>Ga0224512_10000356_pt1 | contig 49427 bp, 58 predicted proteins | sample SF_May12_sed_USG_4_FD_169103 | JGI IMG/M metagenome (GOLD analysis project Ga0224512, IMG submission 169103) | Sediment microbial communities from San Francisco Bay, California, United States - SF_May12_sed_USGS_13 | ecosystem: Environmental > Aquatic > Marine > Sediment | place: USA... | reverse complement strand
GCCCGGCGACAACGTGAACCTGGACGTGGAGCTGATCGCGCCGATCGCGATGGAGAAGGGCGTGCGCTTCGCCATCCGCGAGGGCGGCCGCACCGTCGGCGCCGGCACCGTCACCGAGATCAAGGACTAGCGCCCGCGCCCAACCCAGGCTCGACGTAGAGAAAGAAAACCGGTCATGGTCAACGAGAAGATCCGCATTCGCCTCAAGGCGTACGACTACCGCGTGCTCGACACGTCCACGAACGAGATCGTGGACACGGCGCGGCGAACCGGGGCGCGCGTCGTCGGCCCCATTCCACTGCCGACCCACATCGCCCGGTACACGGTGAACCGTGGGCCCCATGTCGACAAGAAGTCGCGGGAGCAGTTCGAGATCCGTACGCACAAGCGGCTACTGGACATCTTCGAGCCTACGACCCAGACCGTGGACGCCTTGATGAAGCTCGAGCTCCCCGCCGGAGTCGACGTCGAGATCAAGGCTTTCGGAAAGTAGAGGTCCGTTGGAAATGGAAGGCTTGCTAGGCAAGAAGGTCGGGATGACCCAGATCTTCACGGAGGACGGCACGGCCGTCCCCGTCACCGTCATCGTGGCCGGTCCGTGCTTGGTGGTGCAGCGCAAGACGGCCGGCAGGGAAGGCTACGACGCCGTCCAGCTCGGGCTGGTCGAGGAGCGCCCTCCCAAGCACGTCAATCAGCCGGCCAGCGGCCACTTCAAGGCCGCTGGGGTCCAGCCGCTGAAACGCCTCAACGAGTTCCGGGTCGAGTCCGAGGCGGCGTGGAAGGCGGGCGACGAGGTCAAGTGCTCGCTCTTCGCCGTCGACGACTACGTCGACGTCGTCGCGACGAGCAAGGGCAAGGGCTTTCAAGGAGTGATCCGGCGTCACGGCCACGCCGGCGGCAAAGCGACCCACGGCTCGATGTTCCACCGGGCGCCGGGCTCCATCGGTCACTCCTCCGACCCCTCGCGGGTGTTCCCGGGCACCAAGATGCCGGGCCAGACCGGCGGCAAGCGCACCACCGTCAAGAACCTCCGGGTCGTGAAGATCGACGAGAAGCGCAACCTTCTCTTCTTGCGCGGCGCGGTGCCCGGCCCCAAGCAGGGGTACGTGTCCATTCGCCGGGCGAAGCGGGGCTGAGACGATGAAACTCACGGTGAAGAGCCTCGACAACAAGGTCGTCAAGGAGCTCGAAGTTCCGGACGCGGTCTTCGGCTACCCCTTCAAGGAGCACCTGGTGCACACCGCGGTGCAGTCCTATCTCAACGCGCGGCGCTCCGGCACGGCCAAGACCAAGCCGCGCGGCGAGGTCGTGGGCTCGAACCGCAAGCCCTACCGGCAGAAGGGCACCGGGCGGGCCCGCGCGGGCAGCGCCAAGTCCCCGCTATGGCGCTCGGGCGGCACCGTCCACGGCCCGCAGCCCAGGAGCTACGCCGACAAGCTGACCCCGCGCGAGAAGCGCAATGCCCTGAAGTCCGTGCTCTCGCGGCGCCTCAAGGAAGAAGGGCTCCTCGTGGTCGACAAGCTCGAGCTCGAGAGCGTCAAGACGGGAGCGTTCGAGAAGGTCCTCCTGGCCCTGGGCGTCGCCGGCAAGACTCTCCTCGTCGACGACTACGGCAACGACCGCCTGGCGCTCGCTGCCCGCAACAACCCGCGGCTGAAGGCCGTCGACGCCATGGGGGTCAACGTCTACGACGTCGTCGACCGGCCGCGGCTCGTCGTCAGCGAGCAGGCGCTGGGACGTCTGGTGGAGGTCCTTTCCAAATGAGGATCCAGGAAGTCATTCGCCGGCCGCTCATCACCGAGAAGTCGACCGAGCTGCGCGACGAGAACAACATCGTGGCCTTCGAGGTCGACCGGCGGGCGAACAAGATCGACGTCAAGCGCGCGGTCGAGGCGCAGTTCAAGGTCAAGGTGGCCGAGGTGCGGGTCAGCCTGGTGCACGGCAAGGTCAGGCGGCAGGGCCGCTACGCGGGCCGCCGCCCGGACTGGAAGAAGGCCTACGTGCGGCTCGCCGCCGGTGAGAAGGCCATCGAGTTCTTCGAGGGGGTCTAGATCGATGGGTATCCGAAAGCTGAAGCCGACGAGCCCGGGGAGCCGCACTCAGGAGATCGCGGACTACGCCGAGCTGACGGCGGCGAAGCCGCACAAGAAGCTCACCGAGGGCAAGAAGCGGGTGAGCGGGCGCAACAACCGCGGCCGCGTGACGATTCGCTTCCGCGGCGGCGGCCACAAGCGCCGCTACCGGGTCGTCGACTTCCGGCGGGACAAGCACGGCGTGCCCGCGAAGGTAGCGACGGTGGAGTACGACCCGAACCGGTCGGCGCGGATCTGCCTCCTGCACTACGCCGACGGCGAGAAGCGCTACATCCTCTGGCCCGCGGGCCTCGAGGTCGGCGCGGAGGTGGTCTCGGGCCCGGCTTCGCCCGTGAACGTCGGCAACTCCCTCCCGCTGGCGCAGATCCCCCTGGGCACGGTGATCCACAACATCGAGCTCAAGATCGGCGGGGGTGGGCAGATGGTGCGCAGCGCGGGCGCCGGCGGGCAGCTCATGGCCAAGGAGGGCGACTACTGCCAGGTCAAGCTCCCTTCGGGCGAGCAGCGCAGGGTGCACGTCAACTGCTACGCCACGATCGGCCGCCTCGGCAACTCGGACCACTCCAACCGCTCGGACGGCAAGGCGGGCCGCACCCGCTGGCTCGGCCGGCGCCCGCACAACCGCGGCGTGACGATGAATCCGGTCGACCATCCCATGGGCGGTGGGGAAGGCAAGAGCTCGGGCGGAAGGCACCCCTGCACTCCCTGGGGCGTCCCCACGAAGGGCTACAAGACGAGAAACAACAAGCGCACGGACGGCATGATCGTCCGGCGTCGCAACCGGAAGTAGGTCGAGATGGCGCGCTCACTCAAGAAGGGTTTCTTCATCGATCATCACCTGCAGGACAAGGTGGAAGCGATGAACGACAGCGGACAGAAACGGGTGATCAAGACGTGGTCCCGCCGGTCCACGATCATCCCGGAGATGGTCAGCCACACCATCGCCGTTCACAACGGCATGCGGTTCATCCCCGTGTACGTGTCGGAGAACATGGTCGGTCACAAGCTCGGCGAGTTCGCGATGACCAGGACGTTCCGGGGCCATGCCGGCCGCGGCAAGGAGCGGGGAGCCCGCGCCCGCTAGGCGTCGGAAGGAATTCGGACATGGAAGTCACCGCCAAGCTTCGTTACCTCCAGGGCTCGCCGCAGAAGGTCAGGCTCGTGGCCGACCTGATTCGCGGCCGCGACGTGCAGGAAGCCGCCAACATCCTGGCTTTCAGCAACAAGGGCGCCGCGCGGCCGCTCTCCAAGCTGCTCAAGTCGGCCATCGCCAACGCCGAGAACCGCGAAGAGCAAGTGGACATCGACCGCCTGTACGTCAAGGAGATCTTCGTCGACGGCGGACCGGTGCTCAAGCGACTGCGGCCGCAGCCGATGGGCCGCGCCTTCCGGATCTTGAAGCGGCAGAGTCACGTCACGATCAAGCTCGACACCCGTAAGGCAGAAAACTAAGGAGATCAGAGTGGGTCAAAAGACACATCCCTACGGGTTTCGGTTGGTCTACAACAAGACCTGGCATTCGCGCTGGTACGCGGAGCGCGACTACGCGAGGCTGCTCAAGGAGGACGTGGAGCTGCGCCGCGGGCTCAAGGAGCGGCTGGCGCACGCCGGGGTCAGCGAGATCGACATCGAGCGCGCCGCCGACAAGCTGCGGGTGACGATCTACACGTCGAAGCCGGGGATCATCATCGGCCGCAAGGGCGCCGAGGTCGACAAGCTCCGCGACGACCTCCAGAAGCAGATGGGCCGCGAGGTGCACATCAACATCCAGGAGATCAGCCGGCCCGAGCTCGACGCGCAGCTCGTGGCGGAGAACGTCTCCCACCAGCTGACGCGCAGGATCGCGTTCCGTCGCGCCATGCGCAAGGCGATGGAGTCCGCGTTCCGCTTCGGGGCCAAGGGCGCCAAGATCATGATCGCGGGACGCCTCGGAGGGCACGAGATCGCCCGCACGGAGTGGTACCAGGACGGCCGGCTGCCGCTGCACACGCTGAAGGCCGACATCGACTACGGTTTCACCGAGGCGAACACGACCTACGGGGTCATCGGCGTGAAGGTCTGGATCTACAAGGGCGATCTGCTGCGCGAGAAGACGCGCACCGCGATCGCGTAGGGCGGGGGAGTCGACACCATGTTGATGCCGAAGAAAGTCAAGTACCGCAAGCGTCAGCGCGGCCGTCGCGCCGGCCGGGCGAAGGGCGGCGACTACGTCGCCTTCGGCGATTACGGGCTGCAGGCGCTGGAGACCGGCTGGGTCACGGCCCGCCAGATCGAGGCGGCTCGTATCGCGATCGCCCGCGGGGTCAAGCGCGGCGGCAAGATCTGGATCCGGATCTTCCCCGACAAGCCGATCACGAAGAAGCCGCTCGAGACCCGCATGGGCAAGGGCAAGGGCAACCCGGAGGAGTGGGTCGCCGTCGTCAGGCCGGGCCGCGTGATGTTCGAGCTCGAAGGCGTGTCCGCCGTGCTCGCGCGAGAGGCGATCGACAAGGCGCGCCACAAGTTCGGCATCAAGACGCGCTTCGTTTCGCGTCACGAGCGCCTGGCGGAGTGAGGTTCGCGATGAAGGCACAAGAGCTGAGAGAACTGACGATCGGAGACCTCCGGCAGAAGGAGGAGGAGCTGGCCGAGCAGCTGTTCGCCCTCCGCCTGCAGAAGGTGACGGGGCAGCTCGACAACCCCGCGAAGCTGCGCGCCGCGCGCCGCGACCTGGCGAGAGTACTGACGGTGGCCCATCAAAAGGCCGCAGGCGAAGGGGCTTGAGGACATGACCGAGCACCAGCAAGAAGCGCGGACCCACCACCAGACGCTCGTGGGCAAGGTCGTCAGCGACAAGATGGACAAGACCGTCGTCGTCGCCGTCGAGCAGACGCGAACGCACCCGCTCTACCGCCGGTCGATGAAGCGCACGTCCAAGTTCTACGCCCACGATGCCGGCAACGAGTGCCGCGAAGGCGATCGCGTCCTGATCGCGGCGAGCCGGCCGCTGTCCAAGCAGAAGCGGTGGCGCGTGCGCCAGATCCTGCAGCGGGCGGAGGGTTGAGGCGATGATCCAGATGGGAACCAAGCTCGACGTCGCCGACAACTCCGGAGCCCGCAAGATCGCGTGCATCCATCTGCGCGGCGGCTCCGCGGGCCGCTACGGCGGCGTCGGAGACGTGATCACCGCCTCCGTCAAGGAAGCGACGCCGGAGGGCACCATCAAGAAGGGCGAGGTGGTGAGAGCGGTGATCGTGCGCACCCGGAGCGCCCAGCGGCGCCGCGACGGAAGCTACATTCGCTTCGACACCAACTCCGCCGTCATCATCAACGACGCCGGCGAGCCGGTCGGCACCCGCGTCTTCGGTCCGGTGGCGCGCGAGCTGCGCGAGAAGCGGTTCATGAAGATCATCTCGCTGGCGCCGGAGGTCCTGTAGCCGGCTCGAGGAGCCGCCGGGGCACGGTGTGAGGAGCAGAGGATGAACAAGGTCAAGATCAAGAAGAACGACGAAGTGCTCGTCATTCGCGGGAAGGACAAAGGGGCCCGCGGCAAGGTCCTGCGCGTGCTGCCGGGCACGCGGACCGCGATCGTGGAGCGCGTCAACATGATGAAGCGCCATACCCGTCCGAACCCGCAGAAGAACGTGCAAGGCGGAGTGCTCGAGAAGGAAGCGCCGATCCAGCTCTCGAACCTGATGCTGATCTGTCCCGAGTCGGGCAAGCCGACGCGCGTGGGCCTCGAGCGGCGGGGAGACGGCTCCTCCGGGCGCGTGGCCAAGGTCTCGGGCGCGCGGCTCTCCTGAGCCGGCGGGACGAGCGGAGAACGAAATGGCCAAGCAAGCGAAGCAGCCGCAGCAGCCCCAGCAGACGACCCGTGGCTACGTGCCGCGTCTCAAGAAGATCTACCGGGACGACGTCGTGGAGAAGCTCGGCAAGGAGTTCGGCATCGCCAACGTCTCGGCGGTGCCGCGAATCGAGAAGATCGTCCTCAACATGGGCATCGGCGAGGCGACGCAGAACGTGAAGATCCTGGACGAGGCGATGGACGAGCTCGCCCAGCTGGCCGGCCAGCGCCCGGTGATGACGCGGGCGCGCAAGTCCGTCGCGGCGTTCAAGGTCCGCGAGGGGCAGCCGATCGGTTGTCGCGTGACGCTTCGCGGCCACCGCATGTGGGAGTTCCTGGACCGGTTGATCTCCGTGGCCCTGCCGCGGGTGCGCGACTTCCGCGGCGTTCCGGCCGGCAGCTTCGACGGTCGCGGCAACTACACGCTCGGGATCAGGGACCACCTGATCTTCCCGGACGTCGACTACAACAAGGTGAACGTCTCGAAGGGACTCAACGTGACCGTGGTCACGACGGCCGGCAACGACGAGAAGGCCTTCTACCTGCTTCGCGAGCTCGGCATGCCCTTCAGGCGGCCGCGCTCCGAGGCCTGAGAGCGGAGCGAGTGACATGAGCATGACCGATCCCATCGCCGACCTGCTGGCGCGCATCCGCAACGCGTACCTCGCCAAGCACGACCGGCTCGACGTGCCGATCTCCAAGCTCAAGACCGAGGTCTGCCAGCTGCTGAAGCGCGAGGGCTACCTGGAAGCAGTCGAGGTCGTCGAGCGGGAGCCGCGGCGGCTGCTGCGCATCTTCCTCAAGTACTCCGAGGGCGAGCCGGTGATCCGTCACATCGAGCGAGTCAGCAAGCCCGGCCGCCGGGTGTACATGCGAAGCGACGAGCTGCGGCCGGTCCTCAACGGACTGGGCGTCGGGATCGTCTCGACCCCGCAGGGGCTGCTCTCCGACAGCGAGGCGCGCGAGCGGCGGGTCGGCGGCGAAGTCCTCTGCGAGGTCTGGTAGGAGGTTACGAGATGTCGCGAATCGGAAAAGAGCCCATCCCGATCCCCGGGGGCGTCCAGGTCGCCGTGGAGGACGGGATCTTCCTGGCCGAGGGGCCGAAGGGGAAGGTCTCCCAGGCCCTGCTGCCCGAGGTGTCGGTGGCGGTGGACGAAGGCGCCGTCAGGGTGAGCCGCACCGGCGAGAGTCGGGGCCACCGGGCCCGCCACGGCCTGATGCGCGCCCTGCTCGCCAACGCGGTCACGGGCGTCGCCGACGGCTGGAGCAAGGAGCTCGAGATCCGCGGCGTCGGCTACAAGGCGGAGGCCCGGGAGCGGGAGATCCACATGGCGCTGGGCTACTCCCACCCCGTGGTCTATCCGGTGCCCGAGGGCATCGACTTCGAGGTCGACGCCAAGGCGAACCGGATCAAGATCTCCGGCGCCGACCGCCAGCTCGTCGGCCAGGTGGCCGCGGAGATCCGCGGTCTGCGCAAGCCCGAGCCCTACAAGGGGAAGGGAATCAAGTACGTGGACGAGGTCGTCCGCCGCAAGGTCGGCAAGGCCGGCGCCGGCTCCTGACGCCACGAGCTCGAAGGACGGGAATCATGGACATTGCAAAGACGAAGCGAACGCGCCGGTTGCGCGCCCACCTGCGGATCCGCCGCAAGGTGTGGGGCACGGCGGACCGGCCGCGGCTCTCGGTGTACAAGAGCACGCGTTACGTCTACGCCCAGCTGATCAACGACGACCTGGGCCACACGCTCGCCCAGGCGAGCTCCCGCGAGGCGGAGATCGCCGCCAGGGCGGAGGGCAGCGGGTCGACGGGATCCGCGGCCCGGCTCGTCGGCGAGACGATCGCGGAACGGGCCAAGACGAGCGGAGTGAGCAAGGTGGTCTTCGACCGCGGTGGCTACATCTACCACGGCAGAGTCAAGGAACTGGCGGAAGGCGCTCGGGCCAAGGGCCTGGAGTTCTAGAGCCGGGTAGACGGAGGAATCGCGGCGTGGGAAGAGAATTCAGAAGAAGCGAACCAGAGTTCTTCGAGCAGGTGATCAACATCAACCGGGTCACGAAGGTCGTGAAGGGCGGCAAGAACTTCTCCTTCACGGCCCTGGTGGTCATCGGCGACGGCGACGGCCGCGTGGGCTACGGCTCGGGCAAGGCCAAGGAGGTCCCGAGCGCGATTCGCAAGGGCGTCGAGGTGGCCAAGAAGGGGTTGGTGGAGATCCCGCGCAGCGGCTCGTCGATCCCGCACGAGGTCGTGGGCGTCTTCGGGGCCAGCCGGGTCCTGCTCAAGCCCGCCTCGGAAGGAACGGGAGTGATCGCCGGCGGCGCCGTGCGCGCGGTCGTCGAGAGCGCCGGCATCCAGGACATCCTGACGAAGTCGCTAGGCTCCAAGAACCCGCAGAACGTCGTGAAGGCCACCATGGAAGGGCTGTTGCGACTGCGGCGCGAGAGCGAGGTGCGTCGCGTCCGGGGCCTGGCAGGGGCGGTCGAGGAGACCGCGGCCGACGGCGGGGAGCACGAAGATGATTAGAGTTCGGCAGGTTCGCAGCGGCGTCGGCCGGCCGCGCAGACAGCGCGAGGTCCTGCGCAGCCTGGGGCTGCGTCGGATCCGGCACGAGGTCGAACGCGAGGACACCCCGGCGGTCCGGGGGATGGTCGCCAAGATCTCCCATCTCGTGGAGATCGTCGAGGAGACGTCATGAAGCTGCACGATCTCTCTCCCGCTCCCGGGAGCAAGAACCGGCGGAAGAGGGTCGGCCGCGGCCCGGGCTCGGGCCTGGGCAAGACGGCCGGCAGGGGCCACAAGGGGCAGCGCTCGCGCTCCGGGTTCAGCCAGCGGTTCGGCTTCGAGGGAGGCCAGATGCCGCTCGTCCGCCGAGTCCCGAAACGCGGATTCACCAACATCTTCCGCGTCGAGTACTCGGTGGTGAACCTCGAGAGGCTCGCCGAGTTCGACGGCGAGGTCACGCCTCAGGCGCTGGTCGAGCGCGGGCTGGCGCGAGCCAACCGCCCCGTCAAGATCCTCGGCGACGGTGAGATCGCCAAGGCGCTCGACGTTTCCGCCCACAAGTTCAGCAGGTCGGCGCGCGCCAAGATCGAGGCGGCCGGCGGTAGCTGCGAGGTTCTGGATCGGTGATCGACAGCTTCCGCAATATCTTTGCGATTCCGGACCTGCGCAAGAGGGTGTTCTTCACCTTCGCGTTGCTGGCCGTATTCCGCATCGGGTGCATCATCCCGACCCCCGGCACGGATCCCGCGGCGCTGCTGGAGTTCATGGAGGCCCAGAAGGGCACCATCCTCGGCTTCGTCAATACCTTCACCGGTGGCAGCCTGGCCCGGGTGGCACTCTTCGCGCTGGGCATCATGCCCTACATCACGGCGTCGATCATCCTGCAGCTCTTGACCGTCGTGTGGCCCTATCTCGAGAAGCTCTCGAAAGAGGGCGAGCTGGGCCGCCGCAAGATCACGCAGTACACCCGCTACGGCACGATGCTGATCTCGATCCTGCAGTCCGGCGGCATCGCGGTCTCGCTCGAGAACTTCACGACGCCCGGCGGCGCACCGCTCGTGCCCAGCCCGGGGTGGGGCTTCCGGCTGATGACGGTCTTGACGCTCACGACGGGAACGGCCTTCGTCATGTGGCTCGGCGAGCAGATCAGCGAGCGCGGGGTCGGCAACGGCATCTCCCTGATCATCTTCGCGGGGATCGTCGTCGGACTCCCGGGCGCGATCCTGACGACCTTCCAGAGCATCCAGAACGGGACCCTGAACGTGATCTCGGTGCTCGTGCTGATCGTCGTGATGGTCCTCGTGACCGGCTTCATCGTCTTCATGGAGCGCGGCCAGAGGCGGATCCCGGTGCAGTACGCGAAGCGGGTGGTGGGGCGCAAGATCTACGGCGGGCAGAACACCTACCTGCCCCTGCGCGTCAACACCGGCGGCGTCATCCCGGTGATCTTCGCCAGCTCCGTGGTGATGATCCCGGGCACGATCAGCGCCGTCTTCCCCAACCAGGAATGGCTGCAGCGGCTCTCGTTCTTTCTCGGATTCGGCCAGCCGCTGCACTACCTGCTCTACGTCGTGGCGATCGTCTTCTTCAGCTACTTCTACGTTTCGATCATCTTCAATCCGGCCGACACGGCGGAGAACATGCGCAAGTACGGCGGGTTCATCCCCGGCATCCGCTCGGGGCGCCGGACCTCGGAGTACATCGACCGCATCCTCACCCGGCTCACCCTGGTGGGGGCGCTCTACCTCGCGGCGGTGTCCGTGCTTCCCGAGTTCCTGCTCAGCGGCGTTCAGGTCGGTGGGCTGCCGTTCATCGGGCAGTCTCTCGAGGGGAGCCTGCCGAGCTGGTTCACCCAGGGCATGGGCATCAACTTCTACTTCGGCGGGACGTCGCTTCTGATCGTCGTCGGAGTGGCGATGGATCTCGTGCAGCAGATCGAGAGCCAGCTCGTGATGCGCAACTACGACGGCCTGCTCAAGCGCGGGAGGATTCGTGGCCGTCGAGGCTAGGCGGATCGTCTTCCTGGGCGCTCCCGGCAGCGGCAAGGGGACGCAGGCCGAGCTGCTCGCGGCGGCCCTCGGCGTGCCCGCGGTCTCGACCGGCGACATGTTGCGGCAGGCGGTCGCCGCCGGCACCCCGCTCGGCTCGCGGGTCGAGAGCATCCTCAAGGCCGGCGAGCTCGTGGACGACGCCACGATGGGCGACGTCGTCCGGGCGCGCCTCGGGCAGGCGGACGCCGCGGCGGGCTTCCTGCTCGACGGCTATCCGCGCACCATCGCCCAGGCGGACACCTTGGACTCGATTCTGGAGGAGGCCGGCGTCGCCCTCGACCTCGTCCTCCAGGTGAGGGTCCCCGAGAAGGAGCTGGTGCGCCGGGCGCTCGATCGGCGGCGCGAGGACGACACGGAAGAGGTCATCGGCAACCGCCTGGCGGTCTACGAAGAGAGCACCAGGCCGTTGATCGGTCTCTACCGGGGGCGCGGCTTGCTGCGGCCGGTCGACGGCAACCAGCCGGTGGAGTCCGTGGCGGCGACGATCCTGGCCACCGTGGAGGCCGGCGTCTGATGGTCCTCAAGGCGCGAGGCGAGATCGACCTCATGGACGAGGCCAACGCGATCGTCCACGCGGTTCTCGACGCGGTCGCGCAGCGCGTCGCGCCCGGCGTCACGACGCGCGAGCTCGATGCGCTCGCCGAGGACCTCATCCGGGGCGCGGGCGCCGTTCCGGCGTTTCTCGACTATCGCGGCTACCCGGCGACCCTGTGCACCTCGATCAACGACGTGATCGTGCACGGCATCCCCAGCAACCTGCCCCTGCGCGAGGGCGACATCGTGGGCGTGGACTGCGGGGTCCTGCACAAGGGCTACTACGGCGACGCGGCGCGCACCTTCGCCGTCGGCGAGATCGATGCGGAGGCTCGAAGGCTGCTGGAGGTCACCCGCCGGTCCCTCCACCGGGCCGTCGAGCAGGTGAGGCCGGGCGGCCGTCTCTCCGACATCGGGCACGCGGTGGAGGTCGAGGTGGAGGAGGCCGGTTTCGCGGTGGTGCGCGAATTCGTCGGGCATGGGATAGGCTCGGCATTGCACGAGGATCCGCAGGTTCCGAACTTCGGCCGGCCGGGCCGTGGTCCGCGGCTGCAGCCGGGCCTCGTGCTGGCCATCGAGCCGATGGTGAACGCCGGGAGGCCAGGTGTCAGCATGGACGCCGACGGCTGGACCGCCCGCACAGCAGACGGGTCACTCTCCGCCCACTTCGAGTTCTCGGTGGCGGTGACGGAAGAAGGGCCGCGCGTCCTCGGACGTCCGGAGTTCGCGGTTGCGGCCTGAGTGAAGCGAGGGAGTTGGTTTGCCGAAAGAAGATGCCATTGAAGTCGAAGCGACGGTGGTCGAGCAGCTGCCGAACGCCATGTTTACCGTGGAGCTCGAGAACGGGCACCGGGTCCTGGCCCACGTGTCGGGGAAGATGCGCAAGTTCTTCATTCGGATCCTGCCCGGCGACACGGTCAGGGTCGAGCTCTCGCCGTACGATCTCAATCGCGGACGCATCGTCTACCGGTTGAAGAGCTAGGAGAGCCGTGATGAAGGTGAGAGCCTCCGTAAAGAGAATGTGTCCGAAGTGCAAGATCATCCGCCGCCACGGTGTGGTGCGGGTGCTTTGCGAAAACCCGAAGCACAAGCAGCGTCAGGGGTAGCTGAACGATGGCACGTATTGCAGGAGTCGACCTGCCTCCTTCCAAGCAGATCTGGATCGGATTGACCTACATCTACGGCATCGGCCGCAAGCGGTCGAAGTCCATCCTGGCCAAGGCGCGGGTGGACGAGGTCCGGAAGGTCAAGGACCTCACCGAGGACGAGGCTCGCAAGATCCGGGAGGTCATCCAGGAGGATGGCGCCGTGGAGGGCGATCTGCGCAAGATCGTGGCAGAGAACATCAAGCGGCTGATGGAGATCGGCAGCTACCGGGGCGTGCGTCATCGCCGTGGGCTGCCGGTCCGGGGGCAACGCACCCATACGAATGCGCGCGGCCGCAAGGGTCCGCGCCGCACTGCCGTGGCCGGCAAGAAGAAGGTTTCCAAGTAAGAGGCGGTGATGGCCAAACAAAAAACAGGTAAGAAGGATCGTCGCAAGAAGGAAAAGCGTCTCGTGCCTCACGGCGTGGCGCACATCAAGGCGACGTTCAACAATACGTTGATCGCGATCGCCGACCCCGAAGGCAACGTCGTCGCGTGGTCTTCGGCGGGCAAGATCGGTTTCAAGGGCTCGCGCAAGGGGACTCCCTTCGCGGCCCAGGTTGCCGCCCAGAACGCCGCCCAGACGGCGCGCGATCTCGGGATGCGCACGGTCGACGTCAAGATCACGGGTCCGGGGGGAGGCCGGGAGTCCGCGGTCCGCGCTCTCGCGGCGAGCGGCATGCACGTGAAGTCGATTCGAGACGTCACGCCGATCCCCCACAACGGCTGCCGGCCGCCCAAGCGCCGGCGCGTGTAGGTCCCGGTCGGGACGTCAAGGAGAATCACGAGATGGCACGCTACACAGGACCCGTATGCCGGCTTTGCCGCCGCGAGAGGATGAAGCTCTTCCTCAAGGGAGATCGCTGCTTCAAGGAGAAGTGCGCCATCGAGCGCCGCGCCTACCCGCCGGGCCAGCACGGCCAGCGCCGCGGCAGGCGGCCCCAGGGCTACGGGCCGCAGCTTCGCGAGAAGCAGAAGGTCAAGCGGATCTACGGAGTGCTCGAGAAGCAGTTCCGGACCTATTTCAAGAAGGCCGCGAGCGGTCGTGGCGTCACGGGCGACACCCTGCTCACGACCCTCGAGCGGCGTCTCGACAGCGTGGTCTTCAACCTCGGTTTTGCTTCGTCGCGCTCCCAGGCGCGGCAGCTCGTCCGCCACGGCCACATCCACGTCGACGGCCGCAAGACGACGATCCCGTCGTACCAGCTGCGGATGGGGCAGGAGATCGTCGTGCGCGAGAAGAGCCGCAAGAACGACTTCATCCGCGCCAGCGTGGAGTCGGCGCGCGGCCGCGGAATCCCCCAGTGGCTGGACCTCGACGCCGACAATTTCACCGGCAGGGTCAACGCCCTGCCCACCCGAGAAGACGTGAAGCTGCCGGTCGAGGAGCAGCTCATCGTGGAGCTCTACAGTCGTTGACGCGCCCTCCGGCGGGTCTCCCGGGCTGAGCGAGCTCGGTATTCGAGAAGGAGTCATCAATGCTTTGGAAGGGTTTTCAGCGTCCCCAGCGCGTGGAAGTCGATCACGACACTCTGTCCGCTACCTACGGGCGCTTCTCGGCTCAGCCGTTCGAGCGCGGTTTCGCGACGACCGTGGGCAACGCGCTGCGGCGCTGCCTGCTGTCGTCGATCGAGGGGGCGGCCATCACGGCGGTCCAGATCGAGGGCGTGCTGCACGAGTTCTCGTCGATCCCGGGCGCCGTGCAGGACATGACGGACCTCACGCTCAACCTCAAGCAGATTCCCATCCGTCTGCACTCCGAAGAGGCGAAGATGCTCAGCCTCGACATCGAGGGTCCCGGCGACGTCAAGGCGAGCCAGCTGCTCGGTGACTCCCAGGTGGAGATCTGCGATCCCGAGGCGTTCATCGCGACCATCAACGAGGAAGGTCACCTCAAGCTCCAGGCCCAGGTGCGCAACGGCCGCGGCTACGTCAGCGCCGAGCAGAACTTCGACGAGAGCATGGGGATCGGGTGGATTCCGCTCGACTCGTCCCACTCGCCGGTGCGCCGGGTCAACTACACGGTGGAGGCGGCGCGCGTGGGCCGGGCCACGGACTACGAGCGCCTCGTGCTCGAGATCTGGACCAACGGCACGATCAGCCCGGAGGAAGCGGCGTCCCTGGCCTCGACCCTGCTCCGGGACCACCTCACGATCTTCATCGAGGCCGAGGAGGCGGCCGCGGCCGAGCCGCTGACCGCCGCGGCGGAGCCGACGGGCATCGAGGGACTGCTGGCCAAGACCATCGACGAGCTCGATCTCTCGGCGCGCTCGACCAACTGCCTCAAGAACGCCAAGATCAACACGCTGCGGGATCTCGTGCGCCGGAGCGAGAAGGAGATGCTCGAGACCAAGAACTTCGGGCAGCGCTCGCTCGACGAGGTGCTGGAGGTGCTCGACGGCTTCGGCCTGCGCCTCGGGATGGACGTGCCCGACGCGGCGGGAAGCGCGTCCGCGTAGGAGAAGCGACCATGCGCCACAACAACAGCCAGAGCAAGCTCGGCCGGACGTCGGCCCACCGCACGGCCCTGTTCCGCAACCAGCTGGCCTCGCTGGTCAAGCACGAGCGGATCCGGACCACCTTGCCCAAGGCCAAGGCCCTGCGGCCGGTGGCCGAGAAGGTCATCACCCAAGGCAAGAAGGACACCGTCCACGCCCGCCGCATGGTGCGCCGCTGGCTGCCCGACCGCTCCGACGTCAAGCGGGTCTTCGACACGATCTCGCCCCGCTTCGCCACGCGCCCGGGTGGCTACACCCGGATCATCAAGCTCGGCCCGCGCCGCGGCGACGGCGCCGAGATGGCGATCCTCGAGCTCGTCGAGCGCGGCGAAGACGGGTAGCCGCGGGACTCGATCCAGGAGCCGCGGATGCCCCCCACGGCCACCCCCGGCCTGCGCGCCGCTCGGGCGGCGCTCGTCCTGTGCGCGGTCGCGGCGCCGGGGATTCTCCCGGCCCAGCTGCTGGGCAAGATCGAGTTCCCGAGCTCCGGCGCCGCCGAGGCGCAGGACGACTTCGTCGCGGGGGTGCTCTACCTGCACAACTTCGAGTACGAGGACGCCCGGGAGGCCTTCCAGCGGGCGCGAGAGATCGACCCGGGGTTCGCGATGGCCTGGTGGGGCGAGGCGATGACCCACAACCATCCCATCTGGATGGAGCAGGACACCGAGGCGGGCCGAGCGGTGCTGGCGGCGTTGGGGGCGGGTCCCGAAGAGCGCCGGTCGCGGGCCGGCAGCGAGCGCGAGGCGGGGTACCTGGCGGCGGTGGAGACGCTCTTCGGCGCCGCCGGCGACGGCACCACCAAGGAGGAGCGCGACGACCGCTACCGGGAGGCCATGCGGCGCCTCCACGAGGCCTGGCCCGAGGACGACGAAGCGGCCGCGTTCTACGCCCTCTCCATTCTCGGCACCGCCCACGAGGGGCGCGACTTCGCCACCTACATGCGGGCCGCGGCGGTGGCCGCGGAGGTCTGGGAGCGCAACGACGAGCACCCCGGCGCGGCGCACTATCTGATCCACTCGTTCGACGACCCCATTCACGCCCCGCTGGGCCTGCCGATGGCCCGCCGCTACGCCGCCATCGCGCCGGCGGCGGCTCACGCGCAGCACATGACCTCCCACATCTTCGTGGCCCTGGGGCTGTGGCAGGAGGTCGTCGACGCGAACACGATCGCCAGCCGGGTGCAGAACGAAAGCCTCGCGGCGCGCGGCCGGCCGCCGCGGCTCTGCGGCCATTACCCCTTCTGGCTCGAGTACGGATACCTGCAGCAGGGGCGATGGCAGGAGGCCGGGCGGGTGCTGGCGGCGTGCCGCGCCGGGCTGAGCGCCGCGAGCGACGCGGGAGAGCGCTGGCATTTCGCCGCGATGCGGGCGCGCTACCTCGTCGACACGGAGGCCTGGGAGCGGGCCGCAGAGCTCGCCGACACCGTCTTCGCCGGCACCGTCTTCGCCAACACCGTCTTCGCCGACGGCCTGGCGGCCTACCACCTGGGGAGTCGCGAGGCGGTCGCGGCGGCGATCGACGGCCTGCGCCGGATCGACGCCGAGGACGAGAAGGACGCGGCCGCGATCCTGGCCCTGGAGCTCGAGGGACTCGCCCTGCTGGCCACGGACTCGGCGGCCGCCCTGGACACGCTGACCGCGGCCGTGGCGGCGGAGGCCGCGCTGCCCTACGAGTTCGGCCCGCCCGTAGTCGCGAAACCGGCGGCCGAGCTGCTGGGCGAGGTGCTCTTGGATCTGGGCCGGTCCGGCGAGGCGGGGGACGCGTTCCGTCGTCAGCTGGAGCGCACGCCGCTGCGCACCGCGAGCCTGCTCGGCCTGGCGCGCGCGGCGACGGCGAGCGGCGAGTACGAGCTGGCGCGCGAGACCTACGGACGGCTGGCCGCCGTGTGGGCGAGCGCCGAGGACTCGGTCGGGGCGCTCGAAGAGGCGCGCACGGGGCGCGAGCTGCGATAGCTCCCGCGGTCGTCGTCGGCCCGACCGGACCGCCTCAGTCTGCGGCCGCGGCCTTCTTGGACTCTTCGATCACCTTCTGGGCGACGTTGGCGGGCATCTCCTCGTAGCTCGCGAACTCCATGTGGAACGTGCCCTTGCCCTGGGTCATGGAGTTGAGCGCGGGGGCGTAGGAGAGCATCTCGGCCATCGGCACGATGGCCGTGATCAGCTGCCCGCCGGGGCGCGACTCGACGCCCTGGGGCCGCCCGCGGCGCTGCGAGAGGTCGCTCATGATGTCGCCCATGACGTCCTCCGTCACCGTCACCTCGATCTTCATCATGGGCTCGAGGATCGTCGGCGCCGCTTTCGCCATGGCGTCCTTGAACGCCAGGGAGCCGGCGATCTTGAAGGCCATCTCGGACGAGTCGACGTCGTGGTACTGGCCGTCGGTCAGACGGACCCGGAAGTCGACCACCGGGTAGCCCGCGAGGAAGCCCCGCCGGCGGGCCTCCTGGATCCCCTTCTCGACGGCCGGCCGGTAGTTCTGCGGAATGGCGCCGCCGAAGATCTCGTCGACGAAGTCGAAGTCCTCGCCCTGCTTCAGGGGCTCGACCGTGATCTTGCAGTCGGCGAACTGGCCGCGGCCGCCGCTCTGCTTCTTGTGGCGGCCGTGGCCGTCGGCCTTCCTGCGGACCGTCTCGCGGTAGGGGACGCGTGGCGGATGCAGGATCACGTCGACGTTGAATCGGTTGTGGAGCTTCGCGACCGTGATCTCGACGTGCAGCTGGCCCTGGCCGGAGAGGAGGAACTCGCCGGTCTCGGGATCGCGCCCGGCCTTGAGCGAGAGATCCTCCTCTTGCAGCTTGTGCATCGCCTCGCCGATCTTCTCCTCGTCGCCCTTGGACTTCGGCTCCACGGCGAAGCTGATCGCCGGCTCGGGAACGTCGATCCAGCCGAGATGGACCGGGCGCTTCTTGTCGCAGAGGGTGTCTCCGGACTCGGCGAGCTTGAGCTTCGCGACGCCGCCGATGTCGCCGGTCACGAGCCGCGGGATCGCGGTGCCGGACTTGCCCTGCATCACGTTCACGCCGTTGACCTTCTCGGGCTGCTCGGCGCGGGTGTTCCAGACGACGGCGTCGCCGGCGAGAGTTCCGCTGACGACCCTCAGCAGCGTGATCTTCCCGGCGAAGGGGTCGCTGATCGTCTTGAAGACGAGGGCGGACAGGGGCCCGTCGGGATCGGGCGCGACCTCGACCGGCTCGCCTCCCACGTTCGTGGCCGGGAAGATCTGACGCTCCAGCGGGTTGGGCATGAGATCGACGAGGACGTCGAGCAGGGCCGAGTTGCCGATCCCGTGGGCCAGCGACGTGATGACGACGGGGAAGAGGCGGCGCCGGCGCACGGCGCGCCTCAGTCCGCTCGTCAGGTCCTCGCTCGACAGCTCTCCCTCCTCGAAGAACTTCTCGAGGAGCTCCTCGCTCGACTCCGCGACCATCTCGATCAGCTGGCTGCGCCACGTCTCGACGTCGTCCTTCATGTCGTCGGGGACGTCGCTCGGCGCCGCCTTGCCGTCGCCGTCCTTCGAGTACCGGTACGCACGGCCGCTGACGAGGTCGACGATCCCCTCGAGGTCGTGCTCGGCGCCGATCGGCAGCTGGATGGGCAGCACCTCGCGGCCGAACCGCGCGCTCAGGCTGGCCATCGCGCCCTCCAGGGTGGCGCGCTCGCGGTCCATCTTGGTGAGGACGATCAGGACCGGCTGCTCGATCGTCGCGGCGTGGTTCCAGACCTTCTCGGTGACGACCTCGACGCCCGCGGCGCCGTCGACGCAGAGCACCACGCCGTCGGTGGTGCGGATGGCGGCCTGGGTGTCGGAGAAGAACATGGCGTAGCCGGGGCAGTCGATGAAGTTGAGCTTGTGCTGGCGCCACGGCACCGCGCAGGGCGCCGCGCCGATGGAGATGCCGCGGTTGATCTCCTCCTGGTCGAAGTCGGTGGTCGTGCCGCCGTCCTCGGTCCGGGTGAGCCGATTGACCACGCCCGAGGTGTAGAGAAGCGCGCTGGCAAGAGTGGTCTTGCCGGTTCCGCTGTGGCCGGCGATCGCCAGGTTGCGGATCTTTTCGGAGCTGTCCACTCGCATGCGGCGTCTTCCTCCCGTCGGTTCGCAGGGCGCAGACTATACCAAGGATTGCCGGCTCTCGAAGGTCTCCGCGGAGCCCGATCAGGAGCTCGGAGAGGCCGGATCGGAGCGGACCTCGAGGGCTCCGAAGGGCTCGAGCTGCCGGGCCAGCCGCGCCGCGGGTCCGACGGCCACGATCGCCAGATCGTCGGTGCGCAGCAGGTCCGCGGCGCTGCGCGCGACGTCCTCCGCGGTGAGGCTCGCGATCCTCCCCGGCAGGCTGTCGAAGTAGTCGTCGGGTCGATCGTAGATCGCGACCGTCGCGAGGTGGTCGGCGAGGCCGTCGAGGCTCTGCAGCCGATAGGGGAACGTCCCCGTGAGGTAGCTCTTGCCGTCCTCGAGCTCCTCGGCGGGGGGCGGCGCGCTCGCCATGCGGTCCATCTCGGCGAGGATCTCGCCGACGCCGCGGCCGGCCGCCTCGGTGTCGAGGGCGCAGCTGACGCTGAACGGCCCGCGTCCGCGCCGCCCGCCCAGCGTGCTGTGGACGCCGTAGGTGATGCCGAGGCGCTCGCGCAGGTTGAGGTTCAAGCGGCTCGTGAACTTGCCTCCGAGCAGCAGGTTCGCCAGCCGCGCGGCGAGGTACTCGGGAGCGCCGCGCGCCGGCCCGATGCGGGCGATGCGCAGCTCGGTCTGGTCGGCCCCCGGGCGATCGACGACGAGGACCCGCCGAGAGGGCGCCGCCGGCGGCTCGGGCGGGCGTGGCGGCAGGGCCGCGGCCCCGCCGGGCCACCCGGCGAAATGCTCGCGAGCCAGGGCGACGATCTCCTCTGCACTGGTGTCCCCGACGGCCACGAGGGTCGTCAGCTCGGGGCGCGCCCGCGCCGCGTGCCAGGCTCGCACCTCCCCGGCGTCGATCGCCGCCACCCCCTCGGCGGTGCCGAGCAGGCTGGCGCCATACGGGTGATCCGGGCCGTAGACCAGGCCGACGGCGTGCACGCCGGCGACGAAGTCCGGCTGGCTGGCGCGATGGGCCAGCTCGGCGAGCCGCAGGCGCCGCAGGCGCTCGAGCTCGCCGGCGGGGAGGCTGGGGCGCAGGGCGATCTCGGCGCCCAGCTCCAAGAGGGCAGGCAGGTGCTCGGAGAGCGAGGAGATCGCGACGTAGACCCCGTCCCAGTCCGCCGCCGTCTCGAGGGACGCCCCGAGCTGCTCGACCGTGCCGGCGATCGCGAGGGCGTCGAGGCCGGCGGTGCCTTCGTCGAGCAGTCCGGCGCCGAGCGCCGTCAGGCCCCGGCGGTCGACCGGGTCGCGGTCGGCGCCGATCCCGAGGACGATCTCGAGGTGGACGAGCGGCACCCCGGGCTCGCGCAGGACCATGATCCGCGGCCCGCCCTCGAGGCGCGGGCTCTCCCAGCGGCCGAACCGGAACGGGCGGACGGCCGCGGGCGGCGGCGGGAGCGAGCGGTCGAAGCTCACGTCCGGCGCCGCCCGGGATCCGCCCTCGGAACGACGGTGACGACGGCCCTGTCCTCGGGCGCCAGCGTCGCGGCGGCGAAGGCGCGGATGTCCTCGGGAGAGACCCGCGAGTACTCGAGCAGCCGGTCCGCGTAGCGGCCGGGCTCTCCCAGCAGCGTCGTCGCCTGGGCGAGGATGTCGGCTCGCAGGTCGAAGCGCTGGAGCTGCTCCACGTAGGCGGTGAGCAAGCCGTTGCGGCAGCGCTCGAGATCGCGCGCGGCGAGAGCTTCACGCCGGGCTCGCTCGAGGTGCTCGTCCAGGGCGCCGAGCAGCTCGTCGGGATCCGTCTCCGGGTGGCCCGTGGCGGCCACGACGAGGCTGCCCTCGAGCTCGGTGGGGAGCGCGGCCACCGACACGTTCTGGGCGATCTGGCGCCCGTAGACCAGGTCGCGGTACATGGGGCTCGACTTGCCGCTCGCCAGCGCCGTGGCGAGCACGTCGGCCGCCGTCCAGGCGGAGGTGCCGAACGGCGGGACGCGGTAGGCGGCGTAGACTCTCGGCAGCCGAACCGCGTCCTCGAGCACGGCGCGGCGCTCGCCGGCGTGGCTCGCCGCCGGCGTCGCGACGGGGGGCGGCGGATCGCCGCCTGGGATGTCCGCGAAGTACTTCTCGACGAGGGCCAGCGCGGAGTCGGGATGGAAGTCGCCGACCAGCGTGAGCACGGCGTTGTTCGGCCGGTAGTGGGCCTCGAAGAAGGCCGTGACGTCGGCGAGCGTCGCCGCGGCGATGTCCTCCATGGTGCCGATGACCGGCCAGTGATAGGGATGGCCGGCGGGGAAGAGCAGCTCGTTGAGGGTCTCGAACGCCCGGCCGTAGGGCTGGTTGTCGACGCGCTGGCGGCGCTCGTTCATGACCACCTCGCGCTGGTTCTCGAGCTTCGCGGAGGTCATCGCGGGCAGCAGGAAGCCCATCCGGTCCGCCTCCAGCCACAGGGCCAGCTCCAGGTGGTGGGCGGGGACCGTCTCGTAGTAGTTCGTGCGGTCGTGCGAGGTGGAGCCGTTGGCCACCCCTCCGATCTTCTGCAAGTGGGTGAAGTGACCGTTGGTGTCGACGTTGGCGCTGCCCTGGAAGAGCATGTGCTCGAAGAGATGGGCGAAGCCTGTCTTTCCCGGCCGCTCGTTCTTCGAGCCCACGTGGTACCAGAGGTCGACCGTCACCAGCGGCAGGCGCGAATCGGGCTGCAGGACGACCTCCAGGCCGTTGGCCAGCCGATGCCTGACGAAAGGAAAGTCGAGATGCCGATGGATCATGAGCTGCGCGCCGGAGGCCGGCTCACGAGGCGGCGGCCGGCTTGTGCACCAGGATGTACTCCTGGATTCCGTGCCGCAGCAGGAACGAGCTCTCGACGGCGAACGGTGCCATCCAGCGGTTGAGCTCCGGCTCGCGGTAGCCGGGAGCGGGCCGGTGCGCCGTCGACCGGCTCGAGTAGCGGACGGAGTCCGGCGACAGGATCTCGAACCGCTGCGGCCGCTCCGGGATCTCGCCGTGGGGCGCGATCAGGGCGAAGAGCCTGCTCCCGGGGTGACTCCGGCTCGCCAGGTGGCGGCCCAGGATCTGCATCTGGTCCCTCGAGAGGTAGTTGAGAAGATCCCAGCACAGGATGAGGTCGAACGAGCCGGCGGGAAGGGTGGCCTCGATCTCGCGCCCGAACGGGATGGCCTGCTCCGGCGGCGGGCCGCCGCGCTGGCGCATGGTGTGGAAGAGGTCCGCGATGTAGAGCCGGCACGAGTGGCTGGAGAAGAACTGGACGTTGCCGCTGCTGGCCGGTCCGAGATCGAGCACCGAGTGCCGGCGATCCGACGGCAGGCCCCTGAGCAGCTCCTTGAGGCCGAGCGTCGAGTGCGGCTCGTCGAGCCCGACCGCGGGCGGCATCGGCCGGTGCATCGAGCCTCAGGCCTTGGCCGGCCTCGACTTGGAGGGCAGCTGCTCCATGTCGACGTTGCCCGAGAAGCGCGCGCCGTTGTCGAGCGTGACTCGCGGCGCGAGGATGTCGCCCTGGACCTGGCCGCCGCTGCGCACCGTGACGTCCGAGCCGCCGGTGAGCCGGCCCTCGACGCGGCCCTCGACCTGGATCGAGCGGGCCGTGATGTCGGCCTTGACGCGGCTCCCCGGGGCGACGAGGACGCGGTTCTCGGGCAGCTTCACGGTGCCTTCCACGCGGCCGCGGATCACGAGATCGTCCGTGCCCTCGATCCTCCCCTTGACGAAGGTCGAAGCGCCGATGGTGGCAGTCTGGGCGTCTGTCATCTCTACGGTCCTCCCGGCGGGCTCTGGAGGCCACAAGGTACGGAAGCCGTCAGCCCAAGTCAAGGTAGTGACCGGCAGGGCCGCGCCCGCGGCCGGCCGCCGGCATCGCCTCGCGGCTGCTCGCGGGCCGGTCACGCCGGCAGCGGCTCTTGTCTTACGGCTCGTTTTCACCTAAGGTGCGGGCATGGAGAACTTCCTGACCCGACGCCAGAAGGAGATCCTGGAGTTTCTCGCGGCGTTCAAGCGCCGCGAGGGCGTGTCTCCGACCCATCGCGAGATCTGCGACCGGTTCGGCTTCTCGTCCTACGGCACGGCCCACAAGCACCTCAAGCTGCTCGAGCGCAAGGGCTACGTGCGCCGGCACGACCACCAGAAGCGGGGTCTCGAGCTTTCCCTGCGGGCGACGCGCTTCCTGGAAGCCGCCGAAGAGCCGGACCTGCCGTTCTTCGGCCGGATCGCGGCGGGCCGCCCCATCGAGGCGGTGGCCGGCGACGAGCGGGTGCCGGTGCCGCGCCAGCTGCTCGGCGGGCCCGTCGATCAGCACTACGTGCTGCGAGTCGCCGGCGACTCGATGATCGACGAGGGGATCCACGACGGCGACTTCGTCGTCGTCAGGCAGCGCTCGGAGGCCGCGGTGGGAGACATGGTGGTGGCTCTCGTGGGCGACGAGGCGACCCTGAAGCGCTACTTCCCGGAGGGAGACCGCGTCCGGCTGCAGCCGTCGGCCGCCCACGTGCAGCCCATCTGGGTGGCGGCCCGCGACCTCCGGGTGCAGGGGGTCGTCGTCGGTCTCATGCGGCGCTACTGAGCGGTCGATTCGCCCCTCCCGTGCGCTCCATGTGGCGCGCTCCACGGCACGCGCGGATCTCACCTGCGCTAGTATCCGTAGGTCATGCAACTGGACCAGCTGCTCCGCCTCATGGCGGACCGGGGGGCTTCGGACCTCCATCTGAAGCCGATGCGGCCGCCGCTCCTGCGGGTGCACGGCCGGCTCATGCCGATCGATTCCGACGCCCTGACGCCCGACCAGATCCAGGCCATGGTGGAGTCGATCTTGAGCCCGGCGCAAAAGACCAAGCTGGCGGAGCGGCTGGCGGTCGACATCGGCCACGGGGTGCGCGGCCTGGCGCGTTTCCGCGGCAGCGTCTTCATGCAGCGCGGAACGGTGACCGCCACCTTCCGCCGCATCCCGATCGAGGTCCAGGAGCTCTCCGAGCTGGGGCTGCCGGACGTGCTGATGGAGCTCTGCGACCTGCCGATGGGCCTGGTGCTGATCACGGGGCCGACGGGCAGCGGCAAGTCGACCACCCTGGCCGCCCTGATCAACCGGATCGCCCGCCGGCGCTCGGCGCACGTGATCACGATCGAAGACCCCATCGAGTTCCTCTTCCTCGACGACGTCGCCTCGATCTCCCAGCGCGAGGTGGGCACGGACACGCCGAGCTTCGCGGAGGCGCTGCGCAACGCCGTGCGCCAGGATCCGGACGTCATCATGGTCGGCGAGATGCGCGACCAGGAGACCGTCTCGACGGTGATCACGGCCGCCGAGACCGGGCACCTGGTGTTCTCGACCCTGCACACGAACAGCGCCACCCAGAGCATCGATCGCATCCTGGACAGCGCGCCTGCCAGCCAGCAGAAGCAGCTCCGGGTACAGCTGGAGCAGGTCCTCAAGGGAGTGGTGTCGATGAAGCTCGTCGAGCGGCGCGACGGCTCGGGGCTGGTGCCGGCCCTCGAGATCATGCGCTCGACGCCCCGGATCTCGGAGCTCATCGTCAAGGGCGACACGGCGGCGCTGCAGGAAGAGGTGGAGAGCTCGGTCTCCTACTACCGCATGCAGTCCATGAACCAGTCCCTGATCGCGCTCCTGGCGCACGGGACGATCACCTACGCCGAGGCCATGCGGCAGTCGCCCGATCCCGAGGACCTGTCGCTCAAGCTGCGCAAGATGTTCCCCGCGATCGAGGAGCAAGGAGAAGACATGAGCTCGACGGCCGATTTCTCTCAGATCCTGGAGCTCCAGCAGTTCCGCAAGCTCTACGAGGAGCAGGAAGAGCGGCACAAGATCCGCCTCACGGAGATGGAGGCGCGGACGGCGGAGCTCCAGGCCCGGCTCCAGGAGCGTGACCGTCAGCTCCAGGAGCTCAAGCACGCCAACGTCGAGCAGGCGTCCGAGCTCGACAAGGCGCGCAACGAGGTCCAGCGGGTGGAGCGGGACTCCCAGGAGAAGATCGACAAGCTCAGCGACCGCATCAAGGAGCTGAATCAGCGCTTGATGAGCGGCGCTCGCTGAGCAGCCACGCGACCGCCTGCCGCCGGTCGAGCAGCGCGCCTTCGACCTGCAGCCGGCGGAGCCGCTTCGCCAGGCGGCCGATCTCCGGTCCGGCCGCGAGGTCCAGCAGGCGCCGGATCTCGTCGCCTCGCAGGAGGGGCTCGGGATCGAAGATGGCGTCGGCCCGGTGGTGCGCGAGCTCCACGCAGCGGCGCAGCCGCGCCCGGACGTCGGCGCGAGCCGGCGCCGGGTCCCAGGCCGCCGCGTGGAGAATGGCCGCCGGCCAGAGCGCCGCGGCGCGGTGAAGCAGCCAGCGCTGGTCTCGCGAGGCCGTCGGAAGCGACCGGTGGGGCAGCACCAGGGCGGTCCGCCGGGCCTCCGCGCGGCTGACGTAGCCGGCCGCGGCGAGCGTGGCAAGATCGCCCTCCGCGGCCGTCAGCGCGACGGCCGCGTGCAGGGCGAAGGCGTCCACCTCGTCTGCGGGCGAGAGCTCGCGCTGGCCGGCAGCGCTGCGATCGAGGGCGGTGGCCGCGGCCGCGAGCGCGGCGCGGGGCTCGACCCTGCCGGCCATGACGCGCGGATAGAAGCCCGTCTCGACCCAGATCACGAGCGCCGCCGCCGGGTCGGGCGCCGCCAGGGTGCGGACGAACTCCTCGCGCCGTCGCTCGGCCGCGAGGCCGGGGAGACCAGAGGCCGCCTCCCGGGCCAGCGCGAGGGTCTGGCGCTCGACGGCGAAGCCCGGCAGCTCGGCCGCCAGCCGCGCCAGCCGGAGCACGCGCAGCGGGTCGTCGCGGAAGGCCGCGTCGCTGCAGGCCCGCAGGGTCCGCGTCTCGAGGTCGCGGCGCCCGCCGAGCGGGTCGTGCCAGACGCCGTCGGCCAGGTCGACGGCGATGGCGTTGATCGTGAAGTCGCGGCGGGCCAGCTCGTCGCCCAGGGTCGCGGCGCCCCGGTCCCAGACGTCGATGACGAAGCTGCGGCCGTCCGCCCGGCGGCCGACCAGGCGTACGGCGGCGAAGCGGTCTCCCCCCAGCTCGATGCGCCGCGCCGGCAGGCGCTCGGCGAGGCGCGCCACGAGGCCCGGGTCGCCGGCCACCACGAGGTCGAGATCGCGAGCCGCCCGCCCGAGCAGACGGTCGCGCACGGCGCCGCCGACGAGATGGCAGGGCGCCCCGCGCACCACGTCCCGCACGTCGCCGAGAAGACCACTGCCTGGCCAGTCCTCGCTCACCCCCGTCATCCTACGTCGTCCCGCGGCCGCCGCGATCCGGTATCCTTCCGCCGGGGAGCCCGTCGACTGCTAGAATCCGGGTCGGGACGATGCCGCTAACTGCCGATCGGATAAGGGAAATCTCTGGTCGTAGGAGCGCCTTGCCGCGGTCGCGAAGGGGGCGCTCTGCCGCGTTCCCGGCCGTCTGTCTCCTGTGCGGCGCCCTCCTGTGCGGCGCCACCCGCCTGGCGGCGATGGCCACGAGCGTCCGGCTGGCGGACGGCGCGGCGGCGGTGCTCGACGACAAGCTGGACATGTACCTGGTGGCCGCGCCCGAGCGCGGTGAGGGCTGGCTCGCCTACGTCGACAAGTACTGCGGGACGACGAGCGTCGCCGCGGCCGTCCAGGAGGCCAATGACGGCCGGCGGCTGCTGCGCGGCGTCGAGTACCGGATCCCGTTCGCCTACCTGCGCCCGGAACGCCAGCTCGAAGTGACGCTGGCCCTGTTCGCCGCCGACCGGGGGGTGGCCGAGGGGTGGCAGCATCACGTCGTCGCGCATCGGTCCGAGAAGAACGAGAGTCTGTGGCGGGTCGCCGAGTGGTTCACGGGGCGGGGTGGCAACTACCAGGCGCTGCGGGAGGCGAACGGCCTGGCGGACGAGCACCTCGAGCCCGGCCAGGTCGTGCTGATCCCGGCCCGCCTGCTGCGCCCCGCGCTGCGGCAGGTCCTGCCGGAGGGCTCCGCCTATGCGCTGCGCTACGGCGAGGACGCCGAAGGCGAGTACGCGGTCTACCGCCTGAAGCCCGGCGAGGCGCTCTATTCGAGCGTCGCCGCGCGCTTTGCCGGGCTCGTGTTCGCCGAGGACGTGAACGCGCTCGCCGCGGAGATCGCCGCGCGCAGCGGGATCGGCGACGTGACCGACATCCCGGTCGGGTACGAGGTGAAGATCCCGCTGGCCGTGCTCCTTCCCGAGTACCTGCCCGCCGGACACCCGGCCCGCCGCCAGTACGAGGAGAGCCTGCTCGCCAGCGGTCGCTACAGCAACCCGGTGGAGGCGCGCCGCCTGCAGGGCGTCACCGTCATCCTCGACGCCGGGCACGGCGGGCGGGACGTGGGCGCGTCCTTCCAGGGCGTCTGGGAGAGCGTCCACGTCTACGACATCGTCCTGCGGATCCGGGAGCTGCTCGAGGAGACCACCGCGGCGGGGGTGCACATGACGACCGACGACGGCAACGGATCGTCGCCGCCGGACCTGGACCGGCTTCCGTACAACCGCGAGCACCGGGTCTTGACCACCCCGGTCTACCCGATCGAGGACTCGAGCACCGGCGTGAACCTGCGCTGGTACCTGACCAACAGCCTCTTCCGGCGGGCGGTGGCGAAGAGCGGCGATTCCGGAAAGGTGGTGTTCGTCTCCGTCCACGCGGACTCGCTGCACCCGTCGTTGCGCGGGGCGATGGCCTACGTTCCCGGCGCCCTCTACCGTGGCGGCAGCTACGGCAAGAGCGGCGCCGTCTACGCGCAGCGGCGCGAGGTACGGGAGCAGCCGAGCGTCAGCTTCGCCCGCTCCGAGCTCGAGCGCAGCGAGGGGCTGTCGCGCCAGCTCGCGCAGGAGTTCATCGACGCCTTCACCGTCGCCGGCCTCGAGGTCCATCCGGACAAGCCGGTGCGCAACCGGGTGGTCCGGAGTCGCCGCCAGGCCTGGGTCCCGGCGGTGCTGCGCTACAGTGAAGTGCCGGCGCAGCTGATGCTCGAAGTCTGCAACCTCAACAACGCGGAGGACCGCGGCCTGATCCAGACGAGGCGGTTTCGCCAGCAGGTGGCGCAGGCGGTGGTCCAGGGCATCCTGAGCTACTACGGCAGCGCCGAGAGGCCCGCGCCGCTGGCGCCGTGAGGCGCCTCGTGAAACGACGGCGCCGGGCGCCCCGACGCGGGCGGCGGGAACGCGAAGCGAGGTCGCGGTGTCCAAAGAGAACAGGGAGGACCCCCGCGGTGAGAGCCCCGCGGGGAAGGACGACCCAGGCGATGACCGGCGAGCGCAAACGATGACGGCCCTGGCGGCGGAGGCCGTGCGCCACGATCGCGAGCTCGTCGCCCGCCACGCCTACGGCGATCCCGAGGCCTTCGACGAGGTGTACGCGCGGTTCAGCGGCCTCGTCTTCCAGATCGCCCGCCGGATGTCGGGCGACGACGCGCTGGCGGAAGACCTGAGCCAGGAGATCTTCCTGCGCATCTTCAGGCACCTGCGGGGCTACCAGGGCCGGTCGAGCCTCAAGACCTGGGTCTACAGGGTCGCGATCAACTGCTGTCGAAGCCGCCTCGCCCGGCGCTCGCGCCGCGAGCGGGCCTTCGTCGCCGTCGAGGAAGGGCGGCTGGAGCGCGTGCCGAGCGCCGCCGAGGGCCCGCAGGGCCGGCTGCGGCGGCGGGAAGCGGCGGAGACGGTCGGCCGGGCGCTGAACCGTCTGCCGCTCGCATTCCGCGAGGCCGTCGTCCTGCGGGACGTCTGCGGGCTCAGCTACGAGGAGATCGCCACCGTCGCCGGCGTGCGCCTCGGCACCGTGCGCTCGCGCATCGCGCGGGGTCGCGATCGCCTGCGGCTGGAGCTCGAGAGGGGATCGTCGTGAATCACGAAGCCACCGTGGAGCTCTTGTCCCGCTTCCTCGACGGCGAGGTGACGCCCGGCGAGCGCCAACGGGTCGAGGAGTGGCTCGCGGAAAGCCACGAGGTCCGGGAGATCTACGAGGGGCTCGGCCGCGTGCGCGGCTCCCTCGGCCGGCTGGCGGAGACCGCGCCTCCCGCCCACCTCGGCGAGCTGGTGCGGCGCCGGGTGGCGCTCGAGGGGGAGGCGACCGGCCTCTGGGGACGGGTGGAGGGGCGGTTGCGGAGCTGGACCGCCGGCCCGGGGCTGCTCACCCCCTTCGCGGTGGTCCTGGCCCTGGCGGCGATGCTGTACGTGCTAGCCAACGGGCTGGCCCGGTTCGAGCGGGCTCGCGAGCCCGTCTACGTGACCGCCCCGGACACGAGGATCGTCGCCGGCCGGCAGCTGTCGCGCCACGGCGGGCGCTGGGTCGAGGCCGGTCTCGACCCCGCGCGGCTCGACGAGGCCGCGAGAATCGTGGTGGCCGCCGCCGACGCCGCCGAGTGGGCGCGGCAGCGGCCGGAGCTCGCGCCCCTGGTCGAGCTCGGCACGGTCGTCGTCGAGCTCGACGGCGAGGTGGTCGTCCTGGTCTTCGAGTCCGCGGTGGCTTCCGGCCGGCCGGCCAACGAGCCCTGATGCGCGCCGCCGCCCCAGCCGCGCAACGGCTTTTCCTCGCGCCCGAGTCGAGCCATGGGCTCTGAGTACGACCCGATCTTCCGGGGGCCGGAGCGGGAGCCGGTCGACGATCTCGAGGCCGTGCGGCAGATCTTCGGGAGCGCCGCGGGTCCGTTCACGCGCTCCCCGTGGTCGTGGTGGGCGTGGGCGGTGCTCCTGCCCGCGATCGCCCTCCTTACCCGCCCGCTCCTGGCGCGCTACGGGCCTTCGGGGGCGATCATTGGCTGGTGCGCGGCGATCGCGGCCGGTGGCGGCCTCGAGATGTGGGTGGTGCGGGCCGGTGCCGCCGTGGAGCGGACGACGCTCGCGACCTGGGTCCTGCGCTCGCAGGCCAACCTGTCCTTCGTCGCGGCGGCCGTTTCCGGGGCGCTGATCTGGTGGGGCCACTTCGACGCGCTGCCCGGGGTGTGGCTTCTCGTCCTGGGGCACTCCTTCCTGATGCTGGGCGGGCTGGCGTTTCCCCCGTTCCGGCGAGCGGGCTGGATCTACCAGCTGGCGGGACTGGGCGCGCTGTGGCCCGGCCAGGACGGTCTCGCCTGGTTCGCCGCCGCCACGGGCCTGGGCAACCTGGCGATCGGGCTTGCCGTCCGGGCCAACCGCCGGCGGCGCTAGGGATCCCGGCTGGCGATCCGGCGGGCCATCCGGGCGGGCGATCCGGGCCGCCTAACCGCCCTGCCAGGGCTCGATCGCCACGATCTCCAGGGTCGAGTCTGCGAAGTCGACGGTCGCTCCCACCGGCAGGCCGAGGAGGCGCTGCGCCAGGTCGGAGTCGTAGGAGACGACGTCGCGATCGGGGTCGCTTTCCCAGGGGCCGAGGATCAGCAGCGTCCGGGTCCCGGCGCCGCCCGACCGGACGGTGACCCGGGACGCCACCCGGACCTCGTCGGCGTCCTGCCGGCTCAGGTCCATCGGCTGGGCGCGATGGAGGTCGCGCTGCAGGACCGCCTGGCGGGCGGCGAGGTACTCGTGGCGTTGACGCGCGGCCTTGTACTCGAAGTTCTCGCGCAGGTCGCCGAGCTCGCGGGCCTCCGCGATGGCCCGGCGGTTGGCGGGAATCTCGACCTCGCGCAGCTCTTTGAGCTCGGCCAGGCGCGCTGCGATCGACTCCTCGGTGGCGTAGAGCGGGGTCTCCCGGGCCTCGCGCCGCTCGGGGAAGCGCACGTGGAGGGCGCCGATCAGGGGGGCGAGCAGGTACTCCTCCAGGTTCGAGCGCCTGAGCGTCTCCTCCGCGAGGGCGGCCTGGTCCGGCGCGATGCGCTGCAGCAGCTGGGCGATCGGTCCGCCGTCCTCCAGGACCTTGCGCAACCGCCCGCGGTAGGGCTCGAGCTCGCGGGGCTGGGTCGTGGCGAGCAGCGCCTGAGCGAAGCGCAGCGGCTTGCGGTCGAGCAGAACCGGATCCCCCTGGGCGCGCTCGGCCATCCACGCGAACGCGGCGGGAAACTTCCGGGGCTGGCCGAGGACGCGGTCGTAGAAGGCGGTCAGGCGCTCCGGCGCCGCCGCCGTCAACGCGTCGGCGACCGCGCTCAGCAGCCGGGGATCCTCCTCCCGCTCCAGCCGCCGTTCGTAGACGTCGACCCAGTCGGGGCGGCGCTCGCGCACCAGCGCAAGGGCGCTCTCGCGCAGGGTGCGATCGTCGAGAGTGGCCAGCAGGGCCGCGGCGTCGGGAGCCTCGGAGATCTCGGCGGCGGGCAGCCAGGGGGCGTCCGGCGGCAGCTCCGGAGCGTCGCGCAGGGCGGTCGCGACGGCGAAACGGAGCTCGAGCTCTTCCTTCGGGCTGGCCTCGGCGAGGGCGACGAGCCGCTCGGCGAGGTGGGCGCGGAGATCATCGCTGCGATCCGCGTTGCGCCGGTAGATCTCGAGCTTGAGGCCGGGCTCGGCCGCGTCGAAGGCCGCGAGGACCGCCTCCTCGGCGTCCTCCATCGAGGCCAGAGCGCGGTAGCGCTGGCGCGCTCCCTGGCCCTCGGTGACCACCTGCGGGTTCTTGCGGGCCGCGCTCCAGAACGAGCTCCATTCCGCCGCGTCCACGACGCCGGCCAGGCTGTCCCGGATCTCGGAGGCGCTGCGCGGCTCGTCGTAGCTGCGCAGGGTCAGGAGCAGCAGCTCCCCGGGGTCGCTGGCCTTGAGGGCGATCAGGCTCTGCGGATCCTCGATCTTGCGGCGCAGCACGTGGGTCGAGGGGAGGGCGCGCAGCAGCTTGGCGGCGCCGCCGAACCCTACCCGCAGGCCGGGGCTGCGCTCGAAGTCGATCCGGAAGCTCTCGAGCTCGAAGTTGACCTCGGTGACCCGCCCCGCCCCCTTGCCCTTCATCCAGACGATCGACCCCTTCTCGAACTGCATGACGGCCCGCAGGGCCGCGACCTTCAGCCAGGTCTTGGGGATGTCCTCGACCGCGCGGTGGAGCCCGACCTGCTCGAGGAATCCCTCGAGGCTGGGCAGGCCCCGGTAGATCGCGCGCAGGATCTCGAGGATCCGCCGGTGCAGCTCGGCCGGCTCGAGCATCAGGAGCCCGACCTCCCGGAGCAGGGTCAGACGATGCTCGCGGGCCTCGGCGGCGCGCAGCTCCTCGTCGAGCAGCTCCAGCAGCATGGCCGCCAGCTCGCTCTCGCCGGCGCCTTTGAGGGCGCGGGCGCCGGCGACGAAGAACTGGATGTCGTCCAGGTCGGTCTCGAGATGCCCGAGCCAGGCGCTCTCGACCTCGTCGAGCCGCCCGGCTTCGATATACTTCCTGAGAGTTCTTGGAATCGTCATGTCAGACTCGGCTCGAGGTTGCCCGCCGTCCGGCGAGTCTGGGATTCTACGTTCTCCAGAGGGTTCTTGCGCCCGCGCCGGCGCCGCCGTGGGATCGATCCGATGAACGAGGGTGACCGCAAGGTGGGCCGGCAGGCCCCCTGGGAGGGTTCGGCGGAGCGCGGGCCCGGCGAGTTCGGGCTCTGGCTGCGGCGCGAGCGCGAGGCTCGCGAGGTGACGTTGGCGGAGATCTCGGACGTCACGAAGATCAGCAAGACCTACCTCGAGGCGCTGGAGCAGGAGCGATTCGACGTGCTCCCGGCGCCGGTCTTCGCCAAGGGCTTCCTGAGGGAATACGCCAAGTACGTGGGCCTCGATCCCGACGAGGTGATCAACTCCTACCTGAGCGCGGTTCGCGAGGACGGCGCGGAGGCGGGCGGCGCCGCCGCCTCGCCGCCGCCCCGGAGCTCGTTCGAGTGGACGCTGGGGATCCTCCTGGCCGCCGCTCTGCTGGTGCTCGTGGGGGTCATCGGCCTCGCGGGGTTCTGGGCGGAGCGGTCGCAGCGCCGCGCCTCTGGGGCCGGCGAGAGCGCGGCTGGCGAGACCGCGGCCGGCGAGGCCGCGAGGGCCCCGGAGGTCGCGCCGGCGGTTCGACCGGGCGCGGACGAGCCGCGAGCCCCGGTCGCGGAGCCCCCGGCGCCCGTCGCCCGGCCCGCGCTGCCGCCGGCGCCGCTGGTCGTCACCCTCGACTTCACGGAAGACTGCTGGGTGGAGGCCTCGGTCGACGGCCGCCGGCGGCTGAGCGAGCTTCACGTCCAGGGCGAGTCCCTGAAGATCGACGCGGAACGCCGGGTGGAGCTCACGCTGGGCAATCCGTCGGGCGTCGCCGTCGAGGTCAACGGCGCGCCGTATCCGTTGCCGGAGTACCGTCCGGGAAGGGTGGCGCGGGACATCGCGATCGACCTCGAGGACGTTGAGTGAGCGCGGACGAAGCCGCAGACGCCTTCGTCGAGAAAGTCCTGGAGAGTCCGAGCTCGGAGCTGCGTCGCCTCGCGGCGCTGGGTGTGGCGCCCCTGCCCCTCCCCGAGCTCCTGGCGTTGCAGGTCGAGCTGACGAAGGATGGCGACCTGGCGATCGCCGAGGCCGCGACGAAGAGCCTCGCCGAGCTCGATCCGAGGATCGTGGCCACGGTCGTCGACGAGGGCTCGCAGATCGAGGTCGTGCGCTACTTCGGGACGCGCCCGAGCCACCCGGTGATCGTGGAGTCCATCCTCCGGCTGCGGCAGGTGCCGCGGGACCTGCTGATCTCGATGGCCGGCAGCTTGGAGGAGCAACAGCAGGAGGTTCTCCTCTTCCGCCAGGACGCCATTGTCGAGCAGCCGGCGATTCTCGATGCGCTGGCCGCCAACCCGCGCGCCTCCTCCTACACCCTGCGGAGGATCGCCGAGTACCGCGAGCACCTCCTCCCCCGGGAGCGGGGAGCCTCGATCGGGGGCGAGACCGCCGAGCTCGATCTCGACGAGGACGACGCCGACGACGAGCAGGTGGCCAGGCTCCGCGAGGAGTTCTCGGCCCTCGAGAGGCAGACGTCCTCCGACGCCGAGCTCGAGGGCCTGTGGCGATCGAGCGAGATCAAGATCCGGACCCTGCCCGTCGCCGTGCGAATGAAGCTGGCGCGCGGCGCCACCCCGCTCCTGCGGAGGATCCTCATTCGCGACCAGAACGCCAACGTCGCGCTGGCGGTCCTGAAGTTCAGCCCGATCACCGAGGTCGAGGTCGAGCGGATCGCCTTGAGCCGCGTCGTCGTCGACGACGTGCTGAGCCACATCTCCAGCTCCAAGCACTGGATCCGGCGCTACAGCGTCGTTTTCGCCCTATGTCAGAATCCCAGGACGCCGGTCAACGTCGGCATCCGGCTGCTGCCGCGTCTCTCGGCACGCCACCTGCAGCAGCTGTCCCGGGACCGCAACGTGTCGGAGGCGATCCGGGCGCGGTCCTTGCGGTTGTATAGAATCAAGACTCAATAGACGACGAGGGTCTCGCCGGAAGACTCGCCGGAAGGCTGGCCGGAAGACCATGGCGAAGGAATGAGCAAGAACTACTACGCGATCCTCGGGGTGCCGCAGAACGCGACCGGCCGCCAGGTTCGGCAGCGGTTCCTGACGCTGGCGCGCGAACGGCATCCGGATCGCTTCCAGGGCGCGGACAAGGTGGAGGCCGAGCTCTATTTCCAGCAGGTGACCGAGGCCTTCAACACGCTCAGCGACTCCGAGCGCCGCCGGCAGCACGACCTGGAGCTGGCCCAGATGGTCGTCGCTCCCGAGAGCGATCAGACCCAGGTCTCCAAGGTCTACATCCTGCGGGCGAGGCAGGAGGCGAAGCAGGGGAACCGACAGCTCGCCATCGAGTTCCTCGAGCGTGCCACTCGCGAGGACGAAGGGGGGCATCGGGCGTGGTACGAGCTGGCCAAGCTGCTCGAGGAGGATCGGCGCTCGCTGCCGCGCGCCCGCCACGCCATCATCCAGGCCTGCGATCTGCAGCCCATGGAGCCGCGCTACCTCGAGCTGGCAGGCAACCTGTTCGCCGCCAGCGGCATGCCGGACAAGGCGGAGGAGTTCTACCAGAAAGCGCTGGACTGGGGCGGCGCGGAGCCGAAGATCGAGGAGCGGCTGAAGTCGCTGCGTCGCGGGCTGCGCGGCGGCATGTTCGGCAAGAGCTGATGCCGGCCGTGGAAGCCTTCGGACTCTCCGACGTCGGCCGGGTGCGGAGCCGGAACGAGGACTCCTATGCCCTGGTGGAGGAGCAGGGGCTCTTCGTCGTGGCGGACGGCATGGGAGGCCACGGCAACGGCGACGTCGCTTCGCAGATTGCCGTCGGCGCCATCGTGGAGAAGTACCGGCAGTCCGCGGGCGAAGTCGGAAGCGATGGCGAGCTGGCCGTGGCGGAGCGGCTGCAGAGCGCCTTCGCCCACGCCCACGAGAGGATTCGCGAGGCCGGCGATCGGGACGGCGCGCTGCGGGGCATGGGCACGACCGTGATCGCGATCGTGATCGACGGCGAGGCGGCGATCATCGGGCACGTCGGCGACAGCCGCGCCTACGCGCTGCGCGGCAGCACGCTGACCCAGCTCACGGAGGACCACTCCTGGGTCCACGAGCAGGTCGCGGCCGGCCACCTGTCGGTCGCCCAGGCGCGGGATCATCCTTTCAAGAGCGTCGTCACCCGAGCCCTGGGCGGCGAGCAGGCCGTCGAGGTCGATCTGCGCCGGGTGCGGCTGCAGCCGGGCGATCTTCTGGTGCTGTGCTCGGACGGCTTGACGACGATGCTCACCGACGAAGAGATCGGGCGCCTCCTGTCGGCGGGCGGCGGGGTCGAAGAGCGCAGCACGCGCCTCGTCGCCGCCGCCAACGAACGCGGCGGCGCGGACAACATCACGGTCATCCTGCTCGCGGTGCGCGGCGAGGGCGACGACTAGCCCCCCTTTCAGCCGCCGTAACGGTAGCCCTTGCGGGCGCGGACGACGAAGTCCGGGTTGCGGGTCGTGACCGTGACCTGGCGATACCCCGCGGTGCCGGGCGCGTGCTCGGCGCGGTAGCTCAGCAGGTAGTAGCCGTTGTTGTCCTGGACGGCACTGCGCAGCGGATCTCTGAAGGTGACGAAGTTGAAGTAGTACCGGCCGCCCGTGTCGTCGGCCAGGAGGCTCAGGGAGTTGCCGAGGATTCCCTGGGCGGCGTTCTCGTTGCGGAGGTTCTTGAGCAGGGAGATCGTGTAGACGGCCACGTTGGCGTCGTTGAGAGCCTCCATCATCGGCGGGTAGTAGCGTTCGTCCGGGCGGTAGGTGCCCCAGTTCGTCCGGCCCACGGAGACGGTGCTCTCCGGCGAGCTGAAGTCGCCGGGCTCGCCGAAGCCCATGCTGAACATGAGGACGTTCTTGCGGCCGACGATGTAGCGCGACGCCTCGGCCAGGGTCTGGAGCGCCGAGTAGATCTTCAGGCTGCTCTTGCGCAGCTCCTCGCCGCGCGGCAGGTTGGCCCGCAGCGACGGACCCTCGGAGGCGTCGATGCGCGAGGGCCAGTTGCCGGGATCTTTCCCTCCCTTGGCCACGTTGTCGAGGGCCTCGAGGATCGCTTCGTTGTCGCGCGTGAAGTCCTGGTGGATCTTCAGCTCGTAGCTGTAGCTGACGACGGCCACCCAGTCGTTCGGCAGCAGCTCCTGGTGGACCCAGCGCCGCGCCCAGCGCAGGGCGTCGAGCTGCTCCGCGATGAGGCCGGGAAACAGCGACCGGGGATCGTCGAAGAAGAGGATGAAATAGCGGTCGACCGGCACGTCGTCCGGAGACACACCGAGCCGGTTCGCCAGGGCCGCCGACTCCAGGAAGGCGCGATTGCTGTAGAACGTCGCCGATTCGGCGGCGACGGAGCGGTCGCCGTCCTCGACCGCGAAGTCCTCGGGCTGTAGCCCCAGGATGACGTTGCCGTCCCGATCGGTGACCAGCACGTCGAGGAGGACCTCGTCGACGTCGACGACGTCCCGGAACGCCGGCGGCTTCGTTTCCTGCGCGGCGAGGGAGACGGGTAGGGCCAAGAGCAGGGCGGCGAGAAGGTAGTGCGGTTTCGGGCTTCGGTGCATGGCGGCTCCTTTCGTGCCGCTGTCCACAGCAAGATCGAGGCCAGCTTCGCTCAGGCGCCGGTGCCGCGCGCCTTCGCGCGCGGATGGCGCGCGTAGAAGCCGCCGGCCGCGACGACGTCGACGAAGGCCTGCGCGGGCGCGAACCGCGGACCGACCCGGTCCGCGAGGTCCTCCATCCGCGCCCGCACCGAGCCGATCCCCTCGTCGTCCGCCCAGCGGCACAGGCCGCCCCGGAAGGGCGGGAAGCCCGTGCCCATGATCATCGCGAGGTCGAGGTCGGCGGCGTCGGCGACGACGCCCTCGGCCAGGCAGCGCGCCGCCTCGTTGAGCATCGGCGTGACCAGGCGGTAGCTCACCTCGAGGGGGTCGGGGGTCTCGTCGCCGGGGGAGAGGCCCAGGAGGGCGTAGACCGCGGGGTCGGGATCCAGCCGCTGGCCCCCCGCGTAGCGGTAGAAGCCCCGCCCGACCTTCGCGCCCAGGCGCCCGTCCTCGACCATCCGGCCGAGCCACCGCGGAACCTGGAGCCGGTCGCCGAAAGCGGCGCCGAGGATGTCCGCCACGTGGCTGGCCACGTCGAGACCCACCTCGTCCGTCAGGGTCACCGGACCCATCGGCATGCCCCACCGCTTCATCGTCGCGTCGAGCGCCGCGATCGAGACCCCTTCCTCGAGCAGGGTCAGCGCCTCGGCCATGGAGAACATGAGCAGCCGGTTGACGAGGAAGCCGGGGCCGTCCTTGACGACCACCGGCGTCTTCCCGAGCGCGCGGCACAGCGCGACGATCGACTCCACGACGTCTTCCGCGGTGAGCGGGCCGACGACGACCTCGACCAGCGGCATCTTGTCGACCGGGTTGAAGAAGTGCATTCCCACGACCCGCTCCGGGTGCTTCGCGTCCTTGCCGATCGCCGCGATCGACAGCGAAGACGTGTTGGAGGCGAGGATCGCGGTGGCCGGCACGATCCCGGACAGCTCCGCGAAGACCTGCTGCTTGACGTCCAGGCGCTCGACGATGGCCTCGACCACGAGATCGACCGCCGCGAACCCCCCGTAGTCGAGCGTCGGACGGAGCAGGTTCATCTTCTGGCGCGCCTGCGGCGCGGTGATCCAGCGCCTCCGGACCTGCTGCCGGAACAGCTCGTTGGCGTGCGCCATGCCCTGGGCGAGGGGCTCGGGCGCGAGGTCCTTGAGTCGCACGGGCACCGAGGCCTTGGCCGCCAGGAGCTGCGCGATGCCGCCGCCCATGACGCCCGCGCCGAGGACGGCCGCGCGCCGCAGCGGGCGGCTCGCCTTGCCCTTGGCGGCGCCCTCCGCCAGGCGATAGACGTGCACCAGGCTCTTGCTCTCCCGGGAGACCGCGAGCTCCGAGAGGCCGCGCGCCTCGGCCGCCAGGCCCGCGGCCCGGCCGCCGGCGAGTCCGGCGCGCACGACCTCGAGGGCCCGCAGCGGGGCCGGGTAGTTGCCTCCCGTGCTCGCGAGCACCTGCTTGCCGGCCTGGTCGAAGACGATCTTGCGGCCCAGCGGGTTCTTTTCGAGGAGGACGCCCCGGGCGCCCGTCGCGCGGCCCTTGACGGGCGGCTTGCCGGCCATCGCCTGGCGGGCGAAGTCGCGGACGTGGTGGCGGAACGAGGCCGGCGGCATGAGCGCGTCGGCGAGCCCGATCTTGAAGGCTTTGTAGGGGTTGACGCTCTTGCCGGCGAGGACGAGGTCGAGCGCCGCGGCGAGCCCGATCCGTCGCGGCAGCCGGGTGCAGCCGCCCCAGCCCGGCAGGATGCCGAGGCGGATCTCGGGAAGGCCGATCCTCAGCTCCGGCCGGTCGGCGACGAGGATGTAGCGCGAGGCCAGCGCCCACTCGGTGCCGCCGCCCAGGCACGCGCCCTCGATGGCGGCGAACGTCGGGTAGGGCAGGCTCTCCCAGCGCTCGTAGAGCCCCTGGACGAGCGTCACCGCCGCTTGGACCTCGGCGGGGTCCGTCACCCGCTCGATGGCGTCGAGGTCGGCGCCCGCGATGAAATTGCGCGGCTTGCCGGACGCGAGGACGAGGCCCGCGATGTCCGTGCGCCGCTCGAGCTCGTCGATCGCCGCCGCCAGCTCGCCCACGAGCTCGGCGCCGATGACGTTGACCTTGCTGTCGGGGGCGTCGAAGACGAGGACCGCGAGGCCGTCGTCGGGGCCCTCGATACGCAAAGCGGTGGGCAAATCGGTTCTCCCTCGGTGCCGGCGCTTCCCGTCGTGCCGAGACGCGGCTCAGTCCCCGGCGTTGGCGTAGAGCGCGTCGATGGCCTCGCCGTACTTCTCGGCGACGATGCGCCGCTTCACCTTCTGCGTCGGCGTGAGCTCGCCGCCCTCGATCGAGAACTCCTCCGGGATCAGGTCGAAGGCGCGCACCATCTCGTACTTGGCGAGCTTGGCGTTGACGCCGGCGATCTCCTCCGCAAAGAGCTTGCGGGTCGCGTCGGCCGCGAGCAGCGCCGGGCGATCGTCGGCCGGCAGGCCGTTCTTCGCGGCCCAGCTCGCCAGGGCCTCGAAGTCGGGCACGAGCAGGGCGGAAAGGAACTTGCGCCGGTCGCCGATGACGACGGCCTGCTCGATGAAGCGGCTGCTCTTGAGCTCGTTCTCGATCGGCGCCGGCGCGATGTTCTTGCCGTAGGCGTTGACGATGATCTCCTTCTTGCGATCGGTGATCGCGAGGAAGCCCTCGTCGTCGATCTCGCCGATGTCGCCGGTGTGGAACCAGCCGTCCTCGTCGATCGTCTCCGCGGTCTGGGCGGGCAGGTTGTGGTAGCCCTGCATGATGTTGGGACCCTTGGCCAGGACCTCGCCGTCGTCGGCGATCTTGAGCTCGACGCCGTCGATGACGGCGCCCACGGTGCCGAGCTTCACCTTCCCGGGCCGGTTGACCGTGAGCACCGGCGAGGTCTCGGAGAGGCCGTAGCCTTCGTAGATCTCGATTCCGGCACCCCAGAAGAACTCGGCCACGTCGCGGGCCAGCGGCGCGCCCCCCGAAGTTGCGGTCTCGAAGCGGCCGCCCAGCCGCTCCCGGATCTTGGAGAAGACCAGCGCGTCGGCGATCTTGAGCTTGAGCCCGAGGGCGCCGGGAGGCGACTCGCGGCGCAGGCGGTAGGGGAGCGCCTCGCGGCCGACCCGCTCGGCCCAGGCGAAGATCCTGCGGCGCAAACCTGGCGCGTTGGCCACGTTCTCGCGGACCTTGTTGATCACCTTCTCGTAGACCCTGGGCACGGCGACGAAGAAGTGCGGCTGCACCTCGCCCAGGTCCTGCGCCACGGTCTGGATCGATTCGGCGTAGGCGATCGTCGCGCCCTTGAAGAAGTAGATGAAATCGACGATGCGCTCGAAAGAGTGCGACAGGGGGAGGAACGAGAGCCCGGTCTGGTGCGAGTCGATCTCGATGGCGCGGGCGGCCGAGAGCAGGTTGGACGTCAGATTGTCGTGGGAGAGCATGACCCCCTTGGGGTTGCCGGTCGTGCCGCTCGTGTAGATAAACGTCGCGAGGTCCTGCGGTTTCGATTGCAGCGCCGATTCCTTGAAAGCCGCCTCGCTCATCGGCTCGACGTTCGCGAGCACGTGGGAGAGCGCGACCGTGTCGTCCGACGCCGCGTCGTGGTCGATCGCCACGAACTGGCGCACCTTCGGCATGTTCGGGCGCTGGTCGAGCATCCCCTGGTAGCGCTCCCCGCCCTGCACGAACACCACCTCGGCTCCGCAGTCGTTGGTGATGTAGGCCGCCTGGTCCGGGGTGAGCGTCGGGTAGATCGGAACCAGCACCGCGCCGACGCCCAGGGTGGCGTAGTCGACGGCCGGCCAGTGGATGCAGTTCTCGGCCATCAGCGCCACCCGGTCGCCGCGGCGGACGCCGAAGCCGACGAGAGCGGCCGCGATCCGCCGCACGTTCTCGTAGAACTGGCGGGTCGACAGCGGGACGTAGGCGCCGTCCTTCTTGTAGAGGAAGCAGTCCGGCTTGTCGTGCTCGAGGCCGGCCAGGAACATCTCCGTCAAGGTCGTGATCGACATGGCACCCCCACCTCAGGTCGCGCCGCGGCAGACGCGGTCATCGAAGGTCGAAAAAACCGACCTCTCATTCTATCCCAGGGCTGCACGGCGGAGATCGGAACGGCCGCTCCCGGGAGCGGCCGTTCGGGTCGTCGGGTAGAAGGTGGCGATGGTCGGGGCGAGAGGATTTGAACCTCCGGCCTCACGGACCCGAACCGTGCGCTCTGCCAGGCTGAGCTACGCCCCGAGAGGGTCCGGCGGGCGTCGAGCCCGCGGCGGCGGGAGGATATCCGCGCCGCCGCCGGGGGTCAAGGTCCATTTTGTGTGCGGGCCCGCTCACGCCCGGGGTTCGCGTTTGGTAGTCTCGCGCGGGCTTTACCGCAGGACGTTCCCGAGGGAGGGCGAGCCGTGATCTGGGCGATTGGCATCTATCTGGCGTTTCTCGTCGTCGTCAGCGTCCGCAAGGGCCGCGACGTCAAGACACAGGAAGACTTCATGGTCGCCGGGCGCGGGGTGACGGCGACGTTTCTCGTCGGCACCCTCGTCTGCACCTGGATCGGCTCGGGCAGCCTCTTCGGCGGCGCCGGCCGGGCGTTCCGCAACGGCTTTTCGGCCCTGTGGATGAGCGGCGGCGCCTGGATCGGCCTGGCGATCGTGTACTGGCTGGCGCCGCGGGTGCGCAAGATCGCCCAGTACACCGTGCCCGACATCCTCGAGACCCGCTACAACGCCACGTCCCGCGTGCTCGGCACGATCGCCATCATCATCGCCTACCTGACGATCGCGGGCTACCAGTTCATCGGCGGCGGGCGGCTGCTCAACATCCTCACCGGGATCGACCCGGTCCTGGGCCAGATCATCATCGCGCTTCTGGTCGTGACCTACACGATCGTCGCCGGCATGAGGTCGATCGTGGCGCTCGACCTGTTCAACGGCATCATGATCACCGCGGGCGTCCTGCTGGCGGCGCCTTTCGCGCTCGAGGCGGCCGGCGGCTGGGAGCAGCTGACGACGACCCTGCCGGCGACCCACTTCTCCGTCTTCGGCAGTCTCGGTGCGGCGTCGGCGATCGGCCTCTTCCTGCCGACGTTCCTCCTTCTCCTCGGCGAGAGCTCGATCTACCAGAAGTTCATGTCGGCCAGGGACGGCGCCACCGCCCGGCGCGCGGTCATCGGCATGATCCTCGGCGTCATCCTCATCGAGACGGTGCTCGACTCGGTCGCCATCTTCGGCGCCGGCGTCTACTGGAACGACCCGAGCTTCCAGGCCGCGGACGGCGGCATCAGCAGCAGGGCGAGCGAGACCGTGATCCTGACGCTGGGGGCGCACGGCCTGCCGTGGATCGTGGGCGCGCTGCTTCTCGTGGGCGGCGCGGCCATCATCTTCTCGACCGCCAACACCTTCCTGATGGTGCCCTCGACGAACCTGGCCCGGGACATCTACCAGCGCTTCCTGAAGCCCGGCGCTTCGGAGGCGCAGGTGATCTTCTTCCAGCGGGTGATGATCGTCGTGCTCGCCGGCGTGGCGTTGTTGATCACCACCGTGTTCCCCAGCATTCTCGCGATGGCGCTCTACGCCTACACGATGGTGGGGGCGGCGGTGACGCCGGCCCTGCTGGCCGCCTTCTTGTGGAAGCGCGCGACGCCGGCCGCGGGGGCGGCTTCGGTCGCGATGGGGATCTTCTCGACCGTCCTCTTCGCCGTCTGGGTGAGCACGGGAGCCACGTTCGACTGGGGCTTCATCCAGATCGACCAGGACACCGCCTACGACTACATCATCTACCCGGCCTTCATCGCGTCCGTGCTGACCCTGGTCGTCGTCAGCCTGCTCGGCAAGCCGCCGGAAGAGTCAAAGTGGAAGCCGTTCGCCGCCGAGTGAGGCCACCACGGCGTCCCTCGGGCCGGCGCGCGCAGTCCGGTTCGATCCGGCGGAGGGGACTGCGCGAAGAGCGGCGCCCTGCCTGGAGGCTCTTGCCGCCTGGAGTCGCCGCCGGCGCTAGCTCTCTGCACGAGTCCCGTTCCGACGCCCGAGATTCCCGGATGCGCTACAGGAGCACGTGATGTTCGATTGGATCGCCGACCCCGCTGCCTGGGTCGCGCTGGCGACGCTGACCGCCCTCGAGCTCGTCCTCGGGATCGACAACATCATCTTCATCTCGATCCTGGCGGGCAAGCTGCCGGCGGGGGAGCGGGGACGGGCGCGGAGCCTGGGCCTGCTCGGCGCCATGCTGACCCGCATCCTGCTGCTGTTCTCGCTGGCGTGGGTCATCGGACTGACGGAGCCGCTGTTCTCGATCCTCGGGCGCGCGATCGCGGGCCGCGACCTCATTCTCGTCGTCGGCGGGCTCTTCCTGCTGGCGAAGAGCACCCACGAGATCCACCAGAAGCTCGAGGGCACCGAGCACGAGATCTCGGTCAAGCCGCGCGCGGCCTTCGGGGCTGTCATCACCCAGATCATGCTGCTCGACATCGTCTTTTCCCTCGACTCCGTGATCACCGCCGTCGGCATGGTCCGGCAGATCCCGATCATGGTCATCGCCGTCGTCGTCTCGGTCGGCTTCATGCTGTGGTTCGCCAAGCCGCTCGGAGAGTTCGTCGAGCGCCACCCCACGGTCAAGATGCTTGCCCTCTCCTTCCTCCTGCTGATCGGCATGGCCCTCGTGGCCGACGGCGTGGGGCATCACATCCCCAAGGGCTACATCTACTTCGCCATGGGGTTCTCCGTTTTCGTCGAGATGCTCAACCTCAGGCTGCGCAAGGCCCGCCGGCCGGTGGAGCTGCGCGAGCGCTTCGAGAAGCGGTAGCTAGGCCTGCCGAGGTCATCGGCCCGGGCGCGGGTCCCGCTCAGCTCCCACGCCGGGTGCACCGCTGCAGCCATGCCAAGGTCGTTTTCCGAGTAAGGCGGTGAGCGGCTTGCCCGCGCCGACCCTCGACGCCCGGTGGGCCGTCGCGAAGCTCCGAGCAGGGCGATTCCGGTCGATCGAGCCGAAGACGTTCACCGCCCTACTTGGAAAGCAGCCGTGGCAGGCCCCATCCGGCCCACCGGGCGTGGGAGCTGAGGGGGACCCGCGCCCGGGCGAAAGCCGTGGCAATCTGCGTGGAGCCCAACGAGGCCCCACCCGCGGACACCGTCGAGGAGAAGCCTCTTAAGGGACGATCCTGGAGCCGGCCGGGTAGTTGATGAAGTAGCCGTCGGCCCAGACGAGGTCCTGGTCGTAGTCGGTGGCGACGAAGGGTCCGACCGGATAGGTGTCGGTCGAGGTCGTCTTGTCGCGGCCGCCGCTGCGGATTCCCATCACCGGGTAGCCCTGCAGGGCCGAGACGTCCAGGCGATACTCGTAGAGGCCACCCCACCCGTCGAGCTCGGGCACGGTCTGGATGTAGAAGAACGTGCTGCTCGGGAAGAGCGTGCTCATGAGCTGCTCCGCGCTGAGGGTGCTGCCGAAGTCGAAGTTGAACGTCTGCGCGCCCGCCGCCGCGGCGCCCACCTGGTCCGTGAGCCACGAGAACCAGGCCATGCCCACGTCGCGGATGTCGGCCACGGTGCGCTTCTGTTTGGCCTTCTGCAGCGAGTCCAGCAGGTTGGGGATCAGGATCGCGGCGATGATGCCGATGATCGCCACGACGATCAGCAGCTCCACCAGGGTGAAGCCACCGTGGATGGGGCGATGATGTCTGCGACCGGCCATGGAGAACCCTCCCGCGGGAAAATGGACGTCCTCAGGGGTCCTTGCAGCCGGCGTGCCAGGCCTCAAGATGTTGAAGACAAGGCATTTCCAATGGCCTCCAGCCCGCGCTCGCCGTCGATTGCCAGTCGAGGTGACGCAATCCGTCACCCGTCGCGGCCCCCGGCGCCCCCCGGCGGCCGGCGGCGCCTACTCGGTGCGGAGCGCCTCGACGGGATCGAGGCTCGCCGCGCGCCGTGCGGGCAGCACTCCCGAGAGCACGCCGGTCACGAGCGAGACGAGGACCGCGACCACGAGGAAGACGATCGGCGTGTGCACGGGCAGGCCCGGGACCGCCGCCCGCAGCAGGGCGCAGACGCCGAGGCCCGCGCCGATGCCGATCAGGCCGCCGAGCATGGCGAGGACCGCCGACTCCGTGAGAAACACCCACTGGACCTGGCGCCGGGTGGCGCCGACGGCCCGCACGAGGCCGATCTCCGAGGTGCGCTCGCCGACCGCGATCCACATCATGGTCAGGATCCCGATCGCGCCCACGACGAGGGAGATGCCGGCGATCGCGCCCACGGCGCCGGTGACGATCTCCATGACGTTGCCGAAGACCTTCAGCATCTCGTCCTGGGAGGTGATCGTGAAGTCCTCGCGGCCGCCGTGGCGCTCGATGAGCACGGCGCGCACCCGCTCCTCGAGCGCCTCGGCCTCGCGCGCGTGATGGAAGACGATGTCGATCTCGTTGAGCTCGTCGACGTTGAACAGCGTCATCACGGAAGCCAGCGGCGCCCAGGCCGCGTCGTCGAGGTCGATGCCGAGGAGCTGGCCCTTTGGCTCCATGACGCCGATGATGCGGAACCGTCGGCCGCCCATCTTCAGGAACTCGCCGAGCGCGTTGCCACTGTCGAAGAGCTCGCGCTTGAGCTTCGAGCCGATGACGACGAGCTGCGCGCCGCGCCGCGGGTCGGTCTCGGGCCAGAACGAGCCGGTGCGCAGGCTCCACTTCCAGATCTCGGGGACGTTGGGGGTCGTGCCGTAGATCATCACGCTGCGGCCCCGACCGTTGGCCTCGACGCGGCCCGAGCCGAAGACGACCGGCGCCAGGTCGACCACTCCCGGGACCCGCTTCAACGCCTCCGCGTCGTCGATCGTCAGCTTGCGCGTCGAGCCGCCCAGCGCCCCCGGCACCCCGATGGTCTCGGCCTTGCCCGGGATCACCGCCAGGATGTTCGTGCCGAACTGCGCGAACTGCTCGAGGAGGTAGCGTCGCGTGCCCTCGCCGATGGAGGTCAGGAGGATCACGGAGGCGATGCCGATCGCGATGCCGAGCATCGAGAGGCCCGAGCGCAGCTTGTGGCCAGCGACCGCGCGCAGCGAGATCCGGATGAGCTCCCACATGACCCTACCTCCCCGCCAGAGCGGCCACCGGGTCGAGCCGCGTTGCCCGCCGCGCCGGCAGGAGGCCGAAGACGACCCCCACGAGGACCGCCATGCCGAACGCGGCGGCCACCGCCCACGGCGGCGGCGCGGCCGGCAGCGCCGGGAAGAGGCCGACCATCAGGCGGACCAGCAGGTAGCCGGCGAGCAGGCCCAGGAGCGCCCCCGCCGCCGAGAGGAGCGCCGCTTCGGCGAGGAAGACCGCCATCACCTGCGAGCGGTGGACGCCGACGGCGCGCAACAGTCCGATCTCGCGGGTCCGCTCGGAGACCGAGACGAGCATCACGTTCATGATGCCGATCCCCGCGACGGTCAGCGAGATGGCGGCGATCGCCGCCAGCACGATCGTCAGCGTGTTGAGGATGGCCGAGAACGTCGACAGCACGGCGTCCTGGGTGATCACGGTGACGTCCTCCTCGCCGTGGCGCTCGGTGACCAGCCGGCGGATGCTCTCGCGGGCGGTGGCGAGGTCGGCGTACGCCTGGGCCTCGACGAGGATCCGGAAGAGCGAGGAGCGGTTGAGCATCTGCATGCCCGTCGCCACGGGCACGTAGATGGTCTCGTCGAGGTTGAGGCCGATCTTCGTTCCCTGTCTGGACAGGACGCCCAGCACCCGCATGCGCCAGCCGCCGACGCGCACCACCCGGCCGACCGGGTTCTCGCCCGGGAAGAGCTCGCGCGCCGCCACGTGGCCGAGCACGCAGACCGGGGCGCCGCGGTCGGCGTCGCCGCGCGGCAGGAACTCGCCGCGGGCGATCTCCACCTGCCGCGCCAGAGCGTAGTCCGCCGTCGTGCCGATGATCGCCACCTGCCGGCTGCGCTCGCCGAAGGACACGGTCTCGGTGCCCATGGCCACCGGGGCGGCGCGCTTGACGGCGGGCAGCAGGGCGATCGCCTCGGCGTCGGCGATGGTCAGGTCGTTGGGGATCGACGGCACGCCGGGGAATCCGGTCGTCTCCGTGCGGCCGGGCAGTACCACGACGAGATTGGTGCCGAGGCTCGAGAACTGCTCGACGACGTAGCTGCGGGCGCCGTCGGTCAGGGCGGTGAGCACGATGACGGCGGCGACGCCGATCGTCACCCCCAGCAGGCTCAGTCCCGTGCGCAGCCCGTGCCGCGTCAGGGCGCCCAGGGCGAAGCGGAAGGTCTTCCGGACGCGCACCCGTTCAGCCCTCCTCCGGCCCCTCGTCCGCGGCGGCGAGCACCGCCATCACGTCGGCGATCCGCCCTCCGGCCGCCCGCTCCACGACCTTGCCGTCGAAGAGCACGACGATGCGCTCGGCGCGCTGCGCGACCTTGGCGTCATGGGTGACGACGATCACCGTGAGGCCGTCGCCGTGCATGCGGTCGAGCAGGTCGAGCACGACCCGGCCGGAGGCGCTGTCGAGGTTGCCCGTGGGCTCGTCGGCGAGCAGGATCGAGGGCCCCATCACGGTGGAGCGGGCGAGCGCCGCGCGCTGGCGCTCGCCGCCGGAGAGCTGGTCCGGCAGGTGGGTGGCGCGCTCGGCGAGGCCGACCGCGGCGAGCGCGGCGCTCACCCGCTCGCGCCGCTCGCGGCGCGGGATGTCGCCGAAGATCATCGGCAGCTCGACGTTCTCCGCCGCCGTCAGCCGCGGGATGAGGTGGAAGGACTGGAAGACGAAGCCGATCTTGTGCCGCCGGACCTGGGTCAGCTCGGACTGCGACAGGTCGCCGACGCTGCGGCCGTCCAGCCGGTAGGTACCGCTCGTCGGGCGATCGAGACAGCCGATGAGGTTGAGCAGCGTCGACTTGCCGGACCCGGAGGCCCCCATGATGGCGACGTGCTCGCCCTCCGCGAAGGTCTCCGTGATCTCCCGCAGCGCGTACACCGGGCGGTCGCCGACCAGAAACGTGCGGGAGACCTCCGCCAGCTCGATCACGGCGCGTCGACGACCTCGGCCTCGGCGCCGGCCTTGACCTCGGCCCGGTCGAGCGACGTGACGATCCTGTCGCCCGCGGCCAGGCCGCTCGTCACCTCGACGAAGTCCCAGTTCTTGAGCCCGGTCGTCAAGGTCCGCTCGGCCAGCACGCCGTCCGCCACCATGAGGACCCGGTTGCCCTCCATCAGCGCCGACGTCGGGATCCGCAGCGCGTCCTCCTTCACCTCGAGGATGACCTCGACGTCGGCCGAGGTGCCGGGCAGGAACTCGCGGACCGGGGCGCCGTCGCCGAGCTCGACCTCGATCTCGACGGTGCGGTTCTGCTCCTCGAGGTCGAGCACGTAGGGGGCGACCCGGCTGACGCGGCCGCTGAAGCTCCGGTCGCGATGGGAGTCCACCGTCACGCGGGTGGTCTGCCCGGCCCGGACCCGGGCGGAGTCGACCTCGTCCATCGGGGCGCTCACGTAGATCGAGCTCGGGTCGAGGATGTCGACGACGGGCGGCACCGGGATCGCGGGCGGCGAGGGGGTCGTCCACTCGCCGACCTCGATCGACACCTCCGCCACCAGGCCGGCGAACGGGGCGCGCAGGGTCATCTTGTCGAGCTCCGTCTGGGACACCCGGACCGCGGCCTGGGCGCGCGCCTCGTTGGCGCGCGCCGCGTTGCAGGCGGCGTCGGCGGCGTTCTTGGCGCTGTCGAGCTGGTCGAGCGAGTCCGCCGACAGGAGCTCGTCGGCGGCCAGCACGCGGCTGCGCTCGAGCTCCCGGCCGGCGCGGTCGGCCGTGATGCAGGCCCGCTCGCGCTCGGCGCGGGCCGTTGCCACCTCGCTCCGCGCCAGCGCGAGCCTCGCCTGCTGCGCCCGGTCGTCGAGCCTGAGGACGACGTCGCCGGCCGCGACGCGGTCTCCCTCGCGGAAGGGCAGCTCCGCCACCTGGCCGCCGAGCTCCGGGGAGAGCTTGGCCCGCCGGCGCGTGCGCACCGTGCCGGCCCGCGAGTTGGTCACCGTGGACTCGACCCGCCCCCGGGCCACCTCGGCAACGGTGACCGGGACGGGATCCGGCTTGAAGACGGTCAGCCGGAGCACCCAGACCAGGGCGACGACGGCGAGGAGGATCGCCAGTCTCCACATCCACTTTCGCATCGCAGCCACTCTAACGCACGGCGGCGCCACCGCCCGCGCCGTGGCGAAAGCGGGCGGCACGACCTGCTAGCCTTCGTCGCGGATGACCTCCACGATCGAGATTCCCCTCTGGCTGGCCGTCGTCGCCGGGCTGCTCGCGCTGTGGGCGGCCCTGGGCAGGCTCCTCGTGCCGAGCGTCCGCTGGTTCCTGCGGCGCCGGATCGAGCGGGCGCTCGCGGAGGTCAACCCGCGGCTCCAGATCCGGCTGCAGCCGTTCAAGTTTACGCGCCGCCAGGCGCTCATCGAGCGCCTGGTCTACGACCGCGTGGTCATGGAGGCCGCCGACCGCTTTGCCGCGGCCGAGGGAATGCCCCGCGAGGTGGCGCAGGAGAAGGTCGAGCGCTACGCCCGAGAGATCGTCCCGTCGTTCAACGCCTGGGCCTACTTCCGCTGGGGGTACGGCATCGCCCGGCGCCTCGCACGGGCGCTCTACCGCGTGCGCCTCGGCTCGGTGGACGAGGAGGCGCTGCGCGAGATCCCGGGCGACGCCTCGGTCGTCTTCGTGATGAACCACCGCAGCAACATGGACTACATCCTCGTCTCCTACCTGGCGATGGAGAGGACCGCGCTGTCCTACGCCGTGGGCGAGTGGGCGCGGGTGTGGCCGCTCGAGCAGCTGATCCG
>Ga0224512_10000354_pt1 | contig 49512 bp, 44 predicted proteins | sample SF_May12_sed_USG_4_FD_169103 | JGI IMG/M metagenome (GOLD analysis project Ga0224512, IMG submission 169103) | Sediment microbial communities from San Francisco Bay, California, United States - SF_May12_sed_USGS_13 | ecosystem: Environmental > Aquatic > Marine > Sediment | place: USA... | reverse complement strand
TGGTGTTGGGCGTGCTGAACGCGCGGTTGTAGGTGAGCCGGAACGTGTGAGCCTCCTGCGGCTGGAGCACGAGGGCCGCACGCGGCGAGAACACCAGGTCGTTGAGCCGGTTGTGGTAGTCCACCCGCGCCGCCGCCACGGCGCGGAGCACGGGGGTGAGCTGCACGTCGGCATGGAGATAGCCGCCGGCCTCGTTGATCGCGTCGTCGTCTTCGTTCCGGCCGGTGATCGTGCCCTCGGTGCGCGGCTCCGTGCGCTGGAGGTCGAGCCCGTACGTGAGGTTGACGCGCGACGCCACGAAGCTCCCGTGCTGGAGCTGGGCGACAATCATGCGTGACTGGTCGGTGATCGGCGCACCGGTCCGGAGCAGATACGTGTCACCCGAGCCACTCGTATTGATGAACGCCTGCCCGAACAGCCTTCCATGCCGCACTCGTGTCTGCACGTAGGCCGAGCGCCAGTCGTCGAGCTGGGCGGCACCGAGCGGGGTCAGCTCGATGTGACGCAGCGCGCCGTTCACCCCGACGGCGGTAGTGACCGTGGTCTCGGCGCCGGGCCGCCAGTCGATCCGCGCCTCACCGCCCACGCGCTCCACCGTGGTGTCGCGCCGGCCGATCAACAGCGTGTCTGGATCCGCGCCGGTGCCCAGCGCCACGAGCCGCTCCGCCTGCTCCTTGGAATCCACGTACGGCCAATCGTCGGCGCGGAGGTATTGTGCCGAAAGCTTGACCGCCACGCGGCGGCCAAGTGGCTGCGCCACGCGGAGCTGTCCGTGCAGCAACCCCCGCTCGCCGCCCGTGAGCGTGAGCGTGGCCGGACGGGACGCGAACGGCGAGCGGCTCAGCACGTGCAGCACGCCGTTCGCCGAGTTGGGACCGTAGAGCGCCGATCCGGGTCCGCGCACCACCTCGATCCGCTCGATGTCGTCGTCGATGAGCGGGATGAAGCTGAACACGTTGATCCTGAGCGACGGCACCGAGGCGTAGCGCCCGTCGGTGAGCACAAGCAGCGCGCCCGACGACACGTTGTTGAACCCGCGGGACACGACCTCGTGCGCCAGGATCCCGGTGGTTGCCACGTCGAGGCCCGGCGTGCCGTACACGTGGTCGATGGGGGTGAGCGCCGGCCGTTCGGCGATGGACCGCTCGTCCACCACCGTGACCGACGCGGGGGCATCCAGCGCCTTCTCTTCGGTGCGTGAAGCCGACACCACGACCGGGTTGATCACGTACGCCTGCGGCACCAGGCGAATGGTGAGCCGGCGGGTGGCGCCTGCGCCGAGCGCCACACCGGCCAGCCGCACGGGACGGTAGTCGAGCCGCGCGATCACCACCGTGTACGTGCCGGCGGGGACCGAGAGCGCGAATGCACCCTGAGCGTCGGTCACCGCGCGGGCCACCGCGCGCTCGCCGGCGATCACGTCGACCCGCGCGCCTTGGACCGATGCGTTGGTGAGGGAATCGGTGACGATGCCGGCAAGCGTCGCGTCCTGGGCGTGGAGTGGTACGCACGTGAATGCGACACACGCGAGCAGGGCGACGATGTATCGGATCCCGTGCGACGGTGCCGTCATGGGATCATCTCCTTCCGCGTTACCGCGCGGCGAGAAAGCGCTGCCGCTGACCTTCGGTGATCATGTCCTCGGCGACCACGTGACGCGCGATGGCGGCGACGAACGCGTAGCCCCGTGGCTCGGCCGCGAGCCAGCGCTGCCACTCGAGCTCGTCGAGCGCCGCCTCGAGCGCATTGCCGGATACGTGTGTGGCCTTCTCCAACGCGGCCGGAGCCACGCGATCGCCCAACACCGCGGCGGCTGCAAGCACCTGCTGCGCGTCGGCGCTGAGCCGCCGGAACCCCACGCGGATGGCGGCCACGATGCTGTCCGGAAGGTCGGACGGTAGCGAAGAATCCAGGGTGTGAAACGGCTGTGGCCACGCGCCTGCCAAGCGCCCCAGGTCCAAACCCAGCGCCAGCGCGTGCAGCAGCTCCACGGCCAAGAGCGGCAGGCCGGCCGTGTCGGCTTCGAGCCGCCGCGTGAGCCGGTCCGCTTGCTCTTCGGTGTACTCGGGCATCGCCCACGCGGTGAGCCTCCGGAGCGCGGCGCGATCGAGCGGTGCCAGCACGCACGACGTTCCCGCGAGGTCCCGCCCCAACCTCGAGCGCAGGTCATCCAGCTCGGGACGAGAAGGTTCGGCCTGGGTCGCGAACAGCAGGAACACCGGTGCGCCCGCCAGATCCCGCGCTGCAGCGATCAGGGCCCTCATCGAATCCGGGTCCAGCCACTGCGCGTCGTCGATCAGCACGGCCACCGGGTGTTCGGCGGTGATGGCACGGAGCACGTCGACCAGGGCAGCCCCCAACGAAATCGGTTCCGCGGTCGCCCCGCCAAACCGGTCCTTCCACTCGGCAATCTCCTGGGCAAAGGCAGCCAGCGCGCGCGGTGACGCGGCGGCCAGGCCGTGCGCCTCGAGCAGCCCGCCCCGAGCGAGCCCGAGTGTGCCGCTCCACGCCTGGTCGAGATCGGCCTCGACGCAGCGCACCGCGGCGACCGCTGCGCCGGCAAGGCGGGCCCGGGTCATCACCTCCTCGGCGAGCCGCGACTTACCGAGTCCCGGGGCGGCCAGGATGACGCCGGCAGTGGGCGTGGCCCCGGACGCGCAGCCCTCGAAGGCGTCGACCAGCCGCGCCAAGCCGGTCTCCCGCCCCACAAGCGGTGCGCGGCGCAACTCGGCGCCGGAGGTGGGTTCGGCCGGGACGCCCTCGGCCAGCCGCCATTGCCGCTCGCTCCGCACGCGTTCGGCGAGATCGACGGTCTCCCGCTCGGGCGCGCTGCCGGACTGTTCCAGCCGCTGCCGCAGGCGATCGTAACACGCCAGCGCCGCCGCGCGGTCACCCAGGAGGGCGAACGTTTGCATGGCGGCGCGCGCCGCAGCATCGGATGCCGGGTCGATTGCCCGCGCCAGCGCCGTTACCTCCGCCGCGGCATGCAGCTCGCCGCATCGCAACAGCCCATCGGCGCGACGCGCAAGCGCGTGCACGCAACGGCCCTGCCACTGCTCCCGTTCAGCTACGAGCCAGTCCTCGAATCCCGAGGCGTCCGGAATGCCGAACCCTTCCATGAACCCACCGGCTACCAGCGCCGCGGCCTCTGCCCAGTCGCCCGACCGCTCGTGCCGCTCGAACTCGGCCAGGTCGATCTGGACGCGGCTCGGGTCGAGCTGGATCCGATCGTGATCAGCAAGTAGGCCGTCGTCACCCAGACACTTGCGCAGCACGCGGATCGCCTCGCGCAACGAGTGGCGGGCTGCCTGCTCGGGCTTGTCGGCCCACAGGAGGCCGGTCAGGTGATCGCGGGTGCGTAAGTGCTTGGGGGAGCGGGCGAGGTAGACGAGCAGGCCCAGGTTCTTGCGCCACAGCAGCTCGGCGGGCGGCGCGCCACCGTCGACGCCGATCTCGACGGGTCCGAGCAACCGGCAGGTGATCATCCTAGCACACGCTAGGGTCCGCCGGACCCACCCGTCAAGTGCCTGCGGGGACGAAAGATGTCCCATAACACGACGGCCCCCGGAAGCTTCCCGGGGGCCGTGCTCGAGCCGTCGGCCGAGCGCGCGATGCCAGCCCTATTTGGGCAGCAGCACCGTGTCGATCACGTGGATGACGCCGTTTGACGTCATGATGTCGGTCTTTACAACCGTCGCGTCGTTCACCTTCACGCCCTTCGAGGTGTCAATCCAGATCATTCCGCCCTGAAGCGTCTTGGCCTCGCTCAGCTTCGCGACGTCCTTCGCCATCACCCGACCGGAGACGACATGATACGTGAGGATCTTGGCGAGTTCTTCCTTGTCCTTCAAGAGAGCCTCGAGGGTGCCCTTGGGAAGCTTGGCGAACGCCTCATCGGTTGGCGCGAACACGGTGAAGGGACCCTCGCCCTTGAGCGCGTCCACGAGGCCGGCTGCCTTGATCGCGGTGACCAGCGTGTTGAACGAACCAGCGGCTGCGGCGGTCTCAACGATGTCCATCTTGGCCATCGATTCGGCCTTCGCCTTCGCCGCGCCCTCCTTCGGGCTGGCGTACTGGGCCTCCACGGCGCCGGCGCCGGCGATGAGCGCGAAAGCTGCGGCGGCGGTAACGATGCTGAGCTTCTTCATAGGTGCGAACTCCTGTTGGTTGTGCGGTTTCTCGCGAAATTGACTCGAACAACTCCATCTAATCGTTCAGCGGCCACGTGCCCGCCTTGTTGTCCAACTGCTGTAAAGGAAGTTACATGACAAGAGGGCGGTTGTCAACCTGTTGTCTAACATCTTACTGAGACTGTGGTTGGGCCGATATTGACTGAACCGGTGGGAAACCAGATCTTGTGTTAGACGCGAAGTGGACAGTCCTGGAAAGGGGCAGACACGTGACCGGCGAGCAGAGTCATCCGATCCAGGTCGTGGTGCGGCGGACGGGGCTGACGGCCGATGTCTTGAGAGCGTGGGAGCGGCGGTACGGTGCCGTCGTGCCCGGCCGGTCGCCGAGCGGGCGGCGGGTCTACTCCGACGACGACATCGAGCGGCTCCGGCTCTTGCACCGGGCCACTGGGGGCGGCCGCAGCATCGGCCAGATCGCCACGCTGTCCACCCAGGCGCTCGCCGACCTCGTGCGGGCCGACGAGGCCGAGGAGGCCGAGTCGCCGCCCGCCGCGGTTGGGCCCGAGGCGGGATCGGAAGAGGCCGGGTATCTCGAGGCCGCGTTGCGCGCGGTCGAGGATCTCGATGTGTCCCGCCTGGAGGTGATCCTGGCCCGGGCCACGGTCGCCTTGAGCGCTGCCGGGCTGCTCGACGGGGTCGTGGTGCCCATGCTCACGACGATCGGCGATCGCTGGATGCAGGGTGAGCTGACGATCGCCCACGAGCACGCGGCATCGGCCGTGGCTCGGCAGGTGCTGGGCGATCTGCTGCGTGCGGCGGAGAACCGGAGCGGTGCCCCGTGCGCGGTGTTCGCGGCGTCGGCTGGCGACAGGCACGAATTCGGCGCCATGATGGCGGCCGCCACTGCAGCCGCGATGGGGTGGCGCGTCGTCTACCTCGGCCCCGACGTGCCGGCAGACTCGCTCGGGGTGGCAGCGGCGCGGCACCAGCCCCGACTCGTGGGCCTCAGCGTGGTGTCCGGCCAGACGTCCGGACTCCGCGAGGAGATTGCGGCGCTCCGGGCCGCGCTCCCGCCCGACGTGACGCTCGTGGTGGGCGGGCAGGGTGCCACCACCCGGGCCGCCGAGCTGGCGGACGCCGGGGCCGTGGTGGTCGGCAGCCTGGCAGCCTTCCGAGCCTTTCTTGCCAGAGCGCATCACGGGTCAGGGCGATCCCGCCGCCGAGCCTAAACCGGGTGGCTGACTTGCCGGGCAGGCTGAGGACCTTGATTGGAGCCGCCCCGAGGGGCGTGGCGGTGGGCAGCGCGAGTGCGCTTCTCCTTATTAGTGCGCCGGCACTTGGCGCGCAGCAGTCTCCTCCAGACTCCACCCGCCGCGACTCGATCCCCACCGCACGGCTCGCGCCGCTGGTGGTCAGCGTGGCCCGTTCCACCGACACGCTTGCGCTCCTCCCCCGCGCGGTGTCGGTGATCAGCGGCGCGAGGCTCACCCGCGCACGCACCGCCGAAGGGTTGGATGACGTGATCCAGTCGGTGCCGGGCGTCATCGCCGTCAACCGCTACAATTACGCCCTGGATCAGCGCATCGTCGTGCGTGGCGCTGGCGCCCGGTCCGCATTTGGCGTGCGCGGCGTGCAGGTGCTGTTGGACGGCATCCCGCAGACGCTGCCGGATGGCCAGGGGCAGTTGACCAACGTGGACCTGGGGGACATCGAGCGGATCGAGATTGTGCGCGGCGCGTCGTCGGCCCTGTACGGCAACGCATCGGGAGGGGTCGTCAACCTGCGGTCGGCGCTCGATCGTCCCGAGCGAGCGGCGCTCCGCGGTCGGGTCCAGGGCGGGTCGTTCACCTCGGGCAAGGTGTTGGGATCGGTATCGGCGCCACTGGGAGCCGGGGCGCTCCACGCCACCGGATCGTGGATGAGGACCGACGGGTTCCGCGAGCACAGCCACGCGGAAGTGCGGCGCGCCATGGTGCGTACCCGCATGCCACTCGCCACGAGCACGCGCCTCACCGTCAGCGGTAGCCTGGCGCACATGCCGAACGCCCAGAACCCCGGCGCCCTCACGCAGCCGGAGCTGGATTCGCTCCCCTCGATGGCCGCACCGCGCAACGTGTCGCTTGACGCGAGGAAGTCGGTGTGGCAAGGGCAGGGCGGGATGGCCGTCGAGCACGAGTTCTCCTCCCGCGCCGCGGCCGAGGTGTCGGCATTCCTGGTCCGTCGCGATCTCGACAACCCGCTCACATTTGCGACGATAGCGTTCGACCGGTGGGTGTACGGCATGCGCGGCGCGATGACGATCGGCACCGGCGCGGCGCAGTCGGCGCCACGAGTGACCGTGGGCCTCGATGCGCAGTGGCAACGGGACGACCGCCGCAACGTGTCGACCGACGGCACCACCGTGCTCCTCGATCAGTTCGAGCGGGTCGGGTCGCTGGGCCCGTTCGTGCAGGCGCGGATCGCCCCGTTGCCAGCGGTTCGCATCGTGGCCGGCGCGCGGTACGATCGCGTGGCCTTTGCCGTGAACGACCGCCTGCTCGGCGACGGCGATCAGACGGGAACGCGGGCGATGGACGCGCTCTCCGGCTCGATCGGTCTGTCGCTGCGGCCGGTTGCCGGGATCGCTCCCTGGGTCAATCTCAGCACGGCCTTCGAGACGCCGACGACCACTGAGCTGGTGAATCGGCCGGACGGGACCGGCGGACTCAATCCGGAGCTGGGTCCCCAGCGCACGGTGAGCATGGAGCTGGGCGTGCGCAGCACGGCGTGGTCGGTCGTTGGCGTCGAACTCGTGGTGTACCGGGCCACCGTGCGCGATGCCGTGGTGCCATTCGAGTCGCCCACCGTGCCCGACCGTCAGTTCTTTCGCAACGCCGGGCGGCTTCGGCATCGCGGCATTGAGCTGGCGCTCGACGCGACGCCGTGGTCGGGTGTGTCCGTGACCGGCGCCTATACCCTGGACGATTCCCGGTTCGTCGAGTTCCGCGTTGACCAGGACACGCTGGACGGCAACACCGTTCCCGGCATACCGCGCCACCGGCTGTTTGGCGAGCTGACCCTCACTCGTCCCTCGGGCCTGTGGGCGTTACTCGAGGTGGCGCACATGTCGCGCATGTTTGCCGATGATGCGAACACGGGGGCGGCGAGGGCGTCGACCGTGTTCGGGTTGCGCGTTGGCTGGGAGGGGATCGGTGGGCGTCGCGGCGTGTCGCCGTTCGTCACCGTGATGAACTTGTTCGATACCCGCTACGTCTCGTCGGTGGTGGTCAATGCGGCATTCAATCGGTTCTACGAGCCGGCGCCGGGGCGAACGCTGTTGCTGGGCCTCTCGGTCGGCGGGTAGGCGATCGCGCGATCGGATCGCCCGTCACTCATCTCCTGAACGCGCTCGTCTGCTGGAACGTTCGCTCGGCAATGTCGGTGGCCTGCTGGAGCTTTGCCAGCGTGAGGGAGTCGGCGCCCAGGGTCGAGTCGGTTGTCGCCTGCAGCGAGAGGTACTGCGCGTAGCCGGCGTAGAGCAGTGCGTAGAGTGAGAGGATGCCCTCCGACGGCGGGTCCGGCCAGCCTCGCGGCCGCTCGCGGGCAGCGCTCTCGGGTTGATACACCTGGAACAGCAACGTGTCGGTGCGGCCGATGTCGACCCAGCCGAGCGAACGCAGATTCACGATGCCGGGGGCGGTCTCGATCGGCTGCGGCATGATCCTCCGCACCATGCCCTGGCCGAGCATGTAGGGCGTGAACCCCAGTCGATCGGCCCATCCTCCCGTCGTGCGCGAGATGTAGACGGGGCGCTTGCCGAGGTTCTGCTGAATGAGGTGCAGCGTCAGGATGTCGGCGCGCTCCAGGTACTGCGTACCGATGGAGGCCCGCAGGCTTCCGGCGGTGAAGACCGACCGGTCCGGCACGCGTTGAATGGGCGGCAGGCGGTCGATCTCTTCGTAGCTGAACCCGACGGCCTCGTAGGTGGGCCGCGGCCAGCTTCGGCCCTGATAGAGCGGGATCGCCGCGGTCGAATCGAACGGGAACACCGGCCGGCGCTTGATCTGACGAACGTGCCACTCCGTGTTGCCGAGTGACGTATTCACCAGCAGCACGTCTTTGCGCACGCCCTCGACCTCTTGCATGTACCACAGGGGGAACGTGTCGTTGTCGCCCGCGGTGACGAGTATGCCGTACGGCTCGACCGACTGGAGGATGTCCCAGGCGAAGTCCCGCGGCAGCTGCTCGCCGGCACGCGATGCCGTGGCGCGATTGCCCACGAGCGGGATCAAGGCAAGGGCCAGCACCGGGGTGGCCAGCGCCCAGGCACGCGGCGCGTCCACCCGTCCGCGGAACATCCCTGCGAATCCCTCCAGCAGCGCCCCGAACCCGAGTGCCACCCACACGCCCCACAGCTGGAACGAGGCGATGAAGAAATAGTCGCGCTCGCGCACCTCCCGCAGCAGTTGCTCGTCGGGACGGATGGAGAACCCGTACTTGAAGTCGAGGTAGAACACCAGCAGCACGGTCACGGTCAGCATGAGCGCGGTCATGGCCACCGCCCCTCGGCGGTCGCGCTGCCAGTGCCGCACGGCGCCCACCAGGCCGATCACGCCGAAGAGCACGGCCACCGCATTGCGTACCCGCTGGCTCCAGTCGTGGGCGAACTGCCAGGTGAAGTATTGCACCCAGTTCAGGTACTGCCACACGATGTCGGCCTGCCGCGGCAGGAGTGGTCCCTTTTGGTACTGCTCACGGGCCAGCACACGCTTGAGCGCGTCCCAGTTGGTGGGTTCTCCTTCGTTGATCGGCGGGAAGTGCGCGGCTCGGATGCGCAGGAACACCCAGACGCTCACCCCCACGCCGATGGCGCCGAGCGAGACGAGCACCAGGCGCTGATGTCCGCCGCGATACACGACCGTCGCCAGCAACGCCAGGAGTGCGGCCGCGGCGAGGTAGAGCAGGGGGATCCCATCGCTCCATGCGCGCTCGCCGATCATCGCGGCCATCCCGACGGTCCCCAGGGCGAGCAGGATCTTGGTCGCGCTGCTGGTCGGGTTGGCGAACCCGTACCAGACGGGCGTGGCGAGGAGCACCATGGCCAGGACGAGCCGGGCGTCCCCCTCCCCGCCGAGCCAGCCCTTGAACAGAATCGCCGCGGCGCCCGCCAGCACGAGGAGCGCACTGGTCGTGAGGAGCCGGGTCCAGAAGTTGTCCTCGGCCTCCGCCGCTTCGACGTAGACCAGAAACGCGGGCGCGGCGAGGAGCCCCATCAAGTGGTTCGTGGCGCTCAAAGCGAGGGTGTACACGATGAGCACGAGCCAGTGGTCCCGGCGCTGCCCGGCAGGCTCGTCGCCCCAGTGGACCGCGAGCCACAGCACCAGGGCGATGGAGAGCAGGCTCACCGTGTAGACCTTTTCGTTCACCACCGATTGGTTCCACACGGTGAACGACGTCGCTCCCACCAGGATCCCGGCAGCCGCTGCCGCGATTCGCGCCCAGCGCGGCGTCACGATGCCCCGCATGAAGCGGTCGGCGACCAGGAACAGGAACCCCGAGGCGAGGGCGCTCGTGACGGCGGCGAACAGGTTGATGCGGAGCGCGTAGTGCTCCACGATCGGCAGCATGCCCCAGATGTGGGCGAGCAGCACGAATAGTGGACTGCCGGGTGGGTGGGGAATGCCCAGCACCTTGGCCGCAGCGATGTATTCGGCGGTGTCCCAGAACTGGGCCGTGGGCGCGATCGTCACCAGGTAGATGCTGAGCACCGCGAGGAACACGATGCCCGCAGCAAGGTAGGGCGGCCGCTCCCGGGCGAGGGCCGGTGCGGCAGGCGCTGTGGTGGTCATCAGTGCCGGAACTGCCGCCGGCCGGTGAACACCATGGCCATGTCGTGACGATCCGCGGTCTCCGTGACCTCCTTGTCCCGGATGGACCCGCCGGGCTGGATGACCGCCGTGATCCCGGCCTCGGCAGCCTGCTCGATGCCGTCGGCAAACGGGAAGAACGCGTCGGAGGCGAGCACAGCCCCGGCCGGGTCCTTCCCCGCGTCGCGCGCCTTGTGGACCGCGAGGAACGAGGCGTCGACCCTGCTCATCTGCCCGGCGCCGATCCCGATCGCGGCCTCGTCGCGTGCCAGGAGAATGGCGTTCGACTTCACGCTGGAGACGGCCGACCAGGCGAACCGCAGGTCGGGCCATTCGTTGACCGTCGGCTGCCTAGCGCTCACCACCTGCCAGATCGACTCGTCCCTATCCAGTGCGAACCGATCCTGGACCAGGAATCCGCCCCGCACGCGCTTGAAGTCGAGAGCTGGCCGACTGTCGGGTAACGGCAGCTCCACCACACGGATGTTCTTCTTGCGCCCAAAGGCGCTCAGTGCGCCGTCATGGAACCGTGGGGCCACCACCACCTCGACGAACAGGTCGTGCATCGCCTCGGCCGCTGCCGCGTCCACAACGGTGTTGAAGGCGACTACGGAGCCGAACGCCGATTTGGGATCGGTTTCCAACGCTCGACGATACGCCTCTTCGGGGCTCTTGCCGAGCGCGATGCCGCACGGGGTAGTGTGCTTGATGATGGCGCATACCGGGCGGTCGGGCCATGGCGCCACGGCCGCCGTTGCGGCCTCGACGTCGAGCAGGTTGTTGAACGACAGCTCCTTGCCGTGGAGCTGCCGCAAGTCGTCGAATCCCCGTCCCTCACCCGACGTGTAGAGGGCGGCCCGCTGCTCCGGGTTCTCACCGTAGCGCAGGATCTGCGTGCGCTCCAGTGCGAGACCCATCATCGCGGGGAACGTGTCTTCGTCTTTGCCGAGGTATTGAGCGATTGCCGCGTCGTACGCCGCCGTGTGCGCGAACACCTTGGTGGCAAGCTCGAGCCGGAGTTCCTGCGACAGCGTGCCGGCGCCGATGGCGGCCAGCACGCGATCGTAGTCGTTGGGATCCACTACGACCACCACATGGGAGTGGTTCTTGGCCGCCGAGCGCAGCATGGACGGGCCGCCGATATCGATCTGCTCGATCGCCTCTTCGAGCTTCACGTTGGCCCGGCCCACGGTCTCTTGGAACGGATAGAGGTTGACGGCCACCAGATCGATGGGAACGAACCCACGTGCCTGGAGCTCGCGCATGTGCGCCGTCACGTCGCGCCGCGCGAGGAGTGCGCCATGGACGGCTGGGTGCAGCGTCTTGACCCGACCGTCCATGATCTCGGGGAACCCGGTCACCGCTTCGATGGGCGTCACCGGCACGCCGGCCTGATCGATCACGTGGGCCGTTCCCCCGGTCGACACGATTTCCCACCCCTGAGCGGCCAGCGCCTTCGCGAACGATGCCGCGCCCCGCTTGTCCGATACCGAGATCAGCGCTCGCGGCATCCGGCCTCCTCAACGTGATGATTCATCTAGCGGTCTCCGACCGGCTGCAGGTGATCCGCCACCTCCGCCGGTCCATGATGGGTGTCGAAATGGTGGTCTGCCGCTGCGAGCGGCACGGCGCGACCGGCTTGGGCGGCCGCGAGCACGACGGCGGGAAGGAGCTGATGCTCAATGGCGAGGACGCGCGCGGCCAGGGTGTCCGGGGTGTCGTCGGGAACCACCGGGACCGGCCACTGGGCCAGGATCGGCCCGCGGTCGTATTCCGCGGTTACGAGGTGTACGGTAGGGCCGGAAATCGTGGCGCCCGAGGCGAGCACCGCCTCGTGCACGCGCCGGCCGTACATCCCCTGACCCCCGAACGAGGGCAACAGCGCGGGATGGATGTTGATCATCCGATTCGCATATGCTTCGACCACGGCGCGAGGGACGAGCTTGAGATAACCGGCCAGCACCACCAAGTCGACCCCGTGCGTCTGAAGCACGCCGAGCAGCTCCGTGGCATTCGTGTGGTCGGCGAGCACGGCGGTGCGAACACCGACACGCTCCGCTCGGTCCAACGCGCCGGCGTCGGGTTTGTTGCTGATCACCACGACGATGCGGGCCGCCGCGTCGCCACGGCAGCGATCCAGCAAGGCCTGCAGGTTTGTGCCTCCGCCCGACGCAAGGACCCCAACGTGCATGGCGCTCCTCGTTACGTGCCGCTTCCCTGGCAGGCAGGCTGGGCGGTCGGCGGCACGATGCCTTCCGTCACGCGGACCTCGAAGTCTCCGCCTCTCCCCGCACTCCGGGAAAGGACAAGTACCCGGTAGATGCGGTCGTCGGGCGGCGTGTACCCGAGCCGGGCATTGCAGTTCCCGCCACTGTCGTCGTCGTGCGTGACCGGCTCTCGGAGTCCGCGCACCAACAGCAACGCGGGGTCGAACGTTTCGGACACCAGATCGATTGTGAAGGGGACGCCTTCCTCGTTGCGCACGAGATAGACTTGGAACAGAGAGGAGTCGCTCAGCAAGCGGTCTCCGCTGGTGAGCGTGCCTCGGAGCGGCTCCCCGATCCCAATCGTGCCGGTCACCGGGAAAAACCCCTGACACCCGGCACTGCCCGTCGGCGCATGCGTGCCGTCCCGCAGAAAGAGCTCGTATTGCCCGACCTCGCCTCGGTCCACGGCGTTTACGAAGATGACGAACGAACCCGAGTACGGGAGGGTCAGCGACAGATGCGCATTGCAGTCACCGTCACTGTTGTCATCGTTGCCGATGACGCGATCCATCGCGTCCGCCACCAACAGATTGGCGTTGAAATCGGCGGATCGCAGGCTGATCGTGACCGCGCCGCCCGCCCGTCCCTCGAACGTGTACGGCTGGAAATAGGAGCTGTCCTGTAGTATGTCGCTTGCGCTGGTGAGGTATCCGGTCACTGCCTCGCCGATGGCAATTGGCTCGACCGTTGGAGCGTCCTGGGCGGTGAGCGCGGAGGACGCCGCAATCAGCACGCCGAACGAGATCCTGAGTGACCGATGATTGAGCACGATCCCCCTATCGGGACGAGGTTTACCGTCGATAACTGCTGAACCGTAGAGAGTATACACGGTGGGACGTCCTTGCGCGCGGGCCGTCGGCGGCAGTGGGACCGCCTGTCAGGGCGTTGCCACTCCGGGCCAGCCGGCGCGACGCACGGCCTCGACGACAATCCCGAATTCGTCGTCGCCGATCGTGCGCACGTCGAGCATGACCCGCGCATCGCGCGCGCGCGCTACCACCGGCGGGTCGTGCTCGCGCAGGGCGCGCAAGAACGTGTCGCAGCTCTCGACCTCGAGGGCCACGAGGGTGGTGGGGAGGTCGCAGTCGGGGAACGATCCACCTCCCACGGCGGAGTGTCCCGGGACGGTCCGGGCTCCCGGAATTCGCCGCGCCAACCGCCGGGCCCTGCGCCGCAGGTCACCGGGCTCGGCCGTCAACATGGCCAAGACCGGAATGGCGGTGAGGGCGCGTCCCGGATCCCGATACAGCCGCAGCGTGGCTTCGAGCGCCGCCACCGTCGCCTTGTCTGGTCTGAGTGCCCGGGCGAGCGGATTCTGCGCCATGCGGCCCACGGTCGCGCGCGGCCCGACCACGATGCCGGCCTGGGGACCGCCGAGCAGCTTGTCGCCGGAGAAGACCACGGTCGCTCCGGCGGCGGTGCTGTCCCGCACTAGGGGTTCGCCCGTGAGGCCGTACGCGTCGAGTGGCAGGAGGAGACCGCTGCCGGCGTCATGGATGACCGGGATCCCGCGCTCCGCGCCGAGCGTAACGAGCTCTGGAACGGTGGCCTCCGCCACGAATCCCGACATGTGGAAATTGGAGCGGTGCACCTTGAGTAGGACCCGCGTGCGGGGACTGATCGCGAGCGCGTAGTCGCGAACGCGGGAACGGTTGGTGGTTCCCACCTCGACGAGGACCGCCCCGCTCTTAGCCAGGATCTCCGGGATGCGAAACGCCCCACCGATCTCGACCAGCTCGCCGCGTGACACGATGGCCTCGCCGCCTTCGGCGGTGGTGTTGAGCGCCAGCATGAGCGCCGCTGCCGCGTTGTTCACGACGAGGGCTGCGTCGGCGCCCGTCAGCTCGCAAAGGAGCGGGCCCAGGTGGTCCTGCCGTGAGCCGCGCTCGCCTTCCGCGAGACGGTATTCCAGTGTGCTGTAGGCCAGCGCATCGTCCACTGCGCGGCGCGCCTGGGCCGCGAGCGGTGCCCGGCCGAGATTGGTGTGCAGCACGACTCCGGTCGCGTTGACGACCCGTGTGAGCGACGGCCGTCCGGCCGACTGGACGCGCGCGGTGATCGCCTCGATCCACCCGACATCCGGTGCGACGCCATCCCGGTGGCGCGCATCTGCCAGCGTGGCTCTCACGGCCTCGACGAGCTCGGCCCGGGAAGCCAGATCCTTGAGCCCGGCACGTTCGGCATCGGCGAGTAACTGGCTCACCGCTGGGAGCGAGCGGCGCGGATCGCTCACGTGGAATCGCGCGGGGCGGGGATCACGAGCACCGACCGGGAATCGGCCGTCGCCCCGCTCACGTTGGTAGCTGTCGCCTCGACCAGATATCGACCACCGGGAGCAAGCATCTCGCTGAGCCGCACGAACCACGCGGCCTTGAGCACGGGGCGCTCGGCGAGGAGGAGCGCGGCCCGTGAGCTGTCGGGTGCGGCCTGCTGGGCTCCTGCCGCCCGGGCGCGCGCCTGCGGTGGTTCTGGGGCCGGGACCGCCGGAACGGTGTCGGCTGCCGCGGCGGTAATGGAATCCCGCTGGGCGCGCTCGCGGGCCTCTCCCGCCGCGAGTGAGTCGTACATCGTCTGATCGTAGGCCGCGCGCACGGTGACCGGCACCGTATCGGGCAACGCAAAGACACGCACGGCCGCGGTGTCCGGCCGCCCGGGCGAGAGCTTCTGGGCGAACTCGAGGCGCACGGTCAAACTATCCATTGCCGTGACCTCTCTCAGGACCGGCCCCACCGTGTCGCGCGCGAAGGCCCAGAACTCGTGGGACGCGATGGAATCGAGCTGAACCGAGATGGAGTCGAACGGCTCGCGCGGCTCCCGGCGGCCGTTGGTGTTCCCGTCCATGGCCACCACGATCCAGTAGGAGCCGACGGGGATCTCCGAGAGTACGAATTCACCGGCCGAGTCGCTCCGGGCCGTGTAGACCAGTGAGTCCGGCAACAGAACCGCCTCGACGAGCGCCCGCTGGCCCACGCGCCCGTTTTCCCAGTCGAGCACGACGCCGGTCAGGCGCGTGGCCGGAATCTCACCGCCGGTCGAAAACACGACGGTGCGTCCTGCCTCCATGCGGTTGTTCCGGAGGTCGGCGACTCCCGGCAAGAGCACCACCCGGTACACGGCGTTCGCCCGCCACCCGGAGGCCGGCTTCACCTCGATGGCCGTCCGCTTCCACGAGACGTCCAGCTCCGGGGTGCGCGGCGAGAGCTCGATCAGCTTCGCGAGCCCTCCGCCCGACTGCTCGTTGATCACCTCGTCGAACTGAAATCGGAGACGTCCGTCGAATTGGGGCGCCACGCTGCCGGAATCGGGTGCGATCGCGACGATCGTCGGGGGCGCGAAGTCGGGCGGGCCGCCCGGAGGATCCTGCATGACGGCGCAGGCGGCGAGCGCCCAGGCGGTCAGCAGCCCAAGGCGCGCAGCTTGGCGGCGAGCGTTTCGCGCTGCTCGCGCCATGACGACTCCTTTTCTCGTTCACGCTCCACGACGTCGCTCGGCGCGCGTGCCACGAACTGCTCGTTGGCCAGCTTGGCCGCGACCGCCACCAGCTGCCGCTCGAGCCGCTCCATCTCGCCACGCAGGCGGGTGCATTCCTGCGCCACGTCGATTGCATCGCCAAGCGCCACGAACACCGCGGAGCCGTCGGGGAGCACGGCGTGTCCGCCGACTCCCGCGGTCGCTTCGTCGACGGTCAATTCGGAGAGCTTGGCCAAGCGCTCGATGGTGGCATGTTCGGCGGCGACCCCGCGCCGTGCCGCGTCGGACGCGATCGTGACGACAGCCCGCACCTCGGTCGACGGAGGAACGCGGTACTCGGCCCGGATGATCCGCACTGCACCGATGATCGCCTGTACCAGCGCGAATTCGCTCTCGGCTGTCTCGTCGATCAGCTCGTCCTCGGGTCGGGGCCACTCGGCACCGGCGAGCAGCGCCGCCCGCTCACCAGGCAGGTGCGCCCACAGCTCCTCGGTAATGAAGGGCATCACCGGATGGAGCAGTCGTAGCGACGTCTCGAACACGGCGACGAGGATCCCCTGGGCCACCGCACCGCCTTGGGCCGACCCGTACAGCCGTGGCTTCACCTGCTCGAGGTACCAGTCGGCGAGCTCGTCCCACACGAAATGGTAGGCCACGTTGGCCGCGTCGTTGGGCCGGAAGCGCTCCAACGCGAGTGTCGCCTCCTGCACCGCACGTTGGCATCGCGACAGGATCCAGCGATCGGCTAGGGTCAGTTCGGACGGGTCCAGCGCGTCGATCGGCGCCGGGTTGTCTCCCACCTGGGACAGGATGAGCCGTCCGGCATTCCACAGCTTGTTGGCGAAGTTGCGGCCGGCGGCGAACGTCGCGTCCAGATCGGTGCGGTCCATGATGACGTCGGTGCCGGCCCCGGCGCCAGCCACGATCGTGAACCGCAAGGCATCGGCTCCGTACGATTCCACCACCTCGAGCGGGTCGATCCCGTTGCCGAGCGACTTCGAGAACGCTCGGTGCTGCGGATCGCGCACGATCCCGTTCAGGTACACGGTGTCGAACGGCCGCTCGTCGAGGAAGTAGTAGCCCGCCATCACCATGCGGGCCACCCAGAAGAAGATGATGTCCGGGCCGGTGACGAGCGTGTGGCCTGGGTAGAATCGTGCAAGGTCCGGCGTCTGGTCCGGCCAGCCCATGGTGGCGAATGGCCAGAGCCACGACGAAAACCAGGTGTCCAACACGTCGTCGTCCTGCCGCACCTGTCCGCCGCACTGCTCGCAGGCGTCGGGCTCTTCCATCCCCACCGTGATGTGGTCGCACCCGTCGGCCTCGCAGTACCAGGCCGGAATCCGGTGCCCCCACCACAGTTGACGCGAGATGTTCCAGTCCCGGATCTCGGTGAGCCAGTGCTCGTACACTTTGCCCCAGCGATCCGGCACGAACGTGAGCTTGCCGTCGCGGTAGGCATTGAGTGCGGGCTCGGCGAGCGGCCGCATCTTCACGAACCACTGATCCGAGAGGCGCGGCTCGACCACGGTGTGGCACCGGTAGCAGTGGCGCACCGCGTGCCGGTACGGCTCCACCTTCACCAGCAATCCCGCCGCCTTCAGCTCGTCGAGGATGCGCGGCCGCGCCTCGTCACGGTCCAGACCACGCAGTCCTTTCGGTACCCGCGGGTCGTCGGCCATGCGGGCGTCGTCGGTCATGATGACCGGTGTGCCGTAGTCGCCGGGGAGCGCGGCCGCAATGTCGAAGTCGTTCGCGTCGTGGGCCGGTGTCACCTTGAGCATGCCGGTGCCGAACTCCCGCTCGACAGCGGTGCTCTGTTCGATCGGGATGGACACCCCAGACAGCGGGATCTCGACGGTCGCTCCGCGCAGCCCGGCAAAGCGGTCGTCGTCGGGGTGATACACCAGGCACACGTCGCCGAACATGGTCTCGGGCCTCGTCGTGGCCACGACCGCCCCTTCACCGTCCTTCGATCCCTCGATCCGTGGACCCTGCGATTTCGCGAACGGATACCGGATGTAGTACAGGTGATCGTCGCGCTCCCGGAACTCCGCCTCCTCGTCGGAGAGTGACGTGAGGCAGCGCGGGCACCAGTGGATCACGCGATGGCCGCGATACACGAGCCCCTCGCCGTGCAGTTGCACGAACACGCGGCGCACGGCGGTCGAGTAGGCGTCGTCGAACGTGAACCGGGTGCGTGACCAGTCGCAGGAACAGCCCAGCGCCTTGAGCTGGTCGATGATGCTGCCGCCGGTCTCCCGCACGTGCGCCCACACCCGCTCCACGAACCGCTCGCGCCCCAGATCCTGCCGTCGCCGGCCCTCACTCGCGAGGGCACGCTCCACGACGTTCTGGGTGGCGATGCCGGCGTGATCCGTCCCCGGAAGCCACAGGGCCTCGCGGCCGGTCATGCGCCGGTACCGGATGAACACGTCCTGGAGGGTGTTGTTCAGCCCGTGCCCCATGTGGAGCACCGAAGTCACGTTGGGCGGCGGGATCACGATGACGTACGGCTCCCGCTCGGTGTCGACCTGGGCCGTGAACACCCCGGCCTCGATCCACCGGTCGTAGATCGCGCGCTCGATCGCGGAAGGGTCGTATTTCGTGGCCAGGTCCGGCAAAGTCATCGGGGGACCGGGGACGTGGTTCGGGTTCGTGGAAATCGCTGAGGGCCGCGTGCGAGTCGCCGTCAGCCTGCCCGCGGGGGCTTGCGTCGGCTGGATCCGGGTGCTTCACCTTCGACCAGGATGCGGTTGACGACGACGCCCGACCCCGCCACGCCGCGCGCGATGGTGCCGGCCAGGGCGCGGGCTTCCGGATCGGGTGCGGTGCCCGTCAACTCGACGATCCCGTCTCCGAGGGCGTGGGCCCTGACCGCGAGGTGTCGGGTCGTGGCATTCTCGCTGAGCGCGCCGTTCACCGCGCGTTCGAGTTCACCATCTGCCGGCGCGTCCGGGCCCGCTCCGGACCGCCGCAAGCGGCGGCCCACGGCATCCCGGACCCGCTCGGTGTCGACGCTCCCCAGCAGCTGCCCGACGGCCATGCCGGCGAATACGCCCAGACCCACCCCCGCCGCGGCCGTGAGCGTGAGCCCCATCCAATCTCGATCCCTGGTGGGAACGCGAATCACGCCTCGTCCCCGTAGCACCCGCAGATAGTCCATGGTACAATTATACGTTTGATCGTAATCCTTTGGTATCCGTGCATTTTCCACGATGCAGGATTCCTCTTCTCGTCCGCGTACTCACGCATGTCGAAGACCATCAGTCTGACGTTGCCGGATGGAACCGTGCGCTCGGCGCCCGCGGGCACCACTGCCCGCGCCGTTGCCGAGTCGATCGGCCCCCGGCTGGCCCGGGCAGCGGTTGCGGCTCGGGTCGACGGAGAGGTGTGGGACCTCGATCGTCCCATCAGCCGCGACGCGGCGTTCGAGGTACTGACCGAGGACCACCCGGACGCGCTCAACGTGGTGCGCCACTCCGCTGCCCACGTGCTGGCGACGGCGGTGCGGCAGCTCTTTCCCGAGGCTAACATCGGCTTTGGCCCGCCCATCCAGGACGGTTTCTACTACGATTTCGAGGTCCCGCGCCCGTTCACTCCCGAAGACCTCGAGGGCATCGAGCGCAAGATGCTGGAGGTGACGGCGGCCGATTACCCCTTCGAGCGGGAGGAAGTCGACCGCGACGAGGGGCGCGCGCGGTTCAAGGACGATCCGCTGAAACTGGAGCGGCTCGAGGAATTCGGGGAGGACGAGGTCATTTCGGTATACACCGACGGACCGTTCGTCGACCTGTGCCGCGGCCCCCACGTACCCAGCACCGCTCGGGTCAAGCACTTCAAGTTGCTGCATGCCGCCGGCGCCTACTGGCGCGGCGATTCCCGGCGCCAGATGCTCCAGCGCATCTACGGCACGGCGTGGTTCTCCAAGAAGGATCTCGAGGAATACCTGCGCCGTCTCGAGGAAGCCGAGCGACGCGACCACCGGGTCCTGAGCAAGCAGCTCGACCTGTATAGCATCCAGGACGATGTCGGTCCCGGGATGATCCTGTGGCACCCCCGCGGGGCGACCGTGCAGTTCGAGCTCCGCCGCTTCATCGAGGACGAGCTCAGGAAGCGGGGCTACGAGTTCGTGTACACGCCCCACGTCACCCGCGAAGATCTATTTCTGCGCTCCGGACATCTGCCCCTGTACGAGGATCAGCAGTTCCCGGCTATGGGCTCGGCTGGTGGGGAGGCGGAAGACGTGCGGTATCGGGTGAAGCCGATGAACTGCCCGATGCACACGCTCATCTACGCGGCGAGGCAGCGCTCGTACCGCGACCTCCCGGTGCGTCTGGCGGAGATCGCGAACGTGTATCGCAACGAGCTGTCGGGGACCCTGCACGGTCTCCTCCGGGTGCGCATGCTGACCATGGACGACGCGCACGTGTTCTGCCGCGAGGACCAGATCGAGGACGAGATCTACCGGATGCTCGACCTGACCGACTTCGTGCTGCGCGAGACGTTCGGGTTCGAGTACCGGCTCGACCTCGCCACTCGACCCGAGAAGAAGATCGGCGACGACGCCCAGTGGGAGGTGGCCGAGTCGGCCTTGCGACGCGCGCTCGACCGCAAGGACCTGACCTACGGGATCGACGAAGGCGGCGGGGCGTTCTACGGACCGAAGATCGACGTCAAGCTGCGCGACGCGATCGGCCGCGAGTGGCAGGGGACCACGATCCAGCTGGATTACCAGCTCCCCGAACGGTTCGCGCTCGAGTACACGGGTGCCGACAACCGTGCCCATCGGCCCGTCATGATCCATCGGGCCATCCTCGGCACTGTCGAGCGGTTCGTGGGGTGTCTCATCGAGCATTTCGCGGGTGCGTTTCCCGTCTGGCTGGCGCCGGAACAGGTGCGGGTCATCCCGATCACCGAAGAGCAGGCCGAGGCGGCGCGGGCAGTGACCAAGCGGCTCACCGCCAGGGGGATCCGGGCCACCGTGGACGACCGTAACGACACGCTCAACTACCGGATCCGCGATGCGGAGCTCATGAAGGTGCCGTTCATGGCCGTGGTCGGAAAGCGAGAGGTAGCCGACGGCACCGTGGCGGTGCGTGCCCGCGGGGCGACCAAGAAACAGGAGGTCATCCCGGTGGATGGCTTCGAGGAGCGCCTGCTGGAGCAGATCCGCACGCGGGCGCTGCCCGTGGCATAGCCCCGATCCGCCCGATTTCTCGGCGTTTACGTTCCTTGAGCCGGTCTCACCGTGCCGTTAACTTCCGCAGGTAATTGCTGTCTGTGGTATGACCCTGGGAGGGGATCGAGGGGAGGATTCCTACCGTGAGCAAGGCGACAACCCCCGTCATCGTGAGCGCCGCCAGAACCCCCGTGGGGCGGTTTCTGGGCGGGCTAAGTCCCATGCCGGCGACCCAATTGGGGGCCCTTGCGATCCGCGAGGCGGTGTCTCGCGCCGGCGTCGAGGCCGGGGCGGTGGACGAAGTCATCATGGGCATGGTGATCCAGGGCGGCGCCGGGCAGGCTCCGGCACGACAGGCGGCGATTCACGGCGGCGTTCCCGATACGATTCCAGCGCTCACGGTCAACAAGGTATGCGGCTCGGGGCTCAAGGCCGTGATGCTCGCGTCGCAGGCGATCAAAGCGGGTGACGCGCAGTGCGTCGTGGCCGGCGGCATGGAATCGATGTCCAACGCACCGCACTACCTGTACGGATTGCGTGGGGGTGTCAAGTACGGCGACCACAAGCTCGTCGACGGCTTACAGTTTGACGGACTGTGGTGCTCGTTCGGCGACAACGTGATGGGCAGTTATGCCGAGTATACGGCGACGAAGGCCAAGATCTCCCGAGCTGAGCAGGACGAGTTCGCCCTGAGCAGTCACACGAAGGCGGTGGCGGCGATCGAGCGCGGGGCGTTCAAGGCCGAGATCGTGCCGGTGGAAGTGCCGGGGCGCAAAGGCCCGACGGTGGTGGATACCGACGAGGGTCCGAGGGCCGACACCTCGCTCGAGGCACTGGGCAAGCTCCGGCCGGTGTTCCAAAAGGATGGCACGGTGACTGCTGGGAACGCCCCTGGGCTGAACGACGGGGCGAGTGCGCTGGTGGTGACCTCCGAGGCGTTCGCCGCGGCGCACGGTCTCACGATCGTGGCGCGCATCACCGGATACGCGGCAGCGGGCGGCCCGCCCAAGGACCTGTTCTTTGCGCCGATCGGTGCCGTGAAGGCCCTGCTGGCCAAGACCAAGGCCGACATCGATGACTACGGCCTGATCGAAGCCAACGAGGCGTTTGCGGTGCAGGCGCTCGCCGACGGGAAGGGTCTTGGGTGGGATTGGGATCGGGTGAACGTCAATGGCGGTGCCGTGGCCCTGGGTCACCCCATCGGGGCGAGTGGGGCGCGTATTCTCACTACCTTGCTGTACGCGATGCAGGATCGCGATCAATCGACGGGCCTGGCGACGCTGTGTCTGGGTGGCGGCAATGCTGTGGCTCTCAGCGTGGAGCGGACGTGATGAACGACATTCAATCGACCGTACGGCTCGTCATGACGCCGAGCACCGTCGTCCGGCGGGCACTGGCCGTGCTCGCAGGCGCGATCTTCGTGGCCGTGAGCGCGCAGGTGGCCGTGCCGCTGCCGGGCACGCCGGTGCCCGTGACCCTGCAGGTGCCCGCCGTCCTGATCGTGGGCGCGCTCCTCGGGGCGCGACTCGGCGCAACCAGCATGGTGGTGTACCTGCTGCTGGGTGGGGCCGGCCTGCCGATGTTCGCGCCGATGGGCGTGCCGGGCTTCGCCCGGCTCATCGGGCCAACGGGCGGGTATCTGCTGGCCTACCCGCTGGCAGCCGCGCTGGTCCCGGTCCTCGCCGGGAACGGGCGCTCGTGGGGGCGCCTGGCCCTTGGGCTCGTGGCTGGACTCGTTGCGATTCATGCCGGTGGCGTGGCGCAGCTCGCCATCCTGACCGGTGACGTGTCGGCGGCGGTGGCCCTGGGGTCGGTCCCGTTCCTGCTGCTGGATGTTGCCAAGCTCGTCATCGCCGGCCTGATTGTTCGGCGGTTTGCTGAGTCGATGCGCGCGCTCCTTTGAGGGCGCGCGCTTTCGTTTCGGCGCTGGCCGCGGTCCTGGCGTTCTACGGATCGGTCGCGGTCATCGCCATCGCGCTCGGGGCCGCGGTGCCCCGCGCGTGGCTGGAAGGATCGATGGGGGTTGCGGTGGGGGTCTTGCCGCTCGTGGCCGCGGCACTGCTCGTCAACGCGATCCAAGTGGGCCAAGGGTGGAGCACTTGGCGCCGGATTGGGTGGCTGCAGGGATCCCGGAACGGCACGGCGTGGCTGCACGCGACGGGGATCGGGCTCGTGATGGCCGCACTGGCGCTGGCGCTGGCGGTCGGAGCGGGCCAGGCGCGGATCGAGACGACCGGCGAGCCGGTCGGTGCCTATGTCGCCGCGGCCGGTCGCGTCGGGGTTGGGCTCGCGGTGGCCGCCCTGGCCGAAGAGCTGGTGTTCCGGGGCTATCCGTTGGCGCGGCTCGCGGAGCCGTGTGGGAGGGTGGGGGCGAGTGTGCTGTTGGCAGTCGCGTTCGCGGCCGCGCATCTCCCCAATCCTGACGTATCGGCGGTCGGGCTCGCCAACATCGGGCTCGCGTCGCTGGTGCTGAGTGCGGCGTTCTTCACGCCCGGGGCACTTCCGGCCGCGTGGGGCGTTCACTTTGGGTGGAACGGTGGGTTGGCGCTGGGCGCTGATGCTCCGGTGAGTGGGATCGCGCTCGAGTTGCCAGGGCTGGAGTTCTTTACTGGCCGAGTGTCGTGGGTGACGGGGGGATCGTTCGGACCCGAAGGCGGGATTGCGGCCTCCCTCGCCATGGGGGGTGCACTGATCTGGTTCGGCCGTCGAGCGGCCCGAGTCGGGGAGGCAGAGCCGACATGACACGCGTTGCGGTGATTGGGGCAGGGACGATGGGCAACGGGATCGCGCACGTCTTTGCCCAGGGCGGATGGGACGTGACCCTGGTGGATGTGGTGGAGGCGCAGGTGGAGAAGGCGCTCGCGACCATCCGCAAGAACATGGATCGGCAGATCAAGAAAGGCAGTCTGACCGAGGCGGACCGCGATGCCGCGCTGAGCCGCATCGCGGCGGCGTCTGCGCTCGATGCCGCCGCCGGTGCCGAGCTGGTGATCGAGGCGGCGAGCGAGCAGGCCAAGATCAAGTTTGCGATTTTCGAGGAGCTGGATCGCGTGACGCCCCAGACCGCGATTTTGGCCTCGAACACGTCGTCGATCTCCATCACGGAGATCGCGGCCCGGACATCGCGTCCCGACAAGGTGATTGGGATGCACTTCATGAATCCGGTGCCGATGATGCAGTTGGTGGAAGTCATCCGGGGGCTGGGCACATCCGACGAGACCATGAAGGTGGTCGTGGATCTGGCGACGGCCTTGGGCAAGACGCCGGTCGAGGTGAACGACTACCCGGGATTCGTGGCGAACCGGATTCTCCTCCCGATGATCAACGAGGCGGTCTACTGCGTCATGGAGGATGTGGCGGCGCCGGAGGCGGTCGACACGGTGATGAAGCTCGGGATGAACCACCCGATGGGACCGCTGGCGCTGGCGGACCTGATCGGTCTGGACGTCTGTCTCTCGATCCTGGAGGTCTTGCACGCCGGTCTGGGCGACCCGAAGTACCGGCCGTGCCCGCTGCTGCGGAAGATGGTGGCCGCGGGCCGGCTGGGCCGCAAGACCGGCCACGGGTTCTATGAGTATCATTGAGCCGTTCATCTCCGACCTGGACGAGTCGCAACAGGAAATCGTGCGGCTGGCGCGGGAGTTTGCGCAGAAGGAGATAGCGCCCTACGCCGCCGACTGGGACCGGGAGAAGCGGTATCCCGAGGCGGTGATGCGGCAGCTGGCGGAGCTGGGGTTCTTCGGGATGCGGGTACCCGAGGCGTTCGGCGGGCTTGGGCTCGATACGCTGACGTACCTGCTCGTGCTGGAGGAGCTCGCCACGGCCGACGCGGCCACGTCGATCACCCTCTCGGTGCACAATTCGCTGCCGGTCTCGATGCTGACGGCGCACGGGAGCGACGCACAGAAGCAGCGATGGCTGCCGGCGATGGCGAAGGGGGAGGTGCTCGCCGCGTTCTCCCTCTCCGAGGCGGGGGCGGGCTCCGATGCTGCGGCGGTGCGGGCGCTGGCAGTGCGCGACGGCGATCAGTGGGTGCTGAGCGGCGAGAAGGCCTGGGTGACGAACGGTGACCGGGCGAACCTCCTGGTCATGCTGCTGCGCACCGACTCGCCGGAGTCCCGCTTGGGCCATCGCGGGATGACGATGTTTCTGGTGCCGTCGGACACCCCGGGCGTGGTGTCCGGGAAGCCCGAAGACAAGATGGGTCTGCGGTCGTCGGGCACGACGACCGTGGCGCTGCACGATGTGCGGTTGAGCGGTGAGCACGTGCTGGGGAAGGAGGGGGAGGGGTTTCGATACGCGCTCCAGGCACTCGACTTGGGGCGGATGGGGGTGGCCGCGCAGGCCATCGGCATCGCCCGCGCATCCCTGGAGCACGCGGTCCGGTATGGAGCGGAGCGCCAGCAGTTCGGAAAGCCGATCAAGGACTTCCAGGCGATCCGCTTCAAGTTGGCGGACATGGTGAGCCGTATCTCGGCGTCAAGGGCGTTACTGTCCGAGACTGCACGCGCCGTCGAGAACGGCATGCGGGTGACCGAGCGCGCGAGCATGGCCAAGCTCTTCGCCACCGAAAGCGCCATGTGGGTGACGAATCAGGCGGTGCAGGTCTACGGGGGCTATGGCTACATGCGCGACTATCCTGTCGAACGGCTGTTTCGCGACGCAAAGGTGACTGAAATCTATGAGGGAACGAGCGAGGTCCAGCGAATCGTCATTGCACGGGGGCTCTACCCCAAGTAGAGCGGAGATAACCAAGTCTTTGAACGACGGACTCTTTGAGCTGATCGGCGAACACCGCCACGAGCAGGTGAGTATCTGGAACGATCGCGATGCCGGGTACCGCGGGATCATTGCGATCCACAACACCGCCTTGGGTCCTGCGCTGGGCGGCACACGCATGTGGCACTACGAGAACGATCTCGAGGCCCTGATCGATGTGCTGCGCCTATCGCGCGGGATGACGTACAAGGCGGCGCTCGGCGGCCTCAATCTGGGCGGCGGCAAGAGCGTGATCGTGGGTGATCCCAAGGCGCGCAATCGCGAGCCGATTTTCCGGGCGCACGGGAGGCACGTACAGTCGCTCGGTGGCCGCTACATCACGGCAGAGGACGTGGGCACCAGTACGCACGACATGGAGTTCATCCGGCACGAGACGGACCACGTGGTGGGTTTGGCCGGCCGCTCCGGCGATCCCTCGCCGGTGACGGCGCTCGGGGTCTATCGCGGGATGAAGGCGTGTGCCAAGGTCGCCTACGGCAAGGACTCGCTTGCCGGCAAGACGGTGACGGTGCAGGGATGCGGCCATGTGGGTTACTACCTCTGCAAACACCTGCACGAGGAAGGCGCCAAGCTCATCGTGTCGGACATCGACGATGGAAGGGTGCAGAGGGTCGTCGAGGAGTTCGGTGCGATCGCGGTCGCGCCGCGCGACATCTACGGGGCGAAAGCCGATATCTTCGCGCCGTGCGCGCTGGGAGCAGTGATCAACGATGACACGATCCCGGTGCTCGAGGTTGACATCATCGCCGGCGCCGCGAACAACCAGCTCCATCAGGAGCGGCACGGTGACGTGTTGCACGAGCGCGGGGTCATCTACGCGCCCGATTACGCCATCAATGCCGGCGGGCTCATCAACGTGAACGCTGAAGTGGAGGGCTGGAGCCTCGAGCGCGCGCACCGGAAGGCATCGGAGATCTACGACACGATTCTTCGGGTGCTGCAGCTCGCGAGTGAGAAGGGCATTCCGAGTTACCACGCGGCCGATTTGCTGGCCGAGCAGCGCCTCTCCGAGGCGGTCGCGAAGGTGCGTCACTAGGGTACAGGACGGAATCACCATGGGGGATGTGACGAAGCGCATGCGGCCGCTGGAGGCGGCCGATCCCACTATCCACGCGCTGATCCGACGCGAGGTCGCGCGCCAGGAGCAGGGACTGGAGCTTATCGCAAGCGAGAATTTCGTGTCTCGCGCGGTGCTCGAGGCCCTGGGCTCCGTCCTGACCAACAAGTACGCCGAAGGCTATCCGGGAAAGCGCTACTACGGCGGCTGCGAGGTGGTCGACGAGATCGAGCAGTTGGCCATCGACCGCGCACTGGAGCTGTTCGGCGCCGATCACGCCAACGTGCAGCCGCACAGTGGCGCCCAGGCCAACATGGCCGCGTTTCTGGCAGTGCTCGAGCCGGGCGACACCCTGATGGGGATGCTCTTGACGCACGGCGGGCATTTGACGCACGGCGCCAAGGTCAACGCGAGCGGGAGGCTGTTCCGCGCAGTGCAGTACGGCGTGGACGAGACCACGGGCCGCATCGATCTGGACCGGGTACGGGAGCAGGCGCTGGCCGAACGGCCGCGGCTGGTCATTGCGGGTGGCAGCGCCTATCCGCGCGAAATCGATTTTGCCGGGTTTGCCGCCGTTGCCCAGGAGGTCGGCGCCACGTTCATGGTGGACATGGCCCACTTCGCCGGCCTTGTGGCCGCGGGAGTGTGCGGGTCGCCGGTGCCGCACGCCGACATCGTGACCAGCACCACGCACAAGACGCTGCGCGGCCCCCGGGGCGGCTTCATCCTGAGTCGGGCTGCGGTCGCGAAGGCAATTGACAAGCAGGTGTTCCCGGGCACCCAGGGCGGCCCGCTCGAGCACGTGATCGCCGCCAAGGCCGTGGCGTTTGCCGAGGCGCTGACGCCCGGTTTCAGGACGTACGCCAAGGAGGTCGTCGCCAACGCCCGCGCACTGGGCGAGGCGCTGGCCGACCGCGGGTACCGGCTCGTGTCGGGCGGCACCGACACGCATCTCCTCCTGGTGGATCTCCGCGACCGGGAGTACACGGGGAAGGATGCCGAAGAAGCGCTCGGGCAGGCAGGCATTCACGTCAACAAGAACACCGTTCCGGGCGACCAACGCTCGCCGTTTGTGACGAGCGGCATGCGGCTCGGCACGTCGGCGCTCACCACTCGGGGAATGGGGACCGCGGAGATGCAGCACATTGCCGAGCTGATCGACCGGCTCTTGCAGGCACCGACGGACACCACGATCGAGCGGGTGGGTCGGCAGGTCCGAGAGCTGTCGCTCGCGTTTCCCCTGTACGGCGCTCCGGTGGCCGTGGGCTGATCCCGACCCCCTTGCTCTGCGGGGAGGAGGCTCCCACCTTACCTACGATGGACAATTTGGTCATTGCCGACGAGCTGATAGCGCGGATCCGCGAGCGCGACGGCCGCTTTCACGAGCGGGCCTACCTGTTCGTGTTGGCAGCGCTGGAGTACTGTCAGCAGCGTCACAAGGTCAGACGACACATCGCCGGTGCGGAGCTCGCATTGTCCTGCCGCGATTTCGCCATTCGCAGGTTCGGTCTCACGGCGCGGGCAGTGCTGTCTCACTGGGGCGTCGAGACCACTGCGGATTTCGGCCGGATCGTGTTCGTCCTGATCGACGTGGGACTCCTCATCCGGCATCCGAACGACCGGATCGAGGATTTCGACGGCGTGTTCGATTTCGCGCAGGCGTTCGATGGGGACTATCCCTGGGGTGGTGTCCGCGCGGGAGTGGGCGAACGTTCCTGAGCGCCAGCGAACCGTGGTCGTCGGCATTGGGCCGGAGACGCGGTCGGTTTCGGGGAAAGGGAGGAGCGCAGTATGGAGGAGAAACAGTGGCCGACCTGTATGAAGTGCGAGAAGGGGGTGTTGATCCCGCTCTCGGACTACGGGCGCGACGGGGCTCCCATCACGTACAAGGCATGGGCCTGCATGAACCCGGAGTGCGGGTTCAACCTGCGAATTGACAACGGGGAGATTTCGTTCGGCCGCGCGATCGGTCAGAGCCTCAAGTAGACCGTCGCAGCGCTCCCGGAACCCGCCCTCGCCACGAGCCCTCCTCGGAGCTCGCCCGGTCCGGCGCCCGTCGGCGCCGGTTCGGCGCAGAGGCTCGCAGGGGGGCTGAGTCGTCAGCGCCATGTTGATTCCCGTCCTTGACGCATCGCAGGCAGCCCAGTGGGATGAGCGCGCTCGTGTTGACGCCTCCATCCCGAGTCGGGTGCTGATGGAGGCAGCCGGCAGGGCCGTGGCGGGCCTCGTGGCGCGCGACTACCCCACGCCGCTGCGCGACGGCATGCTGATCGCGGCCGGTCATGGCAACAACGGCGGCGACGGATGGGTCGTCGCGCGCGCGCTCGGTGCGAGCGGCGCAACGGTTTGGGTTGCCGAGTGCGCGCATGACCGAACACCCGACTGCGCGGCGAACCGGACGCTGGCCTTGCAGGAGGGGATCCAATGCCTCGCCCTCGATGCCGAGTGGCCCCCCGTTGGGATCGTGGTGGACGCGTTGCTTGGGACAGGTGCCACCGGCGCACCGCGAGGCGACCTGGCTGCGTTGGCGGCGCGCGTGGCCGCGCATCGCGGTCCCATCGTTGCCATCGACGGACCCACGGGTCTTGATCTCTCCACCGGCGAAGCGCACGGCCCCGTGCGGGCCGACCTCAGCGTGACGTTCGGCGGCATCCGCCGCGGTCACCTCCTCCAGCGCGACTGGTGCGGGAAGATCGTCGTCGTGGACATCGGCTTTCCACCCGCCGATCCCGCCTGGCCCACCCTTTTCGGCGACGCCGAGGCCCGTGCCCAGCTTCCGCCATTCCGGGCGGACATGCACAAGGGAGACCGGGGTCGGGTGGTGGTGATTGGCGGCGCGCAGGGCATGGCGGGAGCGGCGTTGCACGCCGCGTCGGCGGCGTTTGCCGTGGGCACCGGCCTGGTCAAGATCGCCGCGGCTCCCACCACGGTGCAGGCCGCGCAAGGCATGCTCCCCGACGCGCTCACCGTGACGACGGCATTCGGCGCCGATCTCGAGCCCGACCTGCGTGAGGCGATCGGCTGGGCGGATGCGCTCGTGCTCGGTCCCGGGCTCGGGCGGGCTCCGGAGCGTGCGGCGTTCGTTCGAGCGGTGCTGGCGGAGGCGCGCTCGCCGGTCGTGATCGACGCCGACGCGTTGCAGGCGGGGAAGGACGCCTTCGGCGCGGGGACCGCGCCGCGGGTATTCACGCCACATCCCGGTGAGTTCCACGCCGCGTTTCCCGAGCTCGGCTCCATGCTCGGTGCAGATCGGTTCGGGGCCGCGGCCGCTGCGCCCACGACCGCGGCGGCGACCGTGCTGCTCAAGGGCGTGCCCACCGTGATCGCCACCGCCGACCGTCCGCTGCGCGTGATCGCGACCGGCAACCCCGCGCTGGCCACCGGCGGCAGCGGCGACCTGCTTGCCGGGTTCATTGCCGGGTTCCTGGCGCGCGGGCTCGATCCTCACGATGCTGCGGCGCTCGGCGCGTTTACGCTCGGTCGGGGGGCGGAAATGGCGTCGGAGCTGCATTCGGTGCGGGCCACTCGCCCGGCGGACGTGCTGGCCGCCGTGCCCGAAGTGTGGCGGCGATTGGCCGAGCCCGCCGCAATCATGCCGCCGATCCTGCTCGAGCTTTCCCCACCGGCGTTGGTGTGATGCGGATCGGCGCCACGCTGCTCGCGCTGGCGGCGTGGGGAGCACCCCTCTCTGCGCAGACGTACCTGTGGCGTCCCGAAGAGCGGGTGGTTCTCGCCGATTTCTCGTACGTCGATGCCCTCGCGGCAGGGTCCGACCTCGTCTACGCGGTGACCCGCGGTGGCATCGGGGTCTACGACACCCGCTTTCGTCGCTGGGAGCCGCCCGTCCCGCTTCCGTCCGGCTACCCCAGTGGGTCGGCGAGAACGGCGATCGTCGATCCCACCGATCGCTCGCTGTGGATCGGGACCGCGCTCGGTGTCACCCGCTACGATCCGCACCTCCAGTCGTTCGACGACGTGTCGGTGGGCGGTGGTGTGTGGGACCTCATGTTCGACAGCGGAGACCCGATGCGCGGTCTCTACGTGCGAAGCCGGTTTGGCTGGCAACTGCTCCAGCTGGGCAGTTTGATGCCGATGGATGCCGGACCCCTTCCGCCTCCTGGCCGCCAGCTCCGAGCCGGATCGGTGGAGGCGATCTTGGAGCGGATGCCGAGTCTCATCGCGCGATCGACACTTGCCCTCACCGACGAGCGGCTGCGCCGGTACCGCTTCACCGCTGCCGCGGAGCTGCAATACACCAGGGAGATCTTCGTCGGCACCGATGGTTACGGAGTGCTTCGCGTCGATCCGACGACTCTGGAAATCGTGCGGCTCCCGTTCGGCCTGCCGTCGGACGGCGTGGCAGCGGTCGAGCCCACGGCAGGCGGTGTGTGGGTGGGAAGTGGCGCACGAGCGCGGCGCGCGTGGCTCGCGCACGTTGGAAAGGACCTGCAGCAGTACGACTACGAGGAAGGCCCACCCGCCACGGGATTCCGGTTCGACGTGGTCTTCGACCTCGTGGTCAAGAACGACGAGTTGTGGGCGGCGACCGATCGCGGGCTGTGGCGGATCGTGCCGGGCGGCCAGACCCGGCGGATGGCGGTTGGGGTGATCGGGGAAGCGCAGCGGGTGTACGCCCTGGCCGCTGGCCGCACGGGCATCTGGGCAGCGACCGAGCGGGGACTCGTATTCGTCGACGAGCGGGAGGGTGACGCCATGGTGGCGGACGTCTCGGTCCGCGAGCCGCTGTACGCGGTGAGAGTGCTGGGAGACGCGATCTGGGTTGGCGGCGAGCGGGGAGTCGGCGTGCTGCGCGAAGGAGACGAGACGATCCGCGTGCCGGCCGACGTGGCCGATGAGCCGATACTGGCCGGTCCGGTGGTCGCACTCGCCGTGGTGGGGGACACCGTGGTGGCGGCGCTCCCCGACCGCATCGCGTGGAGGGATCCAGGTGGACGCTGGACCGTCGAGCGGCCACTCGGCGAGATCGGTGAGATCTCGTCGCTGTTCGCCGAGGCTGGCGGCGTGTGGGTAGCCGGGACCCGCGGGCTCGCGTGGTTCGGGTTCGCCGGCCGGGCGTACCGGTTCCTCACCGTGCCAGGCGACCTGCCCGGCCCGATCCGGCGGATCGGGGCCACCGGCGAGTACCTCTGGGTAGGCACCGATGCCGGACTGGTGCGCCTGCGGAAGGATGTCGTGGTGCCGTGAGCGGCGTGCCGCACGCGGACCTCGGGCCGGGAGCGGAGTTCGACCGGATCCGTGCGGTGTGGGAGCGGTTGGGGGCCCGCGCCGCACCCTCCGGCGACGATTGCGCGATTGTACGGATCGGGAGCGAGCAGCTCGCTGTCTCGACCGACCTCGCCGTGGAGGGCACGCATTTTCGGGAGGGGTGGCTGGGTAAGATCGAGCTGGGGTGGCGGGTCGCGGCGGCCGCATTGTCGGATCTCGCTGCTGTGGCCGCCGTGCCCGCCGGCGTGCTGGCGAGCGTGGGTGTGCCGCCGGGGTGGGACGAGCGTGCCGTAACCGACCTGATGGACGGCATCGGGAACGCGGCGCACGCCGTGGGTGCCACGGTGTGGGGTGGTGACCTCGCACGGAGTGAGCGGCTCGTGGTCGACGTGACCGTCGTCGGCATGGTGGCCCGCGCGGTTCTCCGCTCGGGGGCGAAGCCCGGCGACGCACTGTGGGTGTCGGGGGCGCTGGGCGGCCCCGGCGCCGCGTTGGCGGCGTGGGCAGCCGGAAAAGAGCCGGGGGCGCTCGCGCGCGAGCGGTTCGCCCATCCCGTGCCGCGAATCGCGGAGGCACGCTGGCTCGAGGCCGCCGGTGCACGTGCGATGATCGATCTTTCCGACGGGCTCGTGGCTGATGCCGGCCACCTCGCGGCGGCTTCCGGGGTGGCATGTCGGATTGATCGTGAAGCCGTTCCGATCCATGCCGCGGCCGGGTCGGAAGATGACGCACTTGTGAGCGGGGAAGAGTACGAGTTGCTGGTCGCGCTCCCAGCGCCCTTTGGCGACGCCGAGGCGGTGGAGTTCGTCGAGCAGTTTGCGGTGCCGTTCACCCGGATCGGCACCGTCGAGCCGGGTCACGGCGTTCATGTGTACGCCCAGGGGTCACCCGTCGACCCGCCACAGGGTTTCCGGCATTTTCGGTGACGATGCTCTACTCGGTTCGGTATCTCGTCGCGCTCCTGGTGGTCACCGTGTACTACGGCGTCAAGTGCATCATTGCCGGATATCTCGGTGTGCCGAACGAGGAGGACGGGCTCTACGATCAAGCCGGACGACGCTGGGCGCAGAAGTTGATACGGGCCGCCGGGGTGACGGTCCACACCAAGGGGCTCGAGCACGTGCCGGCGAAGGGGCCCGCAGTATTCGTGTCGAATCATCAGTCTTTCTTTGACATTCTGGCCCTGGCCGCGACACTCCCTGGGAAGCTCCGGTTCGTGGCGAAGAAGGAAATGGCGAAGTTGCCGGTGTTGGGACAGGCCATGCGTGCCGCCGGCCAGATCTTCATTGACCGGGGCAACCGCGCACGGGCCTTCGAGGCGTACGAGGAGGCGGCCGTGGCGGTACGAAAAGGGATGAGCGCGGTGGTCTTCGCCGAGGGCACACGCAGCCGAACGGGTGAGCTCCAGCCGTTCAAAAAGGGACCGTTCGTGTTCGCGATCGCGTCCCGTGTGCCGATCGTCCCGGTGTACTCAGCCGGGACGTTTGCGGTGCAACCCAAGGGGCGCATCGGTATCCGGAGGGGTCCCGTGACCCTGTATTTCGGCGAGCCCATTCCGACCGAAGGATTGACCTACGACGACCGGGAGCGACTGCTGCAGCAGACCCGTGTCGTGATGGAACGATTCCGCGTTGACGCGGGAGAAGACGAAAGGTAGGTTGCGCGACCTCATGAGCACGATCATCGACGTTTCAGCACGAGAGATTCTGGATTCCCGCGGGAACCCCACGATCGAGGCCGAAGTGCGGCTGGCGAGCGGCGCGAAGGGCGTCGCGGCGGTGCCGAGTGGCGCCTCGACGGGCGAGCACGAGGCGGTGGAGCTGCGAGACGGAGACAAGGCACGTTACCTCGGCAAGGGCGTGCTCCAGGCCGTTCGCAACGTGAACGAAGTGATCGGTCCCCGACTCGAGGGGTTGCAGGCCATCGATCAGATGGAAGTCGATCTCGAGATGCTCGACATGGACGGGACGCCCAACAAGAGCAACCTGGGCGCCAACGCCATCCTCGCCGTCTCGCTCGCTGTGGCGCGTGCGGCGGCCGACGATTTGGGTCTGCCGCTCTACCGGTATCTCGGCGGGCCGATGGCCGCGGTCTTGCCGGTGCCGATGATGAACATCTTGAACGGCGGTGCCCACGCCCCGAACAACGTGGACGCACAAGAATTCATGGTGGTCCCGATCGGTGCCGAGGAGTTCGAAGATGGGCTGCGCATGGGGGTGGAGGTCTTCCACGCCCTGAAGAAAGTCCTGACCGAGCGCGGGCTCTCCACGGCCGTGGGAGACGAAGGCGGGTTCGCGCCGATGCTGCCAAGCAACGAGGCAGCGCTCGACGTGATCATCACCGCCATCGAGGCTGCCGGCTACAAGCCCGGTGACGATGTGGCCATCGCGCTCGACGTTGCCGCGAGCGAGCTGTTTCAGGACGGGCAGTACGTCTTCAAGAAGGGTGACGGGTCACGCCGATCCGCGGAAGACATGGTAAAGCTGTACGAGAAGTGGATCACCACGTACCCGATCGTGTCGGTGGAGGACGGTCTCGCCGAAGACGACTGGGATGGATGGAAGCTCCTCACGGAGGCGCTTGGCGAGCGTGTCCAGCTGGTAGGCGACGACCTGTTCGTCACCAACACCGACCGCCTGGCCCGCGGGATCGAGGAGGATGTCGGCAATTCGATCCTGATCAAGGTGAATCAGATCGGGACGCTCACCGAAACGCTCCAATGCATCGAGCTGGCCAAGGGCGCGAGCTACGGGACGGTCATCTCGCACCGGTCGGGTGAGACCGAAGACACGTTCATCGCCGATCTCGCAGTCGCGACGGGGGCGGGGCAGATCAAGACGGGAAGTGCCTCCCGCACCGACCGGATCGCCAAGTACAATCAGCTGCTCCGGATTGCGGAGGAGCTGGACGACTTTGCCGTCTATCCTGGCGGGTCGATCTACGGGTTATGAGGCTCGGCCGCGTGCTCGCAGCGGCGGTGGTCGTCGGAGGCCTCGCCTTTGGGGTGTTCGGCGGCGAGTACGGGACGCTCGACTGGTGGCAGCTGCGGCGCGAGATGGACGAGCAACGGCAGGCCATCGTGCGGCTGCGCGCCGAGGTGGACAGCCTGGCCAAGTGGGCCCACCTGCTGGAGAGCGATCCGGCCACGCAGGAACGCGTGGCACGTGAGCTGTTCGGATACATCCGACCCGGGGAAATGCTGTATCGCGTGGAGCGGGCGCACTAGTCCCGGCACGGCATAACCAGGCTCGATTCCCGACAATTCACCACGCATCTCTGATCGGCATAGCACTTGCGGCGATAGGGCACGTTGCAGAAGCGGGCGCGAGCGCCTCTCCCGCTCCGCCCGTCGTTTTTCGGCGGACGAGCGAGCCTCTCGGCCGGGGGATGGTTCTTCGGCCGTGCTCGTTCGCCTATGTCGCATCGTTGCGGGCACGACACGGCTCGGTGGCGTGCCCGTGCTGGGTCGCAACAGCATTCAGACTAGTCATCATGGGAGGTGGCCATGCGCAAGTGGCTTGTGGTCCCCGTGCTGGCACTGGTTGTCGCGGCGTGCGACGACGCGCAGGTGTTTCAGCCGGAGTTGAACCGGAGCGGCGGTGTATTGGCCGGCGAACCGGTGGTGGTCATGTCGCGCAACCTGTATTTGGGTGCCGACATCGATGTTCTGCTCGATCCCAACGCCGATCTCCCGACCGCGCTGGCGACCGCGCTCCAGCAGGTCCTGCAGACCGACTTCCCCCAACGGGCCAACAAGGCGCTCGCCCAAGAGATCCATGACCGGCAGCCGCACCTGGTGGGACTCCAGGAGGTGACGACCTACGCCATCACTTTGGGCGACGGCACAATCGTGCCGGCCCTCGGGTTCCCGCAGGACTTCATGCAGCTCCTGCTGGCCGAGCTGGCGGCGCTGGGCGACACGTACGTTGAGGCGGCGCGCTCGCCAAACGTCGCGCTCATGTTCCCAATCGACTTCGTCCAGCCCGGGCTGTTCATCACCTACCAGGACGCCGACGCGATACTCGTCCGGGGCGACGTGAGCGTGCTCGCCTCGTCGTCGGGGAACTATGTCAACCAGCAGTTCCTCTCGGTCGGCGGCGTGGTGTTCCCCAACCTGCGCGGGTGGGCGCATGTCGATGCGGACGTGGGCGGCAAGAAGCTACGGTTCGCGAACACGCATTTGGAAATCCAGCTGTTTGCTGCCGTGCAGGAGAAGCAGGCGGGCGAGCTGATCGCCGAGCTTGCCGCCAGCCCGTGGCCGGTGGTGCTGGTGGGCGACTTCAACTCGGCCGCCAATCACGACGCGCCGGCTGAGAGCAAGACGGCTAGCTACCACCTGATCCGCAGTGCGGGCTACAGCGATCTGTGGCTGCGGGAACCCGGCAGCGTGGGCGGGCTCACCTGCTGTCAGGTGGCCGATCTGTCCAATACGATGTCCGACTTGGACCAGCGGCTCGACGTCGTGTTCGTCCGCTGGGGCAAGGCCGGCTTCGGCGGGCAGAGCAGCGTGAAGGTGTTCGGTAATGAGTTCGACGACATCTTCACCCACCCGCTGGGTTACACTCTCTGGCCGTCCGACCATGCGGGGGTCGCCGCGTGGATCTGGCCGGCACCGGGTCGGCTCGCGGCCCGCTGAGCGGCGCGTAGTGTGTGGTAGGGGGCGGCCTTCAGGGGCCGCCCCTGGCCGTTTGCGCCAGCCTGGGCGCCCGGGTTGGAGGGATCCGCGGCATGTTTGTATACTTCTCCCCGGCAGCGGGCGGGTCGGTCCGGCCGCCCGCGATCGTGGCGGAGTAGCTCAGCTGGTTAGAGCAGCGGAATCATAATCCGCGTGTCGGGGGTTCGAGTCCCTCCTCCGCTATTACGCTCCAAGTGGCGTGGCCTCGTCGAAATCGGCGGGGCCGTTCGATTTCAGATTGCAGATTGCAGATTGGCGATTTGAGATTGCAAATTATTGCGGGGGTCCTCCAATCTCAGATCGCCAATTGCCGAGCTGCAATCTGCAATCGCCTGCTCCAGAGTCTTCCAATCTCAGATCGCGAATTGCCGATCTGCAATCTGCAATCGCCTGCTCCAGAGCCTTCCAATCTCAAATCGCCAATCGCCGATCTGCAATCTGCAATCGGCTGGGGCCGCGACGCGGAAGACACCGCAACGATTCGGCCCCCCAGGAAGCGGAGTGGTTTGTCAGCGGGAGGGAGCGGATGCCATCGTGGGGCCAGCATGCCACCCACGCTGACTCCGGACACTCTCGAAGACCGCTTGATCGACTTCGGGGCTGCGGTGTGCGGTGCACTCCGGCGCCTTCCGAAGGATCTCGTGGGGTCACACCTCAGCCGACAGTTGGCACGTTCGGCGACCTCGCCCGCGGCCAACTATGCTGAAGCCCGTGGCGCTGAATCCCGCCGGGACTTCGTGCACAAGATGCAAATCTGCCTCAAGGAACTCCGCGAGACCGGGGTCTGGCTCGAGCTGCTGCACCGCCGCGATGGGGCCGATGGAGTCGGGGGGCTGAAGGGGGAGTGCGACGAGCTGACCGCGATCTTTGTGAGCAGCATCAAGACAGCGAAGCGCCCGATGCGGACGAATGGCTAGTCGAGGCTGGGTGTATGTCTCCGTGCTCGTCCTTCGCTGCACTCTGCACTCTCGAAGACTGACGACATCGTCGATTCGAAGCCTGGCACGAGCGATCCGAAGCCCGAGAACGGCGATCGGAAGCTTGACACCGACGCGTTGAAGCTTCGAAATGCCGAATCCAAGCTTCAAACCCCCGAAGTGAAGCTTCAACACGACGATCCGAAGCTTCAAAACGCGATATCGAAGCGTCAACACGGCGATTGGAAGCTTGAACACGGCGATTCGAAGCTTGAGCACGACGATTTGAAACGGCCGCTCGACGCATGTAACCGACCTGATGCCAATAACTTAACGTCTCTCGTCTCCTCCAGGACCGGGTCACGGGATGGCCGTCCCGACCACAAATCCCAGGCTGGCGGCGGCGAGCAGCCCAAGCGTCGAGCGGAGCGTGAACCGCTGCTTCTTGAGCGCGGCCACGTAGCGAGCGGTGCCGGGTTCGCCGGACGGATCCGTTCGGGCTGAAGATCCATATGCCGTATGGCAGGGTTGCACACTACGTTGAGCTCCTGAAGGAAAAGTCCTCAACGTTCCGCAGGATATTCGAGCTCCTGGATGAAGCACCTGAGAGCCAGGTCAATATCTGGATGGTGAGGGCAAACCCGGCGCGGGACAACTTTCTTGCACATGGGGGCTCCGGGGCTGACCCCCGGCCCGGTGGAGCCAGTCCATTCAAAGGCCCTTACATGAGGCTGTGGTTCCATCCCGGATCCATTCAAGACGAAGAAGGGTGGGAGAACCGCATCATCCATGAGTTACTACACGCTGCCGGTGCGTTTGTGAAGGAAGTCGACACAGACGTCGAGGGGCGTTGTGGCCCCGGTTACACCTCCGAACGGCGATCGGCAAGTGAGGGGTCGGGTTGCGCGTGCCGTGTCCCTCACTCTTTCCCTCGCCCGGAAGCGGGAGACTTGCGAGCAGGCGCGTTCGGAGTCAGCTTTAGCCCATCCGGAGGGTGCAGCGGAATTAGAATCCGCGTGTCTCACTCCGCCGCATTGTGTCTCCGTGCCGGGGGTTCCATCTGCTCCCGGCTCTTCTCATTGGAAGCGGTGGGCGTACCCGTACCGGCGTCGGCCCGCCCCAACCTGCAGTGAGATCATGATCGAAGAGATCCGCGGCAAGCTCCTGGCAGAGGTCGAAGCGCTCAATCATGAGCTGCACGTGGTCCTGCCGGACACGCTCAAGAAGGCGATCCAGAACGGGGATCTGCGCGAGAACGCGGACTACCATGCGGCGATCGAGCGGCATGGCATGATTCAACGGCGGCTCGTTCAGCTGCGGTCGCGGCTGTACCAGCTGTCCGACGTGGACCTGTCGAGCGTTCCCACCGACCGCGTGGGCCTCGGCTCCCGCCTGACGGTCGTGGATCTCGACACCAAGGAGAAGCAGGTGTTCGAGGTGGTGATCCCCGACGCCGTCGACGTGGAGGCGGAGCACATCTCCGTGTCGTCGCCGCTGGGACAGGCCCTGCTCAACAAGAAGGTCAAGGACGTCGTGACGGTTCGGCTGCCGGCCGGGCAGCGGCGGCTGCGGATCAGTAAGCTCCAGACGGCGCACGACTTGGCGCAGTAGGTCTCCCCCCGTCCCCCTCGGTGCGTCGCGTAACTAATTGATACGAAATTAGTTAGGGGTCCCGGCCGTCGACGCAGGATCCCCTTCTTCTTGCTCCTCCTCGATAGCGGTCCGCTGCAGTGTGACTGGAGTCACGGGCCAGCACGGGTCTGCGCTGTACTCAATGTGGTCGGACCACAAGCGTTTGCGCGTCGGCACGATGCCACGGCTCGTGCGAGCGCACCCGCGAGAGCAGAGGAGGACCCGGATGCAGACCGTCGTACGCATGCTTGGAGCATCGTTGGCCGTGACGGGCCTGACCGTGCTGTCCGCACCGACCACGACGCACGCGCAGGGCCTGTCGATCGCTCCCACAGTGGGCATCTACGCGCCGACCGGCGACTTGCTGAACACCGTGACCATGAGCGGTAACACCATCGCGTTCCGGCAACGTGTTGGCCTGGCCGTCGGCGGGCGACTCGGCCTGTCCTTTGGGCGGATCGGGTTGTCGGCAACCGGCTCCTACGTCCCGACCCGGCTGCAGGCCACCATCACCGAAACGGGCATCGCGCAGAACTCTCAGGACTACACGGCGCTGTGGTTCGGCACGGGACGGGTCAACCTGTGGCTGCTGCCGCGGTCGAGCCCCCTCTCACTCGGCGTGAACGGCGGCGTGGGCCTCGTCGGGCGCGGCCCCACCGCGGTCACCGATGACGAGGGCAACGTGTATACGGACGTGTCGCGGAACGACTGGGGTGGTGTGGTGGGTGGTACCGTCGGCCTCAACCTCGGGATCGTCGGCGTGTTCGTGTCGGTCGACGACTACATCTACAACCCGTCCGTATTCGAGCAGCTGGGCGTGAAGTCGGATACCCAAAACGACCTGCAGTTCTCCTTCGGGTTCGGCAGCCGGTTCTAGGTGGCGTGGGGGAGGGCGGCCGACAGGTCGGCCCGCCCTCCTCCCCTGCCTTGCGGCCGGCGCATCGCGGCCTGCAGCTTTCCGTCACCGAGCGGTCCAATCCCCACTGCGAGCAGCGTCCATTTCCCGGAGAGCCGTGATGCCGGAAGCCACCGTCACCTTCCGTTTCTCCTACACAGGCGTCGCCAAGGTCATTCTGGCGATCGCCCTGGGGCTGGCGATCGGGTATGGGATGATCCTCGATGGCCGGGCGAATCTGGAGCGCGCCGAAAGCCTGACGTACGAGGAGTACGTGGAGGGTTTCGATGCGTACCAGGAGGAGCTGACCGCCGACGTGTTGTCGCCCACGGCCAGCGTCGTGGCCGGACTGATGGTGGCCGGCCTGCTCCTCTCGCTCTACGAGGTCCTGGCTTCCGGTCTCGGGTGGGTCATCGAGCGGGTGGCGGTCAAGTTTGGCGTCGGACCGAGGCCCGGCGCGCCGCTTCGGGGGCCGGATGTGGAATTCTGAGAATGTTGATTTGGATATATGGTGTGGCGCCCGTGGTCCGCCACGGTGATGGCAGAGTTCTTGCTTTTCTCAGCGCCGAGGGGGGCGAGGGCTGAGACGGAAGCCTTTTCGATACTTGCTTGAGTGCATGTCCGCCTGATCTGCCTTCGCCCTCCTGACCATAACCTCCTGCCGTCTGAGCTCCGCGGGTCGCGTTTTTCGCCGGCTCGTGACCGCGCTGCGTCCATCCTCGGCTCGAGACCCGCAGGGCCGATGATCTCTGCCAGACTGCGCACCTCTCTTCAGCCCACGAAGGCACCCGTCAGGTGTTGGGGGCGTGCATCGGCGCGTCCGCGATACAAGAGCGTTTGCCACACCGAAACCCGACCGCAAGGGACCGCCGAGTACGCTAAGGTGCCAGCCCGAGCGGGTAGGCTGACGACCGCGTACTATTCTCCGACTGCCGAGGCCCGTTCGGGTCCCCCGATACTGCAACACAAGACATGGGTGCCATCATGATCGAAGAGCTATACACCCCTCAACAGGTCGACCTGAGGGCGCGCGCGCGCGAGGTGGCCGAGACCGTCATGCGACCGGTCGCGATGAAGTACGATGCCGAGCAGACCTATCCATGGGAGGTTCAACACGCCATCCGGGACGCGGGACTCTCGGGCGTGTGGATCCCGAAGGAGTACGGTGGCCTTGGCGGCGGGGTGCTGGATCTCTGCCTCGTCGTGGAGGAGTTCTCGCGGGCCTGCGGCGGCATGGGTGTAGGCTTCGCGGTGAACGCGCTCGGTTCCTTTCCGATCATCGTCGGAGGCACCAACGAGCAGAAAGAGCGCTGGCTCCCGGGCATTGCCGCGGGTGAGAAGCTCATCGCGTTCGGACTGTCGGAGAAGGAAGCCGGATCCGATGCCGGCTCGATGAAGACGCTCGCCGAGAGGAACGGTGACCACTACGTGTTACGGGGAGAGAAGAAGTGGAACACCGGCGGGTCGGTCGCGTCGTTCAACACCATCTTCGCCGTCACCGAGCCGGGCCGCGGCGCGCGCGGCGTCTCGGCGTTCGTGGTGGAGGAGGGGACACCGGGCTACCGGGTGGGCAAGCACGAAGACAAGATGGGGATCCGTTGCGTTCCCGTGGTCGAGATTCATCTGGAGGATTGCCGGGTACCGGCGGAGAACCTCCTGGGAGGAGAAGAGGGGCGGGGATTCAAGCACGCGATGATCACGTTGGACCGGGCACGGCCCGGGGTGGCGGCGCAGGCCGTGGGACTCGCGCAGGGCGCGCTCGACCTCGCCATGCAATACACGCACGAGCGCCAGCAGTTTGGCCAGTCAGTGAGTTCGTTCCAGGGAGTGCAGTGGATGCTCGCGGACATGGCGACCCAGGTCGAGGCCGCCCGGCAGTTGGTGCATCATGCAGCCCGCGTGATCGATTCCGGGCACCGCCACATCACCAAGGTGTCGGCGATGTGCAAGCTCATGGCCACCGACGTGGCGATGCGGGTCACCACTGACTGCGTGCAGCTATTCGGCGGCTACGGCTACTGCAAGGACTATCCGATCGAGAAGTACATGCGCGACGCCAAGATCACGCAGATCTACGAGGGTACCAACCAGATCCAGCGGCTGGTGATTGCCCGGAGCCTGTTGCGGGAGGCCGCGAGTGGAGGGACCTAGGCCGGCTGTCGCGCGTCGGCCCTGTGCGTCCCCTACGGCTCGAGTGATCGCCGGTATGCCGCGAGTCGCGCTTCCAGATCGGGCGGCTGGACGGCCAACAGCTTGCCGGCAACCGAGACGACAACCCGTACACGGTTCACCCCTGGCAGTCGAACCCTCGAGTACGTAAGAACCCACGCGCGCGGGTTGCCCTTGACGGACTCCACGCCCCGAAACGCGAATGTGCTGGTCCGTCCTTCGACCGGAGACCGCGGCCCCCCCACCAGCTCGCCCGCGGTGAATCGCGCGCTGGCGTACGACCCGGTGCCGACGATTGCGAGCGCGAAGGCGAGCCAGAATAGCGCTTTGATGACGCGTCGCACGCAGGCTCCTTTCAGTGGGAGGTTGGCGCGGCCCGTCCATCGTTCGATCTGACCCCGCTCAAGTAGGCCCGTCGCGGCCGAAGACGCAATAGCCGGGCTCACCCGCCGCCGATCCAGCCGGCCTTCTACGGTGGCGGTCATCGTGCGATATTAAAACGATGGATTCATTCTGCTGCATGCCGTGGTGGTGATCCCTCCCGGACGCCCATCACTCACGCTCGGCTGGCGAGAGTGGGTCAGCCTTCCGGCATTCGGCATCCCCAAGATCAAGGCAAAGCTCGACACCGGCGCCCGGTCCTCGGCGCTCCACGTGGTGGACGCCAAGACGTTTTGGCGGGACGAGGTGGAGTGGGTGCGGTTCTTGGCTGATGCGAATCCCCGCCGCCGGGACGAGCTCACCGCCGTCGAGTGCCGAGTGCTGGACGAGCGTCTGATACGCGCGTCGAGCGGACACGAGGAGACCCGCATTGTGGTCCGCACCGACCTGTCCATCGGGGACCTGACGTGGTCGATCGACCTGACGCTGGCGAGCAGGCTCCCGATGCGCTTCCGCATGCTGCTCGGGCGGGAGGCGCTTCGCGGCCGCGTCGCGATCGATCCGGCGCGGTCCTATCTGGCCGGGCTGCCGGCCGAGTTGGTTCTGGATAACAGCGAGGAAGAAGAGGAGTGAGGCTGTGAAGATTGCGGTCCTGTCGCGCAAAGCTTCGCTGTACTCGACTCGCCGCCTAGTGGAGGCGGGCCGGGAGCGGGGACACGAGATGCACGTGATCGATTACCTGCGGTGTTACATGGACATCACCTCGCACAAGCCGGTCGTGATGTTCCGTGGCGAGCCGCTGACGGGCTTCTCCGCGGTCATTCCCCGGATCGGCGCGTCCCGCACCTTCTACGGCACGGCCGTCGTGCGGCAGTTCGAGATGCAGGGTGTGTTCTCGGTGAACGAATCGCAGGGCATCTCCCGCTCGCGGGACAAGCTTCGCTCGCTCCAGCTCCTGTCGCGCCAGGGAATCGGGCTCCCGGTCACGGGGTTCGCCCACTCCACGAAGGACGTCGACGGGTTGATCCACATCGCCGGTGGCGCCCCGCTCGTCGTCAAGCTGCTGGAGGGAACCCAGGGCATCGGTGTCGTGCTGGCGGAAACGAAGAAGGCGGCCGAATCCGTCATCGAAGCGTTCCGCGGCCTCGACGCCAATATCCTGGTGCAGGAGTACATCAAGGAAGCCAAGGGGATGGACCTCCGGGCCATCGTGGTCGGCGGCAAGGTCGTGGCGGCGATGCGAAGGAAAGCGGCCGAAGGCGAGTTCCGATCGAACTTGCACCGCGGCGGCACGGCCGAAGCCATCAAGCTCACGCCGGAAGAGCGGAGCACCGCGGTGCGATCGGCCAAGGCCATGGGCCTCAACGTATCCGGCGTCGACATGCTACGGTCCAACCATGGTGCGGTGGTGATGGAGGTGAACTCGTCGCCGGGCCTCGAGGGCATCGAGGCGGCAACGGAGGTAAATGTGGCGGCGAAGATCATCGAGTTCATCGAGAAGAACGCGGCGCCCAGCAGGACCAAGGACCGCGTGAAGGGCTGACGTGGCCGCCGGGCTCCGCATCGCAGGCATGGCGGTTCGGCGCGGCACCAAGCGGCGGCTCGAGATCCCCATCGCTCGGCTCCCGACTGGGGTCTTCCTCTCCCTGCCTGTCGCTGTCGTGCACGGTCGGCGGCCCGGGCCCTGCGTCTGGCTCAGCGCCGCACTCCACGGCGACGAGATCAACGGCGTCGAGATCATCCGGGACGCGTTGCAACCGCTGGATCCCGAGACGCTTCGCGGCACGATCCTCGCTGTGCCAGTCGTGAACGTGTTCGGTTTCGTGGCCGAGTCGCGCTACCTTCCCGACCGGCGGGACCTGAACCGGAGCTTTCCCGGGTCCGAGACCGGATCGCTTGCAGCGCGACTCGCTCACCTGTTCATGACCGAGATTGTCGCCCGCTCGACCCACGGGATCGACTGCCACACCGGCTCCAACCACCGCACCAACTACCCCCACGTCCGCGGTAACCTCGACGATCGCGCGGTGCGAAGGCTGGCCGGCGCGTTTGGAACGGCGCTCATGGTGCACGGCCCCGGCCCGGACGGGTCACTGCGGCAGGCGGCGGCCGAGCGGGGGATTCCCTGCCTGGTCTACGAGGCGGGCGAGGCGAGCCGGTTCGATGACGAGGCGGTCAACGCGGGTGTCGCCGGCGTGCACCGTGTGCTGGCGGCGCTCAAGATGGTGCCCGACGGCGAGCCGGCTCCCGCCGATCCGCCAACCCGCATCGACAAGACGCGATGGATCCGGGCGCGGCAAAGCGGGATCGCTCGACTACATATCCAACTGGGCGAACGTGTACGCCGAGACCAGGCGTTGGGCGTCGTGGCCGATACGTTTGGCGAGGCGCGCTCCCAGGTGCGGGCACCCGCTGACGGGATCGTGTTGGGGTTGACCAGACACCCGCTGGTGCACCGCGGCAACGCCCTGGTGCACCTTGCCGTGACGCCAGTGAAGAAGGGCAAGCCCGCCAAGAAACGGCCGAGTCGTGCCTAACCGGGGACACCCATACGTCCGATGCCGACCACGACCACCGCGATACTGATCGAGCGCCACGGGCCGCCGGACGTGTTCGTGGAACGGGAGGTGCCGCTCCCCGACCCGGGCCACGGCGACGTGCATCTCCGGGTCTTGGCCGTTGGCGTCAATTTCGGCGACCTCGCCATGCGGGCCGGTCTGTACGGCACGGTGCCGCCGCGACCCTACAGCCCCGGGTTCGAGATCGCCGGCGAGGTCGTACGCGCGGGGAACGAGGTCAAGGGATGGAAAGTCGGCGACCGCGCGGTCGCGCTGCTCCGCTTCGGCGGCTACGCGCGCGACGTGGTGGTGGGAGCCAATCAGCTCGCGCCGTATCCACCATCACTCACGCCGGAGCAGGCGGTGGCGGTCCCCGTCGCGTTCCTCACGGCGTGGGTCTGCCTGTTCGAAGCAGCGCGGGCCCGCGCCGGCGAGATGGTTCTCGTGCTCGGTGCCGGGGGCGGAGTGGGGACGGCGGCGGTGCAGCTCGCCGTCAACCGGGGGCTGCGCGTCATCGGGACCGCCGGCACGTCCCAGAAGCGGGCGTTCGTGACTGACGACCTCGGTGCGGAGGCATGCTTCGACTCGCGCGGGGACTGGGCGCCCGCGGTCGAGCAGCACGTCGGCCCGCGCAATATCGACATCGCTCTCGATCCCATCGGCGGGAAGGCTACGGCGGCGTGTCGCCGGCTCCTCGCCCCGCTCGGGCGCCTCGTGTTCTACGGTCTGAGCGAGGCGATGCCGGGCCGACGGAAGAACCTGCTACGAGCGGCCTTGGCGTGGCTCCGCACGCCGCGATTCCATCCCTACTCGCTCATCATGCCGAACGTGGGCATCTTCGGCGTGCATCTGTTGCATCTGGAGTCCAAGAATCAGCTGCTCCTGCCCGCTCTTGCAGAGATCAACGAGGGTGTGGCGAGCGGGGCGCTGCGTCCGGTGGTCGACCGCGCCTTCCCGCTCACCCGCGCCGGTGCCGTAGAGGCGCATCGCTACATCCACGAGCGCCGCAATCTCGGCAAGGTAGTGCTGACCGCCTCAAACGTCGGGGCGTGAGGCGAGATCCGCGATCTGGTCCGACTCGAAGATGGAGTATCCTTCGGTTTCGAGCTGCGCTGCGCGTACCATGGCCCGCGCGACGTCGGCAGCGCGGACCGGCCGGAGCCGGCTGAACCGCCCGCGCATGAGCGGCGACAGGCCCAGCATCGCCATGGCGCTCACCCGCTCGCCCAAACGGAGCTCCTTCCGCTCTCCCAGCAACAGCGACGGTCGAAACACGAGCGCCGCCGTGAACGGCAGCTTCCGAATCGCCGCTTCCAAGTCGCCTTTCACCCTGAGGTAGAAGGTCCGTGAGTCGGGATCGGCCCCGAGCGACGACACCAGCAGAAGCCGTTGCGCACCCTGGCCGACCGTGGCGCGCGCAAGCGCCAACGGGTATCCGAAGTCGACCTGCCGAAACGCATCGCGTGAGCCCGCTTTGCCGATCGTGGTGCCGAGGCAGCAGAACACGTCGTCGGCGGCGAGATCGCGTGCCGACTCGAGGTCGGCGAAATCGACCATCACCTGACGCAGCTTGGGGTGTGCACGATCGAGGGGACGCCGGCCGACGGCGATGACCGACACGTAACGGTCGGACGCCAGCAGGTCCGTCACGCAGTGGCCACCGACCAGCCCCGTGGCGCCGGCGACGATCGCGGTTCGGGGCGGCGACGCGTACGATGGAGGGGTGGGAACTCGATGGTCCATGGCGGTCACGCCCGCTCAGAAGGTCACAAGTTAAGGGTCGCCAGCGCTCGCTCGGCGGCCGCGCAATCCTGATGCATATACTCGCAGATGGGTGCTGCACGGTCCGTCACCGATCTGGCGCGTGCCGTGCCCGATGTGTATGTCACAAAGGGAGGCCGGTGCATCTCATCCCCTGGAGCACGGTATGGCTGAACAACTGGTCGGAACGGTGACGCATTTCTTCAAGGGGCCGAGTGTGGCGGTGGTCAAGGTCGTCGAGGGCCACGTCGCGTTGGGTGACAACGTACGCTTTCTGGGACACACCAGCGACTTCACCGAACCCATCACGTCGATGGAGGTGAACCACCAGAAGGTCGAGCGGGCGAATGCCGGTGACGAGGTCGCGATCCAGGTCGTGGCGCGCGTGCGACCGCACGATCAGGTCTTCAGGGTCGTTCCGGACTGATCGACGGCGCCGCCGTGCAAAGCGGCGCGCCAACCGGGTCAGTTCCGAGGGAGGGGCGGGGCGTCGTTCTCGTCGGGGACCTGGCTCGCGAGCAGCCGCTCCGCAAACTCCACCCGCTCCTCCAGGTAGGCGATCTGCCGCGCGTTCTGTTCCATATCGCCGAACCGCTCCTCGATCTCTCGGAATCGCTCGTCGATCACGCGCGAGTCGACGCTCGCGGGCAAGGCGACCCGCTCGGCCTTGCGCGCCTTGAGCCACACGGGAACGATCGATCCCAGCACGGCAGTTGCCGCGATCAGCACCGGCCCGGACTCGTACTCCACGCCGCTCACGACGAGCACCGCTCCGAGGACGATCCGCGCACCTACGGATTTGGCAAGGTCGAGGGCCGACACCCCGCGGCCTGCCCCGGGAAACGCCGCACCACGGACGATCGGATATCCGCATCGCGGACACGCCGCTGCCTTGTCCGACAAATCGATCCCGCACTCGGGACACCGGATGAGCGCCATGGCCTATTCTAGCGTTGCGGTCGGCAGCCCCACAACCGTTGCGGGGTGCCCGCTAGCACAAGCGGGCACGCGCTCCGGGGTTCCGACCTCGCTAACCGCCCAGCCGCCTAACCGCCTAACCGCCTAACTCCGGTACGTGGCTCATGGCTTGCTGGATGGCCTCGGCGGGGTACTCGTAGTCGACCAGCTTGCCGCCCAGGTACGCCTCGTACGACGCGAGGTCGAAGTGTCCGTGGCCACAGAGGTTGAACAAGATCACCGGCTCCTCGCCCGTGGCCTTGGCCTCGAGCGCCTCGTCGATCACCACCTTGATCGCGTGCGACGGCTCCGGCGCCGGAATGATGCCCTCGGATCTCGCGAACTGCAGGGCGGCAGCGAAGGTCGCGAGCTGCGGCACCGCGATGGCCTCGATGTGCCCCGCATCGCGTAACGCGCTCACGCTCGGCGCCATCCCGTGATAGCGGAGGCCGCCGGCATGGATCGGGGCAGGCACGAAGTCGTGCCCCAGCGTGTGCATCTTGACGATCGGAGCCATCTGAGCCGTGTCGCCGTAGTCGAAGGTGTAGGCTCCGCGGGTCAGGGTGGGCGCGGCCGTCGGTTCCACCGCCACGACCCGCGTGCGCTTACCGTCACGCAGGTTGTGACGGAGGAACGGATAGGCGAGCCCGGCGAAGTTGGATCCGCCTCCCACACACCCGATCACGACGTCCGGGTACTCTCCGGCCAGGTCCATCTGCTTGAGTGCTTCCTCGCCGATCACCGTCTGGTGCATCAGGACGTGGTTCAGCACGGAACCGAGGCTGTACTTCTTGGCCCCGTTCGACGTGGCCGCGACCTCCACCGCCTCGGAGATGGCGATCCCCAGCGACCCCGGGCTGTCGGGATCCTGTGCCAATATCGATTTGCCGAATTGGGTTCGGTCCGTGGGGCTCGCGAAGACCCGCGCGCCGTACGTCTCCATCATCACCCGACGATAGGGTTTCTGCTCGTAGGAGATCTTCACCATATAGACCTCCAAATCGAGGTCGAACACGTTGCACGCAAATGCCAAGGCCGAACCCCACTGCCCGGCGCCGGTTTCGGTGGTGAGCGCCTTGGTTCCGCCCGCGCGATTGTAGTACGCTTGCGCCACGGCCGTATTGGGCTTGTGGCTCCCGGTGGGTGAGACGCCTTCGTACTTGTAGTAGATATGTGCCGGCGTCCCCAGGGCCCGCTCCAGGCGGCGCGCACGGTGGAGCGGTGTCGGTCGCCACAGCTTGTAGATGTCCCGCACCTCCTCGGGGATGTCGATGTACCGCTCGGTGCTGACCTCCTGCTGGATCAACTCCATCGGAAACAAGACGCCGAGGAAGTCGGGCGTGACCGGTTCCTTGGTCTGCGGATGGAGCACCGGCGCTGGCGGCATGGGCATGTCAGCGTTGATGTTGTACCACTGCGTTGGGAGGTCGGACTCGTCGAGCTGTAGGCGAACGGATTCAGACATGTGGCCTCCTCTGATGTCGGTCGGCCGGGACCTGGTGATCGGGCGCTGCGGTTCGACAGGGTGCCACGGACTGCCGAACACGCAAGAAAAGCGACGGGCGCGCTCCTCGGGGGAGAAGCGCGCCCGTCGCCATGGGCGGTCCAA
>Ga0224512_10000353_pt1 | contig 49569 bp, 41 predicted proteins | sample SF_May12_sed_USG_4_FD_169103 | JGI IMG/M metagenome (GOLD analysis project Ga0224512, IMG submission 169103) | Sediment microbial communities from San Francisco Bay, California, United States - SF_May12_sed_USGS_13 | ecosystem: Environmental > Aquatic > Marine > Sediment | place: USA... | reverse complement strand
TGATGGGGCTTTGCGTTTCACCCGTCGCCATTGTTACCGAGACGCTGCTCCAAGTCGAGACTCCGGAAGCGTTCAGAGGAAGAATCTTCTCAACCCGAGAGATCCTTACCAAGACCGCTTTCCTCATCACTTCTTTTTTGGCAACCCTGGCGAACGCTTTTGTCGGCAAAGACATGATCATGGTGGCCGTCGGCGTATTTCTTGCTGTAATGGGGGTGTTACTCCTAAGGAAGAAGTTCCTCAAGGCGTAGAGTCATTACTCAAGATGGGTGATCCTGCCATGCGTATTATCGAAAAGATGCTTTCGGAAATGTTTTCACGGCTTCTAAATATTGAAATTTCCCCAACCGTTGTGGAAAAACTCGTACCTGTCGTCGAAGGCGTCTCGGATAAGATCCAGGGAACGCTCGATCTCGACACCGTTCAAGGCCAAAACACGTTTCGCGCGCTAATCTGCAGCATGATCGCGCACGGTTGGGGCCTTGGTATGCACCCGGATAACAATCCCAAGAGAAATCTGGACAGTAAGGCCCTGGAAGTAAAAGTCTGCAAAGATATTCTGGTGCCGATGGAGACCCTCAAGGCCATCCGTTACGTCAAGAAAGACGAATACGGCAGAGTCAAGAAAGCCCTTTTCGAACCGGATCAAAACGCCAGGATCTGGAATCAGATCGACGATATGTTGGCAAGGATAGTCAAGGAGAAGTGGCAGCAGGACTAGGATTTCTTGCCGCTGTGGTTTTCCGGGCTCGTGTTCGCGTTCGTCTTTTCCAGTTCGACAGTTCGCCCGCCATCGCTGTATTTGACTTTGTCCATGATAGAATGCATTAGGTAGATACCCCGCCCCGATGAACGCATCAAATTCTGACCTTTTGTAGGATTCGCCACGTCTGCAACGTCGAAACCGCCCCCTTGATCCTTTATCTTAATCTTGAACCGCGAAGAGCTTATATAGATGTGGATGCTCACCTTCTTCTTGGGATCGGAGCGGTTCCCGTGCAGGATCGAGTTCGTAATGGCTTCGTCACATGCCAGCGGGATATTGATCCTGCAGTCGGCAAGGGGATACGAGAATTCCTTAAGCAACAACGAGATCAGATAATTGATACCCAGCGCGTATGCAAGGTCGCTCGGAATCAGAAAATCAAATCGCACCATGCCTCGCTTAGTGAGCTCGGGATGTCTCTTGAACTGTGGTATGTTGGGTAGAGCCGTTGCAATTTCGCTTGTGAGACTCACGTCATCGAAGGGCGGTATTATAACGTTCTGGATGCCAATCGACTGAAACCTCAGATAGTGGGCCTGCGTGCAGTCCTCGAGCATAAGGACGTAGTTGAGCTGTGGGTACTCGAGCTTGCAGCTACGAAGCAGAGGAGCGTCTACGGCGTCGGCTGATTTCTCCACGATGACGGCGAAGGCCAAATGCAACCTGGTCAGCTGCGAAAGCGCTGACATCAGCTCGCTAATGTTGGGGTAGACGGTGTAATTCTCGGGCACATCGGAGCACTGCGACAGGACCGCGTCCACTTGCGCAGAATCACTGGATACCATGAATACGAGGGGGACTCGCGCGCTGCGCGTGCTGTGGTTGGTTTGGTTCGAAATGCCCTGTTCAGAAAACTTTTTGCCCATCCGCTAAAATCTCGTTTAGGGCCTCTTTGAAATAATCAGTGGACTTGGCGACCTCGGGGCCGACCTTGTCCTTATAGAGCTCCCATGACTTCTTGATCTCGTCGCCAAGAACCGTCATGAGGCTGCCGTCAAGCAGTGCTCGATCCCTCTTTTCCTGATTGTAACAGAGAATATCCGACACCAACACGCGGGCAAGCCGTTTGGCTCTCGCGTGATTCTCATCGCCATCCGCCGCCTTAGGCTTGGGCGCCGGCGTGCTCGGGGCTGGCGCTGGCTTCTGCGCTGTTTCTTGCGCTTTGACCTCTGCCTCGGGCGATTTCGCGGCAGACGTTAGCACGGACTCGTCCGCACCGGCAACCACATTTTGCTTGTGCGGAATCAGCGTGAAAACGGCCTTGCACTGCGGGCAACGCACCTTGACCGGCTTTGCAGGCACCTTGGATTCCGGCAGGAAGTACTTAGCGGCGCAACCTTCACACTGAATAATCATGGGTAGACCCCTCGTCTCAACCCGACAAGGCAAAAAAGGCAATATTGCACGTAAGCGCTTTATTACGCAACGACATCCGGATCGTGATTGCGTTCCTAACGTTGTCGTGGCAAGTATGCAACAATTACGCCAAAAGACCGCCCATGTCAGCTGATTGTGCGACCGAAGGCGTCGAGCTCGAGTTCCTCGAGAAAACGGCGACAAGGGGCCGCCTCGGCGCTCTCCAGCCTCGCATCAGCATCGAGCAGGCCTTTGACTTGGCCGCGGGCAATTTCGACGATGTCCTGGTCCAACACGGGATTCGCTATCTTTAGACCCGGCACACCGTGTTGTCTGAGACCGAAGAACTCACCCGGCCCGCGGATTTTTAGATCCTCTGCGGCTATTTTGAATCCGTCTGTTACGCGCGTGAACACTTTTAGTCTCTGCCTGGACTGATACGACGAATCTTCGACGACCGACAGGAAACAATACCCCGGCTTACCCCCACGACCTACACGCCCCCTCAACTGGTGCAGCTGGGAGAGACCAAACCGTTCCGGATGGTGAACGACCATAATCGTCGCCTCGGGTACGTGAACCCCGACCTCGATCACCGTGGTCGCAACCAGCAGCTTGATCGCTCCAGACGAGAAATCCCTCATCACCTGCTCTTTTTCGGCGAAGGACATTCGCCCGTGGATGAGCCCCATGGCTACTCCATCAAAGATCTCTTGCGAAAGCTCCTCGAATGCAGACGCGGCCGCTTCCAGGTCCTGTTTCTGAGTCTCCTCGATGACCGGGTATAGAAAATAAGCCTGGGTTCCTTGTTCGAGTTGGGCACGGATAAAATCGTACATCGCCCTGCGCTTTTCGGGTGTAACGATACGAGTCTTGACGGGAGCCCGACTGGCGGGCATTTCGTCGATAACCGATAGGTCTAGATCTGCGTAGGCGGTCAGCGCCAAGGTCCGGGGGATCGGCGTGGCGGTCATCACCAACATGTGCGGGTTTGCATCCTTGCCCAGCAACGCCGCGCGTTGCCTCACTCCGAAACGGTGTTGTTCGTCGATGACGACTACGCCGAGCGCCTTGAAGCTCACGTCTTCCTGAATCAGCGCGTGCGTACCGACGACCACCCGTGCAGTGCCGTCAGCGATTTGCGACCGTACGAGACGTTTGTCACCTGCTTTCAACGATCCGATGAGCAGCGTGACGGGAACTGCCAGCCTTTCAAATGAGCGAGAGAGAGTTTGAGCGTGTTGCAGCGCCAGTATCTCGGTGGGAACCATTAACGCGGCCTGGTGTCCGGCTTCGACGGCCGCGAGAAGCGTCGCAGCCGCAACGATGGTTTTCCCACACCCCACATCACCCTGCAGCAGCCGGTGCATACCCCGCTTGCTGGTAAGATCCGAATGGATGTCCTGCAGAACTTCCAACTGTGCGCCGGTCAGCTCGAAAGCAAGCGACTCAACGAGCTTCTTCTCCAGCATAAAGTCGATATTGATACGTGGTCGGCTCCGCATATGTGAGCGAGTTCGCCGCTGTAAAGAGAAAATCAACTGCATGAAGAAAAGCTCCTCCAGCTTTAGCCTCCACCGCGCTTGTTTGAAATGCTCCCAATCTTCCGGAAAGTGAATTCCGCGCAACGCCTCTGCTCGACTCATCAAATGGCGGCATTGAAAGATCGCCGGCGGCAGATTCTCTGGAATCACCTCGAGGTAGTCGGCAAGCGCTCTGGCTATTAGATCCCGCAGGTAGCGTTGTGAAACTCCAGCGGTTAACGGGTACACAGGGGTGATCCTCCCAGTATGTACCAGTTCTTGGTCCAGCGCGTCGCCCACCACTTCGAACTCTGGATTGACAACTTGCCTGGCTCCCTGGAAGTAACGCAGCTCGCCGGTTATTATAAGCTCGCCACCCGGCTTCAGGTGCTTCATGAGGTACGGCTGGTTGAACCAGACCACTTGCACGATACCGGTGTCGTCCCCCACGGCGGCAGTGATGATCGATTTGCGTCCCCGCAGCGTTCGCTGTGCCACCGACAGCACCTGACCCAGAAAGCTCACATCATCATCCAAGCTTAAGCTATTTATTTTATTCAGGTTACGACGATCGTAGTATTTGCGAGGAAAATGGGTAAGGAGATCGTTTACGTTCTCGATGCCCAGCTTGAGCAGGCGTTGGGCCCGGACCGGCCCAACCCCTTTTAGATACTGGCAGTAATCTGCCAACGAGCGACGTCTGCTGTACGGATCGGCCAACGAGTACTCCTTGCTTTCGAATGCAACTTCTGTTATCTTAGGTGAAATTTTTTAGGAGGTCTATAGAATGAGTCGGAGATGTGAGGTTTGTAACAAGGGACCCATGGCAGGGAACACGGTGAGTCACGCGCACAATTTGAACAAGCGGCGGTGGCTCCCCAATCTTCAGAAGATCACGTTTGAACTCGATGGCAGGGTACGTACGGCGTACGTCTGCACCTCATGCATTCGGTCAGGCAAGATCAGAAAAGTCGTTTAGCCTCGCCGTCGGTCGCCCACCGCTCTTAAACGATCCACTAAAATGGCGTTCAGCACGCCAGTCTGTATTCCGAAGTCATAAAATCAGATAACCCCACGGGACTGTTAACCGTAGGAGTTTTTTTCGATCTCTTTAGCACCCAAAGTTGACATTCGTCACTTTTGTAACTACACTTGAAATAGAAGGGTTCTCCGGAAGCTGTTGCGCTGATTATCATGGACTAAAACTATTCCTCTTCCTGTGCTCTCGGTCCAAGAAATCGGATACGCTTCTGCGGGAATCCTTCTGTCTTCCGGGATACTCCCGCGACCCGATTTCGAAAAGTCCCAAGAGGGGTTGCTCAGCTCCCCGCTCTAGTCCATCTGCTTACGCACAAAAGTCGGGATTCTAAAATCATCTTTGTTGAACGTGCGGATGGAGCCGCTGTCGGTCACGACCGTTTCTTCCTTTTCTTCTCGAGGCTCCGGGTGCAACTCAACAACCCGCTGATCACTGCTCAACAATTCTGTGAAGTTGATCTCCTTCTTAGCCGTAGCCTCTTCCTGCTTCACTGCCGGTACGCTGTCGTAACCCGTTGCGATCACGGTAACTCTCATCTCATCGTTCGCCATCTTTTCGTCGATCACCGCTCCCAGAAAAACATGCGCTCCCGGTCCCGCTTCCTTGTTGATTATCGTCGCTGCCTTACTCACCTGCTGGAGGCTAAGCGATTTCGACCCGGTGATGTTTACCAGGATACCGCTCGCACCTCTGATCGAAATGTTATCCAGCAGCGGACTCGCGATCGCCGTGTTGGCGGCTTCCTCAGCACCGTTCTTGCCATTGCTGACTCCGGTGCCCATGATGGCGTCGCCCCCATTGCTCATAACGCTCCTGACATCCGCAAAATCGAGGTTGACCACACCGGTCTCGGTAATGAGGTCCGAGATGCCACGCGTCGCGTTGCAAAGCACCTCATCAGCCATTGAGAAGGCTTCCAGCAGCGGCGTGTTCTCTTCTGTGATCGCCAGCAGCTTGTCGTTTGGGATGACAAGCAACGTGTCTACTTCTCGCTTCAGCTCCTCGATTCCCTCCTCTGCCTGCGCAATGCGTTGATCGCCCTCAAAGAAGAAAGGCCGGCTCACTATGCCCACTGTCAGCGCTCCAGTTTCACGCGCGATGGACGCAACGATCGGCGATGCGCCGGTACCGGTGCCGCCTCCCATACCCGCGGTCAGAAAAACCATGTCGGCGCCTTGCAGGCACTCCTTGAGAACCTCTCGGCTCTCCTCGGCAGCTTTCGCGCCGATGCGAGGGTCACCCCCCGAACCGAGTCCCCGGGTTATTTTGGCGCCAATCTGGATACGCTGGTGCGCCTCGGAACCCCTAAGGACCTGGAGATCGGTGTTTAGCGCGGTAAAGTCCACGCCGTTAAAGCCCGCACTCACCATCCTGTTGACAGCGTTGCCACCCGCACCACCAACTCCCACGACCTTCAGGACTGTGAGCCGCTTTTCTTCATCGAGTTGAAAACGCATGTTCGTGCTCCTTTCTTCGCCTAAATAAAACTTGCTATTGCCTTCCGAAGTTGGTTGAACGACTGCCTCCACCAATTTCCTGACGATTCTCTCCCCAGCCTTGGGCCACCCAGAATGCCGTCGTAAAGTAGCAAGCCGACTCCCGTCGAGTACTTCGGATGACTGACGACTTCGGCGAGTCCATCGACCGCTAACGGCGATCCAATTCGCACGGGTAAATCAAAAATCTGTTCCGCCAGCTCCCTCGTCCCCGCGAGCATCGACGATCCACCCGTCAGCACCGCTCCTGCTCCCAGCGATTTTTTGTAGTGACTCTTGGTGATTTGCTCGTTTATCAAGCAGAACAGCTCGGTGACCCGTGGTTCGATAATTCCGGCCAAGAACTGTTTCCCCACCTTTCGTTCCTCTCGAAAGCCAATGCCTGCAACATCAATATCATCATTCGCCGATACCAAGCTGGAGAGCGCGCAGCCATGCTCTATTTTGATGCTTTCGGCGGTTTTCATCGCGGTGCGGAGTCCGTACGCAATATCGCTGGTGATGTTGTTGCCGCCGATACCGATCACACCACTCGCCACAACCCCTACATCATGGTGAATCATCACATCGGTCGTGCCCCCGCCTATGTCGATCACCATCACGCCGATTTCGCGCTCATCCTCGGCCACAACCGCCCTGCTCGAGGCCAAAGGCTCTAGAACTAGGTCTCCAATTTCGAGACGACAGTTTTCGAGCGACTTCGAGATATTATCGAGTGCCGCACGCGACGCGGTTACAACATGGGCCCTCGCCTCGAGCCGTGTCCCGTACATACCGAAAGGTTCGCGAATGCCCTCCTGGTTATCGATGATGAACCCTTGAGGCAGGGTATGAAGAATCTCACGGTCGTTGGGCAGTGCGAAATTGGCCGCCGCGCGTAGTGATCGACCGACATCGTCGCGGCTAATCTCGTTGTCCGGGTCCGGGATGCCCACAACTCCGCGACTGTTCATACTGAGGATGTGCTCGCCCGCCACGCCCACGTTGTATCGTCGGATTGACACGCCAGCCATTTTTTCCGCTTCAATGACGGCGTTTGTAACGGACCGGCTTGCCTTTTCGATGTCCACGACGACACCCTGCTTGAGGCCTTCCGCCGCGGTCGTGCCCAGTCCAATGATCCTTATTCCGTCTCCGTGCCTTTCACCAAGCATCGCGGAGACCTTTGTCGTGCCCATGTCAAGGCTTCCAACCAGTTGCGTATCATTCTTCACGATTCGCACCTCTCTCGGGCTAGATTCCGCTTCGAAGGACGATTTGGTCGTCAAAGCGCAGATCGATAAACTTGGCTGAATCATTTTTTCTGGCAATCGTATTTTGAAGCAAGAAGAATTTTTTCAACCGGTTCTCAAACTCCGATTGCCCAAGCAGCAATACCACGCCCTCGCGTAAGGAGACAATGCTTAATCCAGCTTCGCCCACCCTCAATTCGGAAATATTGTCCGCGAAGCGACCACCAAATCGCTTGCACAACATCAGGGTTCGTAACGCTCCTACCAGCTGCGCATCGGCGCATAGCTTGCCTTCCTTGATCGCCCCCCCCTCGACGCCCGTTATAATGGGCAGGTCGAGAAGACCCGTCAGATCGTCGGAGTTCATGATCATCCCCTCTTCATCAACCTCGAGAAACCTGCTCGAGTAAACCAGCGCGACGGGTTCTCGCTCGGTGACTTCGCAAATCACCCTGTTTGGCAGGACACGTCTGAACTCGGTGCTCCTGATTCGCGGATGCTCGGCAAATCGTGCCGCATAACTCTGCAATGGCACAAGAAGAATGTTTTGCCCCTTGATATCCCCGACAATTTCTTCGATCTCGGTGGTATTGAGCCGGCTTAACCCTTGAAAATCGACTTCGCTGATCGCCAGTTTTTCGGTCGTCGTCAAGAAGTTGTAGGCGTGGAAACAGGCCACAATCATCGTCGCAAGCGTCGCCGAGGTAACCAATCGAATGATTAATGCCCTGACCGCCTGCCTACGCTGCTGTTTGGTCCTATGGATTCCCAATTATGATCACCTCCGGTTCTAGAGTAACGCCAAAGCGATCCTTTACCCGTGCAATCACGAATTCCATGAGGCTTTCGATATCACTCACCTTCGTGTTATCCCCTACATTTATGACGAAATTGGCGTGTTTTTTCGAGATCATAGCTCCACCACGTCGCATCCCTTTCAAACCACACCTATCAATCATTTGAGCTGCAAAACTCCCAGGTGGGTTCTTGAAGGTGCTACCAAAACTGCGATCGGCGATCGGCTGCGTGTCCTTTCGGCTCAAAGCTTGTTTGAGTACCGCCTGATCCACTTCACCCGGTGGACACCAGAAGATCGAGGAGATCACGATCGCCCTCCGGGGCAACGAGCTGCCACGATAACGGAACGCTAACTGCTCGGGTTTGAGAATCGTGATGCGCCCATCGGTGGTTATGATCTTCGTGCTTTTTAAGACGCGCGAGAGTTCGGATCCGTATGCACCGGCATTCATACGCACCGCACCACCAACCGAGCCGGGGATACCGATCGCAAACTCGAAATGCGGACGGCCATGTCTGGTAAGGATTCTACCCAGGCGCGTAAACGAAGCACCCGCTTCCGCGTAGGCTGTCCGCTTATACAGACGCAGGTTTGCGAGATTGTTCGCCACCTTTATGGCCAAACCGTTGAAACCCCCGTCGCGAACCAGCAGGTTCGATCCTCGGCCGATTGCGAGGTAGTCCACATCGTATTTGAGCGCCGTTCTGACCACCGCCACCAGTTCGGATACGTTTTGCGGTACCGCAAGAAAGCGCACCGTGCCCCCAGCGCCGATCGTCGTGTGCTTGGACATCGGTTCGTCGACACGTACACCTCTGGGGCAGGTCTTTCGTAGCTCCTTCTCAACCTGGGAGTAATCCACTGCAACCACCTCTGTGACGGAACCCATCATCGTTTGCCAACCTTCGCCAGGTGGCGGAGAAGAAGTTCGCCCGCACGATAGATATCGCCCGCCCCCAACGTGAGTACGAGATCCCCCTCCTTGAGCTGCGGCATAGCTGCATCGACCATCGCTTCAAACGAGGCCGCGTGATGAACCTCGATCGTGCCGGATTTCCTCACCTTCTCGGCCAGCATATCGGTCGATACGCCGGGGATCGGATCCTCACCGGCAGGATAAATATCGGTCATAAAGACGATTTGGGCCCCCTCGAAACATTTGGCAAACTGATCGGCAAGCGCTTGAGTACGGGTGAACCGATGTGGCTGGAAGAACACTATGAGACGCCGATCAAAACTCTCCTTTGCCGCTCGAATCGTAACCGCGATCTCCGTTGGATGATGGCCGTAGTCATCGACCACCGTTATGCCCGATGACGTGCCTTTGACTTCAAAACGGCGTCCTACTCCGGTGAAAGACTCGACGCCACTTTTTATCGCTGCAAAAGAAAGATCTAGTTCCAGCCCAACGGCTATGGCTGCAAGTGTATTTCTGACATAGTGTTCCCCTGGAAACTCGATTCGAATCTTGCCGAGGACCTTGTTAAGATGGAGAACCTCGAAGAGCCAGCCACTCGCGTCCTTGCTCACGATCTGGCCTTGCACGTCGGCATCGCCGCCAAGCGAATAGGACACTTTTCGCTTTCTGATACGAGGCACGATGGAACGCACGTTGGGATCGTCGACGCAAAGGACGACCGAACCGTAGAACGGAACACGCGTCGCGTACTCGACAAACGCATCTTTTATCGCTTCCAGATCGGAATAAAAATCCAGGTGCTCCAAATCAATGTTTGTGATCACTGCGATACTCGATGGTAACTGAACAAACTTGCCATCGCTCTCATCGGCTTCGGCTACGATGTAACGGCTATCGCCCAAGCGCGCATTGCTGCCAATGGCCTTCAGCTTTCCCCCAACAACGACGGTGGGATCCAGGCCGCCGTCCGCGAGAACCGACGATATCAGTGATGTGGTAGTTGTTTTCCCGTGTGACCCAGCTACCGTCACCGCAAACTTGAGCCTCATCAGTTCCGCAAGCATCTCAGTTCGCGGAATGGTGGGTACCGCATTGGTCTTGGCTGCGACCAGTTCCGGGTTGGTGGCATTAACCGCACTCGAGTACACGACCACGTCCACATCATCGACGTTGGCCGGCTCGTGTGCGTCATGAATAACTGCGCCGAGTCGCATGAGGTTGTCGGTAATGTCAGACCGTTTCAGATCTGAGCCGGACACCTCGAAACCTAAATTCAGCAAGACCTCGGCGATTCCACTCATACCGATACCGCCAATGCCCACAAAATGAATTCGCTTGGTTCTACCCAGAAAAACCACGTCTAAACCGCCCAACTATCAGATACTGTCGAGTCTCTTGATGAGTCTGATGATCTTGCCGGTCCCGTTTCGGCGTAGATGAACTTCAGGGACACGAGCTCGGCGATCTTCGATGAAGCCAGGACGTCCGCGTCGGTCTTCGACCAGCCTCGCATTCTTTCTGAAATTTCCCTACGTCCGGTGCTGTCGTCGAGCAATGACACAATCAGTTTCTCGAGCGCCTCGCCATCGACCTTATCATTGTCAATGACGATCGCGGCCTTCCGTTCAACCAGCTCCGAGATATTACGCTTCTGATGGTCGTCGGCCGCGTACGGGTAGGGCACGAATATCGAAGGGATTCCAAACGACGCCAGCTCAAATACTGCCGAAGCGCCGGCTCTCGAAACCGCGATATCCGACACGGCATAGGCGTGTTGCATCTGCTCGAGGAAGGGATAGACACGAACGTACGGCCCATATTCTTTCATCTGGTTACGGACACGGTCATAGTCTTGTGCGCCCGTCAAAAACACGAACTGCACCTCGCGCTTGGCAAGGATTCGCGCCACCGCCGAGCACGCCGCCTTGTTGATGGTGTGGGCGCCCCGACTCCCGCCAAACACCAGCACAGTGTGCACATTGTCCTTCAAATCCAGAAACTTGAGCGCCGTATCACGGTCCTTATCCGGCTTGAATCGAAGCGGGTTGCCAACTACAGCGCAGGGGACTGAATTCCCAAAATACGCGCGAGATTCCTGATAAGAAAGCAACACGAGATGGGCGAACCGCGACAGCAGACGATTGGCGAGACCCGGCACGCTGTTTTGCTCCTGCAGGACTCGCTTCTTGCCACACACGACAGAAGCCACAACAACAGCCACGCTGGCGTAGCCCCCGGTGCCGATAACGACATCCGGCTTGAAGGAGATTATCTCCCTTATCCCTCGCACGATGCTCGCAAGAAAAACGAAGGGGCTGGTCAACTTTGATATCACCGATGCACCACGTACACCACTGCCCGCCAAGAGCACGTGAGGGAGTTGGAGATCATCAAGAATTTGACCTTCAACCCCTGACTTGGCGCCAACGAACAGCACATCCACGCCGTGACCACACCGCTTGAAGGCCTCATATATCGCGATACCGGGGTAAACGTGTCCGCCAGTTCCTCCACCAGCTATCATTACACGCATCGCTCCCCCTTGACATAGACGCGAAGAGGTCGCCGACGTCTTCGCGACGGATTCGACAACGATGTTCTTTTGGAAACATTCAAAAGTATACCGACGGAAAACGCATTTACCACCAACGCGGAACCGCCATAACTCAGGAAGGGAAGTGGCAATCCCGTAACGGGGAAGAGCCCCGTAGCGACGGACATGTTGAGCATTGCATAGACGAAAATAGAACAGCCAATCCCGATAACCAGCATCTGTCCAAACTTGTCTCCGCTGTTCGTCGATATCTTGAGTGCACGCAGCACCAAGAGCAGGAACAAGAGGCTTACCAACAGTGTCCCGATCAACCCCGCTTCCTCGCCCAGTATCGAGAAGATGAAGTCGGTGTGCGAGTCGGGCAACCAATTTAGTTTCTGCCTGCTCTCGCCAAAACCCAAGCCCAGTGGACCACCCGACCCGAGTCCCACCAGCGACTGATAAAGCTGCCAATTCATGTCGCCGATACCCTCACTGCGGTTGAAATATGCCACGATTCTTTCGCGTACATATCCGCCACTTATCACTCTAAGTAGTGCGACCCCCGCGACGGACAGCCCCAGCACGGTCAGGTGGCGAATTCTTACCCCACCTAAGTAGAGCATCAAAAAGGCTATAATCGCCGTCGCAGACGCAGAGCCATAGTTTGGTTGTGCTGCCATCAAACCGAGCACTGCAACAATTGCAGCCGCCGGCGGAAGAAATCCGCTCTTGAAATCTTGGAGCGATTCTCCCTTGCGCGCTACCCAGTAAGCGAGAAACAGCACTAACGATAGACGTGCCATCTCCGATGGTTGAAATGTCACTTGTAGAAATCGCACGTGATACCATCGCATCGTATCCCTGATAGCGTGTCCAAAAATAAGCAGCCCTACGAGCATGGCAATGCCCACCGTCAGGGCCACAGGCGACAGCTTACGAAAAATCCGGTAATCAATGTGCATGGCAAGAATGAGAAACAAACCCGCGATCAACATTCTGACAAGATGTCGTTTGAGCAGGAAATAGGGATCTGAAAACTTGGCTGTGGAAAAGTACGAACTTGACGACGCTACAAGGCTTGCCCCTACCGCCAGCAGAATCACAACGATCAAGAGGATTCGCTTATCGCATTCCATCTGTGCTGGGTTCAGCTTACGCATTGCTAATTACTCACAGAGAGTTAACGGCGCCGGTGAATGCCTCACCTCGCGCCATGTAATCGCGAAACATATCAAAACTGGCACATGCCGGTGCAAGGAGGACCGTGTCCCCCGCGGTGGTGTGCTCGCTCGCGATCTTGACCGCCGCTTCCATGCTGTCTGCGCGTTGTATCTCGCAGTGACCGTTCAAGACGGACACAATCTTGTCGCTTGCCTGCCCAATAACCACAACCAGCTTGACACCACCGATATGATCTACTAGCGGCGTAAAATCGCCATTCTTATCGAGGCCACCCATGATCAAGACCAGCGAACCCTCGATGCTACGTACACTCTTGATGGCCGCATCCACGTTGGTTGCTTTGGAATCGTTGATATAGGCCACCCCGCGTACAATTCGCGTCATTTCCATTCGATGCGGTAGAGAATGATATCTTTTGAGCGCTCCACGGATAATGTCCCCGGAGATGGAGAAGGGCTTGGCAGCAGCTACAGCCGCCATTGCGTTTTCAAGGTTGTGAACACCGACCGGAGAGAAATCTTTCGTCGCCAGGATCGAACTCGCATGGCCTTGCCAGCGCTCGACGATCGCATCGTCGTCGAGATACACTCCGCACGACAAGCGTTTTGCAGAACTAAAAGGTATTTTCTTGCCCCGAAAACCAGCAGCGATCCGTCGACACACCGCATCCTCGGCATTATAGACAAAAAACGTGTTTTCATCTGCACGATTGAGAATCCTTGATTTGGACTGGGAGTATCGCTCGAAAGAGTTGTCATACCTATCGAGGTGGTCCGCTGTCACATTCAAAAGTACTGCGACTCCAACCTTGAAATCGGATATTGTGTCGAGCTGGAAACTACTGATCTCGAGAACAATGATGTCGAATTGCTCTTTACTGTCCACGACCGATGACAACGGCGTCCCGATATTTCCCGCAACGACACACCGCTTGCCTGCGGCAGTAAAAATACTGCCGAGCAGCCCCACCACCGTGGATTTACCATTCGTTCCGGTGACGCCCACTAGATTGGAGGAGCAAAAGTGATACGCTACTTCCAGCTCTCCCGTGAGCTCGATGCCATCAAGCTCGGCTTTCTTTACCAACGGATGATCGAGTGGCACGCCGGGACTCACGACAAGACAATCACTTTGCACCAGATGGCGAAGGACACTTTCCCCGCTGGCAAATTCGATGCTATCTCTGATACCAGTGATTTCCGGCATGCTGCTCGCGACATCCATGGCGGATCGATCATCGTCGAAGACCACCACCGAAAAACCCTTGTCTGCCAGAAGTCTGGCGACCGCTATTCCGCTCTTTCCCATTCCAAGGACCAAGAAGGATTTCTTTTTTGAGATATTCATGTCGACCCGGTTTATTGAAGTTTCAATGTGCTGAGGCTCAGCAGAGTCAGCAAGGTAGCGATTATCCAGAAACGGACGACAATTTTGGATTCGGACCAGCCACTAAGCTCGAAATGATGATGAAGTGGCGACATCTTGAATATCCTCTTTCTTCTAAATCTGAAAGAGGCGACTTGAATAATCACACTCAGCGCCTCAGCGACAAAAATTCCACCTATGACGAGCAACAGGAGTTCTCTTTTGAGAAGAACCGCAACAGCGCCGAGCGCACCACCCAAGGCTAGCGAGCCCGTGTCGCCCATGAAAATTTGAGCGGGATGACTGTTGTACCACAGGAAGCCAAGCGACGCACCCACGACAGCCATACAATAGATGCTTAGCTCACCGCTGCCATCGAGGTAGAGTATATTGAGGTATTCGGAGAAAACCCGGTGACCACTCAAATAAGCCAATCCCGCAAAGGCCAAAAAACAAAACGCGCCCAGTCCGATTGCCAGGCCGTCAACACCGTCGGTGAGGTTGACCGCGTTACTGGTTGCCGTCAGCACTAACATCACCAGAATGATGTACAACGGTCCGAAGTTGATGAAAAGACCCTTCATGAATGGAATGCTCGACAGTGTTCCGGCATCCGCTAGAAGCGGCCTGAAATAAAGGAAGGCACCCAGAGCTAAACCATAGGTTACTTGGCCAATAAGCTTGTAACGACCAACAAGACCTTTTGGTCGCTTCTTGATGACCCCCAGGTAGTCGTCAATAAAACCGATTAGCCCCATCCACAACGTTGTGATCAAGGCAATCTGCACGTAAGGATTCGTCAGATTACACCACAGAAGCGCTGGAACAACTATCGCCGCAAGGATAAGTAGCCCGCCCATGGTCGGCGTACCACGCTTGGCAGCGTGCGTCTCCGGCCCGTCATCGCTGATCTGCTCACAGACGTTACGTCTTTGCAGGAAACGAATGAACCACGGTCCTATGACAAAGCTAATGAGGAGCGCGGTGACCGTCGCGTAGGCTGCTCTAAACGTAATGTAACGAAATACATTTAAGGCGGAGAAATACTCATGCAAGGGATAAAGGAGATGATATAGCATTACTTCCCGTCTTCCTTGAGAACAGTCTGCTGTAATCGCGCAACCAGTTTATCGAGAGCAGACGCCCGCGACGCCTTGACCAGCACTACATCGCCTGACTGCAGATCCCCTTCAACAAATCCACACAGTTCTTCCAATCCATCGAACAAAAGTATCGATTTCTCACCCGATCCCATCCCCTCAGCCACGTGTTGCCCTTCTTCACCCAACCAATATACTCGGTCGACACACGAGCCGACGATATAGCTACCGAGCTGGCGATGTTCGGAATCGGAGTACGACCCGAGTTCAGCCATATCACCTAGGATGGCGATCCGACGCTTGCCGGCAACGCGGCACATCGCATCGAGAGAGACGCGCATGCTCGTTGGATTAGCATTGTATGAGTCATCAATCAACACGACATCTCGCACGCGCTGCATGTGAGCCCGACCACGTATCGGTTCTACCTCGGCAAACGCTTGTGCAATGTGTTCTATTTCGATGCCACACAGGTCTCCAACGGCAAAAGCTGCAGCGGCATTCAACACGTTGTATAACCCAAAAGTTCTTATCGCTAGACGTTGCCCGTTTATTTCGAACGCAATCCGTTCCTCCTGCTCGACGATCGAAGAAATTCCAAATGTGCATTCGTCGCCATACCCGAAAGTCACGATTTTGCATCGCGTGCCCTTCATAAGCACCTCGAGATAATCGTCATCACCAGGTAAAACCGCCGTTCCTGCGGCTTCGATTCTATGTAACAGCTCTGCCTTCGCCTCGGCGATTTTTGCCCGGCTCCCGAAAAGACCGATATGAGCATCTCCAATATTGGTAATGACTCCGATATCCGGACTCAAAATCTCAGCAAGAAAATCGATCTCCCCGACGTGATTGGCGGCGACCTCGGAGATCAGGTACTCGCTTTCGTGGTCCATTTCCAATAGAGTGAGGGGTACACCAATATGGTTGTTGAGATTGCCCCGATTTGAATGAACCTTGTAGTTCTTCTTCAGAATCATCTTTATGTATTCTTTTGTAGTCGTCTTTCCCGCGCTACCCGTCACGGCAATGACTCGAACGTCCACTGAGCCCCTATACGCCCGCGCCAGTTGCTGAAGCGCAGTCAACGAGTCTTCGACAAGAAAGAAGGGTATTCTGTTGTGGACAACCTCATCGACCGTATCCTTACGGTCGATAATGACGGCACGACACCCCTTGGACCGAGCTTCCCCAGCAAAACGATTACCGTCCGTGTGTTCTCCCTTTAAGGCGAAGAATATGCGTTGCGAGCAGTCCCCTCGGGAGTCGATCGTGGCTCCCAGCCAACCGTCGTCATCACGCCCGAACAAATCGCCCCTCCGCAGCAGATCAGCGTCTTTGAGAGAGCGCTCGACCCAAGTCAACGTCTTTGCCATCAACTCATGTCCCATTTTTGCAGAGCTCGTTCGGCTTGCTCACGGTCGTCAAAGTGAATTCTTCTCGCACCGATGATTTGATAATCCTCGTGACCCTTGCCGCAAATCGCCACCAGGTCGCCTTTGGCTGATTGTTCGATAGCTTCGTGAATTGCCTTTCTCCGGTCCACCTCAACATGAAGCTGCTCACCATGGGGATCCATGCCCGAGAGGATTTCTTCTATGATTCGTCCCGGATCCTCGCTCCGAGGGTTATCGCTGGTTACGTAACAAATATCAGAGTACTTCTCCGCGATCTCACCCATTAGGGGACGCTTACCCTTATCACGATCGCCGCCACATCCAAAGACGGTTATAAGCCGCCCTGGGGTAAGTACTCGACAAAACTTGAGGGTTCGCTCTAGACTATCGGGCGTGTGCGAGTAGTCCACGATCACCAGGGGTTTGGTTCCGCCTCCCAGCGCTTCGAAGCGACCGCGCACGCGACTCACAGACTCCAAACCCTGCTTTATCGCTTCGTGATCGATGCCAAGCTGATGTGCTCCCGCCGCGGCCATCACCGCGTTTGCAGCACTAAAAGTCCCCAGCAGTTGCAAGTTGACAGAGATGCGACCGGACGCGAAATGCAACTCAAACCGCGTTCCCTCACGGGTCGCTCTTACACCTGCGGCGAAAACATCAGCCTTGACTCTCGAGCTGGTCGAGATCTTCTTGCCGGGGAATCTCTCGCCGATGTCTTTGGATTGCTCGTTATCCACTGAGTATATCAAGGTACCGGCTTCCTTACGCCGACCTGCGGCAATCAGCGAGTAACAGAACTCCCGTTTCGCATCGACATAGTCTTCGAAGGTTGGATGATAATCGAGGTGATCACGGGTTATATTGGTAAGCATCCCAATCTCAAAATCCAGCCCCCAAACGCGTTGCTGCCTCACCGCGTGAGAACTGACCTCCATGACCACCCCGACACAAGACTGCTTTTTTATCTTCTTCAACAATCGGTGGAGTGTGATCGGCTCCGGAGTGGTATGTGCGCCCTCCTCCAATTCAGTGCCCACCCCGTGCCCGACCGTGCCAATTATCCCCATCTTGCCCCAGGACGATTTATCACAGATCGCGCGTAGCAAGTGGGCCGTCGACGTCTTGCCGTTGGTGCCGGTCACCCCAACCAAGCGCAAGTCTCGTGCGGGATCTTCAGCAATATGTGACGCCAACACAGCTAGCGCTTTTGCTGTATCCGTCACGACAACGTTTGGCACATCGCCGGTCTCGACGCGGTGTTCAGTGACACAAGCGACGGCGCCTCGTTCTATAGCCTCACGCACGTGACCATGGCCATCAAACGTCACACCGCGCAGTGCGACAAAAACATCCCCCGGCTCCACCGCCCGAGAGTCGCTCTTTAGTCCCCGCACATCCAGATCTCGCATGTTGTTCGCGCCCACTTTATCTAGAGCGTCCATAAGTCTGGCGAGACGAAAGGTCTCATCGATCTTCTTACGTCTCGCCCCCATGACGGATCAACTCTTGAACCCTGCTACCAGCTTGTTCTCGCAATAGATTTTGACAACGCCACCCTTCGCTGAGTGTTTGGGCGGAGGATACTGCGAAGTAACTACCCCACTGCCAGTGACGCGGCAGCGGAGTCCCGCCTCTACGGCTCTGCGTTTGGCGACACGTAACGGCAAGCCCACGAGATCCGGTGTTTCAGACACCGACGACGAGCCATTGCCACTCATGTAAAGCCGGATGACTTCGTCGCGTGCCATAGCCACACCGGGGTCAGGATCCTGGGCTACCACTTCACCACCTTCCCCTTTGCACAACACGTTTAGCTCGAGCTGCCTTGCACGCTGCATAGCCCTGTCGCGATCGAGCCTCAAGAAATTTGGGGCTATGTGCGTACCCGCAGCTGCCATTGGGTCATCCTCAAGAAAATCGCTCAACAGGACCTCGTCAAAAATGGACGAGGAGTTCGCAATCGCTGCCATCATCCTAGCAAAAACGGGTGCCGCGGAGACCCCGCCAAACCGGTAGTAATAGCTGGGTTCGTCGAGTGACACCAAACAGACGATCTGAGGATCGTCGTAAGGTGCAAATCCAATAAAGCTCGCTATAAACCGATTAGATGAATAGCCCCCCTGCACCGACGCCTTCTCTGCCGTGCCCGTCTTGCCGGACAGACGCAAATAATCCAGAGCTGCTTTGGTACCGGTCCCTTCCTCGACTACTGCCTGGCAGAAGCTCTTGAGGCGCCGGGCGGTGTCCTCCGATACGATCCTGCGAACCTTCACGGCATCAAACGCTTTGACCGTGCCCCGATTCTCATCTACGACCGATTTCACGATTCTGGGGACCATTAGCACTCCGTCGTTTGCGACGGCGGCAAACGCGTTTGCCATTTGCAGAGGGGTTACAGCGATCTCCTGACCAAACGCCATTGTTACCTGAGTCCGCCGCGACCACTCGCTTACCGGTGCGACACGGCCAGCTGATTCGCCGGGAAATTGGACACCCGTCTTCGCGCCAAAGCCAAACACGCGAATAAACTTGAAAAATTCCATCGGGTCGAGATTGAGGGAGGCTTTGGCCATGACAATGTTGCTGGATAACACGAACCCCTCCCTAAACGTCAAGTGGCCATGTGGATGGGCGTCTGATATGACGGCGACCCCTAGGTCCGCCTTGCCGTTTTCCGCGTCGAATACATCAAAGCTGCGAATCTTCGACGTTTCGAGCAGAGCCGCTGCGGTCACCAACTTGAATGTGGAACCGGGCTCATAGGCATGGGAGATCGAACGAATAGTCCATAGCGAATCAACCAAATCCTCGTTCTCTCGAGAGGTGGGAGCGGGATACTCGGCCAAAGACAGGATCTCACCGCTCTTGCAATCCAGGACGATTAGCGTTCCACCTTTTGCGCCCATCTGTTCCGTTGCCCGCTCTAGCTCGAGTTCAGCAATTTCCTGAATGCTTGCGTCAATGGTCAAGAACACATGCCTGCCGTCTTTTGGCTTTCTTTGTGCATAGGTGTAATAACCTCGAGATCTGTAAGCTCCGTCTCGCTGCACTTTCTCCCAACCGGGCTCCCCCGCTAGCGTCTCGTCAAAAGTGGCTTCTATGCCGGCCATCCCCTTGCTGTCACGTCCGACAAAACCCACGATCTTTGCCCCTGTACTTCCGAACGGATATACACGGTCGGCTTCCCAATGAATATCCACGCCGGGAATCGACTTCAGCTCCAGTCGTGACTTTTCGGACAAGGAGCACTGTCTTTTTACCCAAACAAAAGGCTTGTCCGAACGGAGGTACTTCTTGATTGAACGCTTGGATATCGACAGACGTTTGGAAAGAAGCGAGATAACTCTGGCCGGCTCTTTGACCTCTTGTGGTCGCAAAGATACCGAACAGGAGCGTATACTCAATGCCAGTGGACGGCCGTTGCGATCGAAGATGCCCCCGCGCACCGGCGGTATTTGACGCGTCACTTTCCACTGATTTTCGGCGATGTTCCCATAGTGCGCCTGGCCGAAAACCTGAACCTGGATCAGTCGGGCCCACAGCACAAAGGTAAAGAGTACAAAGATGCCACCGACGACATAGAGTCGGAGATTATTTTTCCAACTTTTCATTGACCTGACTTTCCGTCTTCACGGAGCAGTGTGAAACGGTTCGGATCAGGGGGCCGCGCATCGCGAAGAGTGAACGCGATCGGTTCTCGAAAACCGATGATGTCGTCAGAGATTGCGATCCTTTCCATGCTATCATCCGTTGCCTGTGTCATGCCCAAAACGCTCTCACAGTAGTGCGTCACACGAGCCCTGGACGATAACGAAATGTAGTCGCTTGACATTCTGTGAAGGATCTCTTTGTGGACGTGCCTCTCCTGCTTCAGCTCCGCAATCTGCTGGGTGAGAGCACTGGTGTACACTTGTGCAGTCACGTACGTCAACAACAGCAGCGCAATCGATGAGTACACGGCAAGTGTCACAGACAACCTCGCCTGACACGTCAGAGCTGCGAATACGAGACTGCTGAACCTTCGATAGATATGATTGCGCGTTGTCTTCAATATTCTTCTCCTAGCCCAGAACTCGCGCTGCGCGCAGTCTTGCGCTGCGCGCACGCGTGTTCCGTGTGATTTCCTCTACAGACGGCTTGACTACCCGCCGCGTCAAAACCTCGAGCCTGGCACTGTGATCACAGGTGCACACCGGTACTGCTGTCGGACACAGGCAATCCTTACTCTCGCGCCGGAAGAAGTCTTTTATCAATCGGTCTTCCAAAGAGTGATAGCTGATGATAACAATCCTCGCGTTCTGGTTCACATATGTGAAAACTCGTTCCAGAAACTCCGTGATGTTCCGCAGCTCGTCGTTTACCGCTATGCGAACTGCCTGGAAGACCTTGCTGAGCAAGGCTGGTGTTGCTACGCCAGGTAATGCGGAGTCTATGGCTATTGCGAGATCTCTTGTAGTTCTCATGTTGTTTCTCTCAACCGCCCGCCGGATCGATCGCGCGATTCTCGTTGCTCCTGAAACCTCGCCGTACTGTCTCAAGATCTGGGCCAGGTCGCTGTGTTGCGTCTCCTGCAAAAGCATTCTCGCCGTTCTTCCCTCTGGTGACATTTTCATATCTAGTGGACCGTCCTTGCTGTAGCTGAATCCACGCGATGATGTGTCCAGTTGCAAACTCGATACACCAAGGTCCGCCAGGATGCCGTCGACTCTTCCCCATTCCGAAAGCACCTTCCCCACATCCACGAAGTTCGTCTCCACCAATCGGATTCTCGTCGCAAAAGCCTTCAACATTCGCTGCGCGTCTCGCAGGGCCTGCGCATCTCGGTCGATGCCCAGCACCCGAACACTAGGATCGGCTTTGAGAATCGCCATCGTATGGCCTCCACAGCCCACTGTAGCGTCCAGAATCGATTGCGAATTATCATGTAGTAAATAGGTCAGAGTTTCCTGCACCATCACCGGTTTGTGAGACATCAAATGCTCCCAAGAACACGACACACGATAGATCTCATCCCTTTCGGTCACGCTGGTCGCCGGCGGCATTAAAATATCCGATCGTTGGTCGCCTTAAAGGCACGCACCATATCTGCATATTTTCTTTCCACGTGTTCCTGGCACCAGACTTCGGTGTACTGGTCCATGTTGATTACAGCGACCGAACCATCGAGTTTGCAGCTATCTCGTATCCCTTGAGGTATGAGGATGCGTCCCTGGCCATCGACGGTCGATTGCTCCTTGCTCATCATGGCGTACCTGAATGTGTCTTTTTTCTGTTCGCCGGAGGTCTCTCGCCGTAGGCTCTCACAGTAGTCACCCCACTGTTTGGCGGTCCGGATTTCCAGATACTGAGGATCGGAAAGGTTGGGAACTAGGTACAACGGGTCCCCCTTCTTTATCTTGAACGCGTGGCGGATGTCCTTGGGAAGGAGGAGACGACCCTTAGGGTCGATATTGTGGAGCGACTTCTCATTGAAGTAGTTGTGCATAGATATAAACAAAAAATTTGGATTTAGTTCTTAAATATGCCAAGAATTGGGAACCACCACCACAATGGGCCCCAGAATAAGTTCTATTTGGGAATTGGTCAAGGCCAAAATCGGCCTGTGCGGAACTTTGGGTCAATTCCCGTGAATTCGGTAACTGTTTATGAATATTGAGCTTGGCGGGCGTGATACTCTGCCGCTGACCCAGCGAACGGGTCGTGGACTCCCCTACTCTCGGGTCACCGGAGGCGGTGCCGCCGGGGCGGCGGTCGCTCATCCCTGTCTTCGAATACGATAGAGAGTGAAATAGTACGGGCCGGGTGATCGAATGCCCAGATTGTCCATACGGGCTACTCGAACACTCTGCAACCGGTGACCATTTATGGTGCTGTCTTGAAAACGATTGGGCACGCGGGCCCGATCGACCAGGAAATCGACACGCGGGTAACCGTCCAGATCCAGGTAGAGGCCTCTATGAACCACTTCTTCATACGTGCTCTTCTCTCGCAGTTGGTTGGTCTCCGTGTCCACCAGTCCACCCAGATCTAGAACGCGCCGCTCGGAGTAAAAGGCCAGATAACCAATGTCCATGGCCGCCACCACGTCATCCAGGTCCGAGTTTTCTCGCAGATAGCGGGCAACCTCTTTCAGCTCATGCGTAAGACCGTACGAGAAGCTGCGTGACGGTTCGACAACAACACCCAAGTAAAAACCCGTGTTCCAGATCGCCACCACCAGCGCAACCACCGCGAGTGCAGCTCGACCAGCGCTGTGCCGGGTTTTCAACCGGAACATGATATCCTCCAGCGCCGTGTATCCGAGCACGATGGTAAACGGTGTGGCAAGCAACATGTAACGAGACAACACCTGGACGTCCAAGACCACATAGGCGATGGGCAACCCGATGATCCAAAGCAGTAGGAACCGGCAAGCGGGTGTGAACACCCGGGTCCGACCACGAAGCCCGAGGATTGCGACGAGAATCATCACCCCGAGAATGCCCTCGGTGCTAGCGGATATTTTGAAAATGGGCTTCAACTTGTCGAGAATCTCGAGAGGGTCAAGCGTGAGCCCTCCACGCTTGGCTGCCGCGGTGTTGGGAAGAAACTGTCCCAGATGAAATCTGGCAAACAACAACCAGGGCGCCACCAGGGCTGCATATGCTGCAAGCGTCCGCAATACACAGGCCCACTTGCGTTCATGCCCCACGACAATCATGGCCAGCAGGTACACCGGCACCAGTAAATACGCCTCGGGTCGGATCAGCGTGGCCAGTGCCATGACCACTCCGGCACCCCACGCTCTAGTTTCTGCCTTGTATGCCGACACCGATACGATGCCCACACTGACCATGGCAAGCACGGATAATGATGTTTCCATGCTGAGCGCGGACCAGCGGACATGCCAGGCATGAGTAGCCATGGTCATCGCACAGAACCACGCCGTCCACCAAGCGAGTTGCAGGGCCCGTGCAAACACGAACATCAATACTACTGCCGCAATGCCACTAAACCACGACAGGGCACGACTTATCGAGATCAGATTCTCTCCACCACCCAGCAGCTTTCCCACCGACGCAAGCATCATCACCCACAGCGGACTGGTTGTACCAAATGACACCTCACCGGGATTGAAACTATACTCCCCACGCGTGATCAGGTTCTGTGCGTATTGAATGTGTATATAGCCGTCGTCAGTAAAACCACTTTTCAGTGGCACAAGCAATGCCACGAAAACCGCCACTGGCACCAGCAGCGCGCCGAACTCTCTGGCGGTCACGATGTCCGTCCTCCGCTGTGCAATGAGTCCAAATACTCGGCGAGCTTTGCGGTCAATGTCTCTCTTTGAAATTCCCTTACCACAGACAAGTCGTAGTCTTTCTCGAGCGTACCCGTGACGTACTTCCCGTACAAGCCTCTGATCTTGTCCGCGATCCCAACAGGATCTGTCATCGATGTTACCTCGCCACGTTTCAGGCCTAGAACGAGGTCACTGACCTCACCTTCCGAGACCAGAGCCAAAACCGGCCGTCGCGCACCGAGGTATTCGAAGAACTTGCCGGGCATTTGGTGTGGCAGCGCAATCAACAGCAGTATATGCGAGCTGTGGGCTAATCTCAACGATTCGGCATGAGGTACCGTATCTCGAAACTCGACCACTTCATCCAACTGCAATCGACGAACGTTCAAGTCGTTCTCGTCTTCCCTCGGCCCAACAAACAATACTCGCAACCGCCGTGCCGCCTCCGGCTGTCGGTTCAGGAACAACCTCACACCCTGCAGAAAAGCTACGGCGCTTCTTCTTTCTGTGAGCATGCCAGCGTGGAATATGCGACATATTTCAGATGGCGGTTCGACTTGCGAGTATGCCTCGAACTTCATATGGTCGTACCCGTTCGATATTATCTGAATCGACTTCATCTCTGGGTACTTCTTCTGCAGAAGATCTTTATGGCTACGGTTGGTCACAACAACCGATGCGTTTGTGCACACCTTTCTCTCCAACCTTTCGTGTATTCGTGAATGGATCAGCGTCGGTGTCTGCAAGACGTAGAGGTGTGTCCACGGGTCACGAAAATCCGCGACCCAGGGAATAGCCGAGGAGCGATGAAGCTCATGGGCAATGAGGTGACTGGTTTCGGGAGGAGAAGTCGAGAAAATCGCATCGAACCTGCCGCGGCCAAGCAGACGCCGACCAACTCTTACAGCGAACGGATACCATCCCACGTAAGTGTCTGGCACCAGCACGAACGACCCCAGCGTTCTTAAAAGTCCGAATCGTCGGCTCGATCGAGTTTGTGAACCGTGACCCTTTAGTCCTCTTTGCAAAAAACGCAGCAAGAATTGCCCACTGAGTGTTCTCGTACGATATACCCGGCAGGACGACGGCACATCGTCGAGCAAACTTTCGTCGGACACCCAGTAGGAGTCCGCACGCGGGGAGATCACAGTAGCACGCCAACCGTATTTCTCCAGATACCTTACGAACGACAACGCCCGGTATACCCCACCACCACCGTGCGGGGGGAAAAAGGGGACAATCATAAGAAGATCTTTCATGTTCGTCTCTCGCAGTCAAATATACGGGGCTCTTCATCGACTCAGCGTCTTGGTACGAGCTTTCTCGCCACCGCAGCGATCCTCGCGCTCATCGAACGCCACCGTAGTACGCGATAAGGATACTGAACGCCCCCAAGTGATTCTTTATAGAGCATAAGCGACTCTTTCCCAAGGCTCGCACCAAGGTTATAGCGTCTGTATCCATTCTCGCATGCGTGCCGGATGCACGTACTGTAAAGCAACGTGCTTACCTGTGTACTCCGACTGTCCACCGTTGTCACACCATTCCATGCAATAACGGTATCCCCGAAATAAAAATTCAGATGGCCGCCAAGAATTGTGTCGCCCGCACGTGCAAGAAATAGCTTTACCCTTTCTCCTCCTGTTCGCACCAGCTCGACAAACAGCGATTCTGGATACCTCATTCGCTGCTGCCATTCGACACATCGCTGGGCATAGATCGAGTGATATTGTCTGACCTCATCCGGCGACCGCGACACCAGGATCTCAATACCCTCTCGCTTTGCCTTTCTCGTCTGCCGGCGTTTCGACTTATCGAATTGGCTGCTCCACACGCTTTCAAAACCGCCCCGCAAATCGAGCAACTGGGTAACGACTTTCTCCACCGGCAACGACGGCGCTCGCACAATGTTTTGGTAATCGACCAGGGCAACCTCGCACGCCCCCGGTTGCTGACGCAATTGCAGATAACGGTCGGTCAAGAGATCAGCGACCGACCGGTCCGCCAGGACAACAGCACCACCGTAGGTGCCAAAAGGCAACGACCAATAACGACGTACCATCCCACGTCGGATCACAAAGAACGGAAGATATCCGACTATGGTCCCACCAGCGCGAGCAACCAGACACCGGCACTCCAGGTTTGCAAAGCTGTTATGAACACTCTCGATCCACGTGCTGGTCTGGAAAAAAGTCGCATCGGGAGAGCCGCGGGCAATCTCATCGAGCTCGGTCGGGAAGGAGTCAATAGTCTCGATCTGCATCACAATCTGGTGTAGTGGACAGCGATTCGGTTCATGGCTTCGACCACATCATCAACATCCTCATCGCTCATACCTGGAAATATTGGCAGAGAGACACAACGCGAGAAGTACGATTCACACAGGGGAAACTGCATATCCGCTTTGCGATATGGTGCGAAAAAAGTGTGCTTATACACTGGAATGAAATGCACAGAGCAGCCTATGTTCTCAGCAGCCAGCGCTTCCACGAAACGATCGCGGTCGATAGCGAGACTCTCGGATTTCAGCAACACAACGAACAGGTGCCACGTATGGGTGTTGCCACTGCGAACGCGCGGTAGTTCAAAATACGGCGAGCTGCTGAGTAACTGTGAGAATCTCTCAGCCACCTCACGCCTTCTGGTCAGCAAATGATCGATCTTCTGAAGTTGCGACAGTCCGAGCGATGACAGGACATCACTCACGTTGAACTTATATCCTGCGCTCTCAATGTCGTAATACCAGGACCCCCTCCGACTGTAGCGATCCCAACTTCCATAAGACATGCCGTGGTAGGATAGGATCTTGAGCTTACGCGCTATGTCATCGCTGTCCGTCGCCAGACATCCACCTTCAGCGCTGGTTAGATTCTTGGTAGCATAAAAACTAAACGCCGTCGCATCACCGATGGTGCCGATCTTCCTGCCATTGCATATCGCTCCAAAGCCGTGGGCCGCGTCTTCGAGTAGCAAGAGATTCCTGGACTCGGCCATGTCTTGTATCTCGTCAATCCGACAGGCCTGGCCCCCAAAATGCACGGGAATACAGGCACGAGTTCTTGCTGAGCTCCTGCTTGCCAAATCTTGGGGCGATGGGCCAAAGGTCTCCGTCTCGATATCCGCCAGAACTGGCGTGGCGCCCGTGTGTATGATGGCGTGTACGGTCGACGCAAATGTGAGCGCCGACGTGAGCACTTCATCCCCCGGTCCGATCCCCATTGCCTTCAAAGCAAGAAACATCGCCGCGCTGCACGAACTCACAGCAACAACATTGCGTACGCCAAGGTATTGCTTGAGCCGTTCTTCGAACAACTGAGTTTTCGGACCGACGGTCAGCCAACCGGACTGTAAGGTATCGGTAACGCTTCTTATATCCGCTTCATCGATCGATGGTCGGAAGAAAGGCAGAAAGTCTTCCCTGACCGGTTTACCCCCTTCGATCGCTGGTAAGTCGATGTGTTTGGCGTTCATAGCAGTGTGACCATTGAGAGAAACAAACGACTAGACTTTTCTGAGCTTCGCATCCGGAATTATAGTACCGAGAAGGTCTCGTATACCGTCGCTGTCACCTCGGCGTGTCAGCTCTTTGAACCGTTCGAGTATTCTATCGTGATCCCACCCCTTCGGCAACTCTGGGCGCGACGTCAAGATAAAGTCATGAGGAGATTTTTCAACAACCTCTCCGTCGGCGACCAGATCCTCGTGCATTTTCTCGCCGGCTCTAAGACCTGTGAACTCGATCTTAACGTCAATCTCCGATCGCAGACCGTGCAGTGCGATAAGATCCTTGGCAATCTCGATGATCCTTATCGGTTCGCCCATTTGCAATATGAACACCTCACCACCCTTGCCCATCACCGATGCTTGCACGACCAGCAGACAGGCCTCTTTGAGTGTCATAAAGAAGCGAGAGGTTTCTCGGTCACTAACGGTTACAGGACCACCTCTCCGGATCTGACGCATGAAAAGAGGTACAACGCTGCCGCGACTCCCCAGGACATTGCCAAAACGCACAGTGATCAAACGCGGCCCTCCGCGGGTGAGAGAGCCGTGGATCATCAGATACTCCGCGACCCGCTTGCTCGCACCCATAATGCCCACGGGCCTGACCGCTTTGTCTGTAGAGAGCATCACCAGTCTTTGTACGCCCGTTTCCCGAGATGCCCCAATGATGTGCTCAGTGCCAAAAATATTGTTCTTCACCGCCTCTTCGGGGTGTGCCTCCATATAATGCACGTGTTTGTGAGCAGCCGCATGATAGACGAACTCCGGGCGAAGACGTTTGAAAGCGTGCATGAGCCCTTCCCCATCCCGCACGTCGCCGATCACCGGCCGAACGCGCAATCCCGGATGGGCTCGGCGGATTTCCTCCTCGATGGCATATATCTGGTTCTCGCCACGCCCGAACAACTGAAGTTCACCCATGTCAAACCGTCCCAGTTGGCGACATATCTCCCCTCCGATTGAGCCACCAGCTCCGGTAACCATTACCCTGCGATTGGCCAGCTCTCGACCGATCGCTTCTTCCGCGAATGCGACCGTTTCTCTACCCAGCAGATCCTCGGGATGCACCTCTCTGATTTGCTCCAGATGAACGGGTCCACGGATGATCTCGATGAGCCCAGGCACGATCTTGAACGACACCTTGGCGTCACGGCACAGCGCAACCATACGACGTACAAAATCTCGCGACCCGGATGGCACCGAGATAATGACCTCGTCCACTGGCTTTTCGTTGGCCACTTCCGGTAACTTCGTGGTGTCACCGAGGACAGGGTAGCCTTCGATCGTCCGCCCCTGCAAAGCTAGATCGTCGTCGAGAAAACCAACGATTTCGAGATCACTACTGGAATGGGCGCAAATCTCGCGCACGACCATCCTTCCGGCCTCGCCGGCACCGATTATCAGCAACTTTTTCGACATACCCAGCGAACCACCCGCAAAGGACGAACCTATCGAATTAGTGAAACCCTTCTGACAATCGAGTCTCCGCCGGAGCGGATTCTAACCAGGTAAACCCCGCTGGCGGCAAGAAAACCCGCCTCCGTGGTCAGCTCCCACACCACGTCCTGAGAAGCTCCGACGTTTCTTGCCCGATGAACCAATTCGCCTTCCAACGTATAGATTTCCACGTCGACTGGGCGATTGTGATTGGCAATCTTTAGCGCGCCATGCCCCCGGCGCGTACGAATTGGGTTTGGAAAGACGAAAACCGTCGATAAATCTAACGCTGTAGGTTCGAGCGACGACAAGTCCAATATCGACAGTCCACCAAGCGTGGCAATATAAAGCAAGTCTCTCGTCGGGTGCAGCGCGAACGCCTCACAACGGGCACCGGTGAGCGGTGACACCACATCAGGCGGAAAGAAAAGGCTCAATTGAGTCTGCCAAACTACACCCGTCGTAAATGATGTGATATCGTTATCATCATCACGCGCAATTCGATCCAGCCCCAGCTCAGTGGCCACCCACAGATTCTCATCCCGATCCAATAAGATATCGAAAACGTTGTTGCTCAGTAAACCCACTCCCAAGCCACGATTCGCACGTATGTTACGGAATACTCCATTGTCGAGTTTGAAGACTCCCAACTCCGTGCCCACCCACAACACGCCATCGCTTCTCAGTGCGAGCGCTGTGACATTCTTAGAGTCAAAATTGCCACTAACCGTGCCACGCGTGATCCATATATCGTCGCTCAGATCAAACAGGTTGGCCTGATCATAACCACCAGTAAGCCACTCAATAACGCCAAACACCTTGTCGGCGACCCAGACCACGCCGTCGGGGCCAAACGCGACATCGGTTATATTGCCAACCGGCATTCCCAGGCTCGTGTTCGCGGGGTTGACCTGCTTCCACTCGGATCGGTCCGCGCTCAGTATGTTTATGCCCCACCAACCCAACGGCGAAGTACCTTCTTCGATGTCGGACAAGAACCAACGGTTGCCCGCTGGATCCTCCAGAGCCCGTTGATTTCTTAAGGATCCCAGTCCATCGCCACCACCGGATCCGATTGTGTGGTGGATCCACACATCGTTGTCGCGTGAAAGGTCAATACCGTCTTGCAGTTCATCCATCGGGACTGGGAACCCGGGCCTCCACAGCGTACTAAACCACTTTGAGCCTTGGGAGTCGGCGAGCAGCGTGAAATTGTCAAATTGCGAGCTCAAGTTAGTATCGCCTGCGGCAGGGTTATAGGCGAACCAAACGCCGGAGGGAGTTAGTTTGCTTACACCCAATCGCCTACTTGACACCCACAGAGAACCATCGATATCAAAGGTCGCGCGCACCAGATGGTTCTCTGGCGGAGCATTGTTCGGAAATTCTCTTACGCGTGTTCCGTCAAACACCATCAAGTATGCGCCTATTCGCTGATTCAGCTGACGGACGCCAAGGTAAACAGTACCGTCTGACATCGGCTGCAGCCCTCTTACTTCAGAAAATGCTATGGTGAGAAAGTTCCTCTGGTAAACGTCGAAAAAACTGCGCCCCGCCCATCCGCTGCCGTCGTTGTCGAACAGACTCACGCGCGAGGCCGCCCACAGCTTCTGACCGTCGTACTTTAACGAGAAAATCGACTGGTTGCCCAAACCATCCGGGATCCAAGTGCTGTCCGACGGGTTGAAGCGGGCAACTCCTGCCTCCGTACCTACCCACAGGGCCGTATCATCTCTTGCAAACACGTGTGTATTGACGCTGGGCAATCCTGTTGAAAACTCCGTTATAAAACCAAACTTGTCCAGGCGGGCCACGCCATTATCGGTCGCAAACCACAACCGATCTCCATCGGCAAAAAGGTCGTCAATGAACTCGCTGGGAAGACCGTCCTTGACAAGAAAGCGAGGACCGGGGAACCCTTCAACGATCAGGCCCGCACCCCGCATGGTTCCGTAAGCAATGCTATCACCCCACGCGGTGAGTGTGGTAATCCGGTCGTCCGCGAGCCCGTCAAAGGTCGAGCTGAGTGTATTCACCGCAAAGCCACCCGGCACAAAATCAAGGCGCGCGATACCGGCCTGATCCGTCCCAACGTAGAGCGCGCCGCCCGCGTCAAAGGCAAGGCAGGTGAGGAGATTTGATGGCAAGCCGATGGTATTGGTAAACTGCTCAAAGGTCGAGTCACGAGGCTGAAAAATAATCAGCCCACCGCTGCTGGCAACGAACAGTTCTTCATCCTTGAGGATGATCTCCGAAATCATGCTTGGGTTGACATGGCTGATCCACTTACCGCGTTGAGCACCTGCGGGCAAATCCCACAAGAAAAGAAGAGCGGCTAGAATCAGGATTGTTTTAGCGGTCTTACTGGCTGAAATGCTCATGCGGAGTCTTGGCGGTTAACCCTACGACGGGTCTTTCAGTCTAAGGCTGCGTTTCTTACCCATCAGGATGTTGCCAAAAGTTATCACTAGGATCTTGACGTCCTCTACAAAAGACCAGTTTCTAGTATAGTTGGCGTCCTGTGCAAGAAGCTCATCGAGAGCAATCTCTTGTTCTTCTCCCACTCTCCAATATCCAGTGATACCGGGTCGAACATCAAACCGGAACTTAGCCGCCCGGTCGACCAGAGCGACCCCCAACGCCGGAAACGGATAGGGACCGACGATACTCATCCTGCCGACTATGACCAGCCAAAAGAGGGGTAGATTGACAATATCAGAGGGACCGTTCGAACTCCTCGCACCTGCCGCCGGAAGCATGAAAGACTTGCCGCCCAAGCCGAGTCGTGACTCCCACGCGTAAGGAGCACTGCCTCGAATTGAGGAATATAGTAAATATACCACAGAGAAAGGCACCGACGCCACGAGAAAACCTGTCCCCAGAACGATGTCCAGCAGCCGCTTCGCAAACCGATCGAGAGCGTAACGGGTATCCCTGCGGTAGGCGATCACGGGGCGTCCCGCCAGATTGGCCACCGTCGCCTGGTGGACCACCAGTCCCGAATAGTCGGTCAGCACCGAGATATCGATAACCCGCCTACGCCCCAACCTCACTAGCTCGGCAAGCTTGCCCTCGGGCACCGCGCCAGGCAGGAATACCAGCTCATGGATGAGAAACCTATCGATAATCTCACCTATACGTGAAAGATCTCCCAAACTGCCACCCCCGACCTCTCCAGCATTCTCCGAGGTCTCTACTACACCAACAACGTCAATACCGAGCGAGGTGTCCAAAACCAGCCTCTCTTCAAGCTCCCTCGCCTTATCCATCGGGCCGACAATACAAACCCTCTTGAGATCGATCTTTTGTGATATCAGCCCTCTGTGTAATCGGCGTACCAGGGTCCTTAGTATCCAGTCATAAGAAATCGCAAAAGGGACCAGAAATATGACGACCACCCGCGAATATGTGCGAATCTGGCTCAGATATGTGCTCGCCATAAGAAGTATCGATGCGAGTACAATCGCCTTTCCGATTCTGAACAGTTCGTCAACGGCGGACGTCTCCCTTCTTATTTTGTAGAGACCCAGGCTGAAATACACGAAGATGAATAGCAAGTTCTCAAAGACCACAAACCGCTCATAGACGCCAATTTCAAAAATCGGCTTTACGAACACGTCGCCCAGCAAGATCCTCAAATTGTATGCGGACAGAAACGCGACGTTGAACGCAACAATATCGACCACGACAAAAAGTAGAATCTTGACAACCTCTCGATACTTCTTAAGCATGTAGAACACGAAATTCCATTTTTCGTAGTAGCGAATAAGGCTTGCCAGATGTGCGACAAACGACCGATTTATTACTGACTGTGCACTCTCCCTTTCGTAACCGTGGACAACAACAGCTTCGGGGCAATAATAGACCCCCCATTCCTTCTGCTTCATCCGGTAGCACCAATCAACATCCTCAAAGTACAAAAAGAACCTCTCATCCATGGGACCGACCGACTCAACCGCCTGGCGCCGAACCAGCATACACGCACCTATAATCCAGTCGACTGCCGTTGTCGTCTCGTGGTCGTAATCCAGCATCAAATGTTCGGAAATAGCTGTTGAATTCTTGAATATTCTACCCAGGAACGTCCTGCGCAGTATTAGCACCTTCCAGTTGTAGAATCTCCGGCAAGAGTATTGGACGTTACCATCATTGAATATTAGCTTTGGGCCGACGACGCCTGCATCCGGCGTATGCTCCATGAACTGAAACAATTTCTCGATCGAATGCTCTCTGACGACGGTATCAGGGTTTAAAACCAGAAAATATCTGCCCTGCGCCACCTGCATACCGAGATTCACGCCACGCGAATAGCCCACGTTTCGACCGCTCAAACGAAGATTGACCCAGGGATAACGATCGCGGACCATTTCCGGTGTTCCGTCGGTGCTCGCGTTGTCCACGACGACCACCTCGGTGCGATCAAAGAGACTCTGCTTCTTGAGTGATTCTAGACAGGGCTCAAGATCGGCGCGACTGTTGTAACTTACGATGATTACGGAGATATCCACGGAAACACTATTCTTTCTGAAAACCCTTTCGAATCGATTCGAAACGAAGCTTCCAGACGAGAAATGCCGCTTCCCAAATTATGCGACGGGACATTTTTGAGGTGCCGCTGGTTCGATCGACGAAGGTAATCGGTATCTCCTTAATTCTAAACTTCTTTTTCCACGCGTGATGATTCACTTCGATCTGGAACGAGTACCCATCGCTCTTGATGTCATCCAACGGCAAGCTCTCGAGGACCACACGCCGAAAACACTTGAATCCACCGGTGGCGTCTTTTAGCGGCATTCCCGTAATGACCCTTGTATAGATATTGGCGCCGACGCTCAAAAACAGTCTCGACAGCGGCCAATTCATCACTGTGATACCGTCGAGATAGCGAGATCCGAGCACGAGGTCTGCGTCTTTGATCGCGCTTAGGAACTCGGGCAAAGCACTCGGATCGTGAGAAAAATCGGCATCCATTTCGAAAACGTACTGCACTGCCTTATTCTTGAGTGCCCACTTGAACCCGGCGATATAGGCGCTGCCAAGACCCATCTTACTCGGTCGCTTCAGCAAGTGTACTTGATCTCGCGCCTTGCCCAATTTCTCGACGACACCTGCCGTGCCATCCGGCGAATTATCGTCCACAACCAGAACACCGAGGTCAAGCTTAAGATCCAGTATCCGGTTTATGAGAGTATCGATATTCTCTCGCTCGTTGTATGTTGGTATTATGATGAGAGTTTCCACTTTGCCTTACCCCATCGCCTTGCAGTCAAGGCGACAGCCAGAGTGAAAAGCGCTGCCGATAACGTAACAACAGACAAGATTAGCGACTTCTTGAACAACGACCGGTCGTATCGGAATACGAGTTCGTTGTCACCCGCACCCAGTGCCACGGCACGTAACACGTGGTTTGCCCGGATAATCTCCCCCGGTTCGCCGTTCACCCACACGCGCCATCGGGGATAGTATATTTCGCTCACAACCAGCAGCGCCGGTGCCGGCAACGACGCATCAATGTGAATCTCGTTGAACCCGTACTTGGTGATCTCGGCGCTCGCTCCTTCGGCAGATACCGGTGCTATCTGGGGCACACTCTCCAATAGAACCGTTTGTGAGAGATCAAGACTCTCATCGGTTATCATCCTGTCAATGGCCGTGTTGTCCGTTAGAACCTCGAACTGATCGACGAAGAACACTCTGGGCAACGATTGCAAGTTTTCATATACAAACTTCTCCTGACCCTTATAATCGCCCCCGCGCCAAACCGGTTTCAGAGCTGCGCTTTCTTTGATTTGGTTGGGCGTAACCAAGTAACGTGCGTTGAGTATATTAACCATCTGTAAGTTTCCCCGCTTAACGGCGTCCGCCATAGCGTTCAAGAATTGCTCATATATCGCCAGCTTCGCTGGGTGGTAGCCACCTATCGATGGAATGCCAAAATTCATATAACGATTCGACTCAAACTCACCGTAGCGCGCCGACGAAGGATGTGTCATGGGAAATATGCGATAGCGCCCGGGTCGACTCTGCAAATACTCCACCAAGGGGTCCGATTGCGTAAAACGCTCCGCATCAGGCCTATCGCGGATAATTTGCAACTGTTGGACCCGGTAAAGTCTCTCGGGGTGAAGAATGTGTCGATCAACGAGAAACACATCCACAAGCGCCGCCACCAAAACAAGCATGACGTACACTCGTGCATTGATATGACGCCGAAAAAACAACAGCGCCAGTGCAGACATCCCAATAAGCAGTACCGAGAACTTCAACAGGTCTTTGAAGAGCAAATCGCCTGCCAGATTAGCCACCGCGACTTGCTCTTGTACCGAACGAACGTTCCGGATCCGGCCCGCAATCGAGCTCGCAAAACCACCAGTCCAGTAGTCATGGGTAAAAAGCACAATCAATAGCACGGCAGCCGAGGCCCCCACAGCCCACTTAGCTGCGCGGCGCCCGCGGACTGCATCATAGCTTAGAATCGCCGACAGCCCCATCGCAAACAGCAGAACGAAAGCAATCTGTTGTACGATAAGGAACATTACCGGAACGCGGAATTTGTTAAAGTACGGCAAAAACTTGAAGAGCAAGTTGTAAAGCACCGGCATATGGTTACCGAATGCGACCAGCGTAGAAAACACAATTACAAAGAGAAGAAACCAGCAAAATCGTTTTCGCACGATAAAGAGTCCAATCACGGCGAAAACAACCACGACGATCCCAACGTAGTTCGGGTAGTCGGTGAATGGCATATAGCCATAGTAAAAGAACTTGCCAAAACCAAACGCAAACGGAATGACGAAGGTCAGGCACTCAAGAGGATGAAGACTCCACATCGTTGCATAGTCATAGTCCAAGCCTCCGCCACCCGCAGCGCCACGGATGGAATATCCTGAATAATCGTGCACCGGCGCGAGAAGCACGGCGCTGACACCCAGGGATCCCAAAACAACCACCGCAAGGATGACTGCCGCGCCGACAACATCCAAGATGGCTGCCTGGCGCATAGAGATCGCACCACCGGGCCGATACAAGAATCGGAATATCAACTGTGAAACTCCATCGGCTTGGCGCCGAAATGTGTCTCGGATTCTGAGGAACCCAAAAAACACCAGGTGCAAGCCCAGGAGACCAAACGTGTAATACGAGATCTGAATATGAGCCCTTAGAAGCTGAAACCCGAGCAGAATCACCAGAACACTTGCATTGATGACGATCCCCTTACCCCTCCACAAACGATCCCAGAAAAACAAAACGAACGGTATAAAACCAACTGCGCTGGCTTGACTACCATGTCCGTGAACACCGACCGCAACATGGTTCGGCATCCACATCATTATAATCCCGGCCCCGGCTGCGATCAAAAAATGGACTCGCCTTTCGACGAGGAGCAGCCAAACGCCGAGACCAAGCATAAAAATATGCAACAGAAGCCATGTATAAGCCGGGAATTTGAGGTGATTCGACAGAAACCCGGTCAAGAGACTTACCGGATACACGTACGGGTTAAAGGACAAGCTCGCATAACTTGGCATACCCGCGAATAGGAGTGGATTCCATAGCGGGTATTCGCCCTCACTCATCCCTTTCTGAATCGGCGCGGCCAAACTCGTCGCGGACTCCGCATCCGCCGCGGCCAGGATTTTGTCCTGGAATACGAGGTCAGGGTAGAGGACGCATATGCTCGCGATCAGAAGAAAGACTGATATGAGGACTTGTTGGTTGCGACGAAGATTGCTGGCGAGTGGAGAAGCGGACACCAAGGCGGGGCCGCGAGGAGCGGTCTTCTTCTCCGCTCTCTCCGTTTTCTTTTTTCTCTTTTTCGTCATGAATCAGCCCCTTACGGTCATATTATCACAGACCGGGTGTCCCCGTAAATCATATAATACGAATGCCTTATCCCATACCGCCCAAACCGACAAGCGTTTCCTTGTACGCCTGCCAGGAGAAGCGCCGCTTCGCACGGGCGATATCGCCTTCCATTCGCTTTCCTCTCTCCTCATCAAAGAACTTGCAGATCGCACCACAAAGCTTCTGTGGATCATCACGGGGCACCACAAAACCGGTCAAACCGTCTTCCACAACATCCGGAAGCCCCCCCACGGAGGTCACGATAACGGGCCGATCAAAACTATAGGCCACCTGGACAATCGCGCTCTGGGTCGCTGACCGGTACGGCAGTACAACGACGTCACTGGCAACAAAGAATTTCTCGACATCTTCGTTCGGCACGTAACGATCCACTAAGACAACTTTGGCTTCGATGCCGAGCTTCCGAATCATATCGATGTATGCCTGCTTGGACTCGTAGAACTCTCCCACTATCAAAAGCGTGGAGTCCAGCCGCTGCACGGACTCAGCAAACGCTTCGATGAGAACGTCCAATCCCTTATAGCGCCTAATATAACCAAAGAAAAGAATGATCCGCCCCGACAATCCCAATTCTCGCTTTGCAGCCTGTCTATCGTACCTACCCTGTTTGAACGCGTCCATAACGGGCAGAGGATGGAGGGAAACAACCGCGTCCGTGTTCAACGTCAACAGGTTGCGCCGATCTTCTTCAGAATGCACGAGGAAATGACGAACGCCTCTCAGACCCAGTTTAATGAGGATACGATCGACCGGTGAAGATTCGTGCGGCAGCACGTTATGACAAAGAAATACTATCCTCGCCGAGCTCGAGCGTTTGAGGAAGAGCACAGTCGTGCCATAGGCCACCGCAAAAAATGGCTGCCACCACTGAAAAAACACTGCGTCGGGCTTGAATGCCGCGATCGCCCTGGCAGTCTGCCAGAAGGAGATGGGATTGATTGAATCGATGAGTCTCACCGATTCAACGGTGAACGGATTACCGCTCTCATCGAACTGCGTTTTTCCCGGGAAGAGTAATGAGGGATACAACCTCTTGAAATTTACGACCTGCACTTCGTGGTCTTTGGCAAACTCCTGCGCCAAAACTGTGGTATAGTGCGCGATCCCGCCTCGAAATGGGTACACAGGCCCGACGAGACAGACCCTTGGCGTCATCGCGCCAGCTCACTTCCACCAGGTGATTGCTGGGAATCCCTCGCCAGATGCTGCTTCAAGGTATAACTGGGTTCCTGACCGCTTCGAGCAGAGAACAACTCTGCCAGCAGCCCAATCGACCCTATCTGTAGCGACACAATGATCAGCACAAACCCAGCCAGCATGATCGGTCTTACCCTGAGACCGGCGCCACCGAGATACTGAAAAAGGAACATGATCTGAGGAATCAATCCAACTACGAACAGCACGAAAGCGATACGACCAAAAAAATGCAGTGGTTTCAAAGCTCGTCGCGTAATGAACATCACCGTTACCAAATCGAAGAAACCATTCAAGAAACGCTCTCCGCCATACTTGCTCCGACCGTACTTTCGCTTGAAGTGCCGCACCTGTGTTTCCTCAACCCGGAATCCTTCCCATCCGGCCAGAACTGGTATAAAACGGTGCAACTCACCATATACGGAAATACTTTTCACGACCTCAGCTCTGTATGCTTTTAGGCCACAGTTGAAGTCGTGTAATCGGAGACCACTCATCAACGAGGTTACCGAATTGAAGAACTTCGATGGTACACGCTTCGTCCAAGGATCCTGCCGGTCCCGCTTCCATCCTGACACAAGATCGGCCCCGTCCTCGATCTTCTTTATGAGCACGGGTAACTCTGCGGGGTCATCCTGCAAGTCCGCGTCGATCGTGATCACGATGTCCCCTTTTGCCTCCTTGAATCCGACCGACAACGCAGCTGACTTTCCGTAGTTACGACGTAAACTCAGTACTTTGACGTGAGAAGATTTTTCGTACAGGTCTCTTAGAATGAGCAGCGACTTGTCCACGCTACCATCATCAATGAAGATTAACTCGTACTCCTCCCCCAATTCTGCCATGACGGACTCCAAGCGGTCAAAAAGCTCGGTGAGACTCTCTTCTTCATTATAGAGAGGCACAACCACTGAAATCATCAGAACCCCTCCCTATAATAGCTCTTTAGCCGTTTGCGAAGAGTCTGCACCCACTCTACCTCCCTGGCAAGACCTTCGTCGATGCTTGTCTGCGGCGAGTACCCCAGCTCCCTGCGCGCCAGACCGATATCAGCGTATGTATGCGTGACATCGCCTATCGCGGGTTCCTCATAACGTACGTCGACCTCGTGCGGAAGCACCTCCGCGAGCAGGTCAAGCGCCGAGTTCAGCGTAATGCGTTTACCACCACCGATGTTGAAGATACTTTCGCTGCCCGAGTAATCCATTGCAAGCAGGATCGCATCAACGACGTCGCTTACAAACGTAAAGTCTCTGGTCTGAGCGCCCGTTCCGAAGACAGAGATCGATCGTCCTTCCAACGCGCTCTTTATGAATCGGTGGAACGCCATATCGGGTCGCTGGCGGGGGCCAAAAACGGTAAAAAACCTCAGTGCCACAACCGGCAAACCAAAATTGCGACTGAAGAGCAAGCAGAGATCCTCGCTGCACAGTTTGGTCACCCCATACGGCGATACCGGGTGTGTGGGATGCAACTCGCTCATCGGAAGCTGAGCAGTGTTTCCGTATACCGAGCTTGAACTCGCAAACACAAAACGCCTGATATCTTGTTTTCTTGCAGACTCGCACAGCTTGTGGGTCGCACGAATATTACAGTCCACGTAATCGTCGAAGCGCTCGTGCCAACTTTGCCTGACCCCCGGCTGGGCGGCCAAATGAAAAATGCAGTCTACGTCTGCAAGAAGACCGTCCAAATCGACGTCGTTCAGCGACGCCTCGACCAGCGAAAAGTCTTTACTCTCTTGCAGATGCCTGACGTGCTCTCTCTTTATCCGTACGTCGTAGTTAGACGTAAAGCAATCAACGCCGACCACACCGAAACTTCTCGCCAGCAACGATTCACATAGATGTGACCCGATGAATCCTGCCGCGCCTGTTACAAGTACTTTTTGAGGCATGGGAGTGCAGTTTTGTTACTGTCGCTGGCGGGTTGTGTCTCCCGTCGGCGCGCGACGGCTGACCAAATCTTCGCGTGTTTGTCTCATCGCTGCGTCATTGGGATAGCGGACTAGCCAATCATCGACGTATTTTAGCGCGCGATCGATGAAATTGAAGTTGACGCAGATGGCGACCGCACTGAGCACCGCGTCTCGATAATCTGGGCAGTATCCGATGAGTTCCTCGAGAGTCTCAAGGGCGCCTGTCAGATCACGTATCCGCTCCTGAACACCTGCCAAACGGTAACGAAAATCACAATTATTGGGGTTTCTTTCGATGTGACTTCTATAATATTCCACTGACTTTGTCGAGTCACCGCTTTCCAGATAGTACCAACCCAACCAGGTCACAACCGCGGGGAGATCCGGCGTGATTCGCTCTGCCACCTCGAGATTCTTGATCCCTTCCTCATAGTTCCCCACCTGAGCTTTCATGAAGCCCAGTTGAGCGAAGGCCGCCGAGTAGTTTTGACACAAACGGCGCACAAACGGTGGCTGATGGACCGATTCATCTCGAGTCCAGTCTGCGTTGAGCAGACCCTGGTAACTGAATTTATTCCAGACATTGTCCTCTAATTTTGCCACATTCACCATGTTTCTGCCCTTTTTTGGAACTATACGATACGCGAGGCCCTCCATCTCCATGAACTCGCGATAAGGCAAATATATGTCCGGTGGAATTGTCACAGCGAAATAGATCGGCCTGGAGTTGCTGTTTTGCCTGAGGATATGTTGAACGCCCAGATCCCTGATAAGAATCCAACCGTCTTTTGCCTTGATCGGGCGTAGTCCCTCTACTTCGCGATCGGTCCACGCCATTTTCAGTTTCGGCTCATTATTTTTCAACTGCTTGAGATACCATGGAGTATTCAAAAGACTCAAATTCACAACCCGCACGTCTTTTCTGTACCCTTCGACCTCCTGAATATACCAAAGCGGGAAGGTGTCGTTGTCCCCGTTGGTGAAGATGATCGCATCATCCCCGAGACCAACCAGCATATTCTTGGCGTACTCTCGACAAACGTAGTCCTCGGACCTGTCGCGCTCATGAAAGTGATGACGCATCGTGAATAAAGGGAGACTTATGAAGACCACAGCCGGCACGATGACCGCGGTCATTCCGCTGATGGACCTTCGAGCCAGGAAACGTCTGATCTCTGCCAGCAAGCTCCCGACCCCTATGCCGATAAAGACAGCAAAATAATAAAAAGCCGGTAGATAAAAATAGTCGCGCTCCCTGACTTCAGCATCGGAAAAGTTCAGATAAAGAATCATGCCCATGCTCACCACCAGCCAAGTCACAAAAAGCACGACAAAGGTTCTTCGATGTTTCGCGTACTGATCGACCATACCCCAGATACCCAGCGCCAGCGGTATCACCGAACCCATGTTCAGTTTGCCGATATACGCCGTTGCCATCTTGAACTGACCTTGGAAGTAGTCGTTGAAGTGCTGGAGCTGAAAAGCGAAGGACGCCTTACGCGCAAAAACGTTGGGCGGAGGATACTGTTCCCGTCGTAATACCGCGTACAGACCGCGCCACGTCTCGGGATCGGCCTCGTCTATAGCCGGGTTGTGACCCGAGCGAATCAACAGATAAAAATGAATCGATAAGCCCACAAAGAATAACGCACTGCAGATGATTGCGAATCTTGACTTGGATTGGGTATAGAAGAACATTATGGCAAGGACAAACAGCGCCAGCAGCACCAGCGTCACCGTTCCTGCCCTGTACAATGTAGCGTCTCCGACAAATATGGCGACTCCTGCGCATGCAAGCAGAAACTGTGTATTGCTAAATGTCTTTGTTTTCGTCATGAGGATCAACAAGAACACCCCGGACGCTGCCAGTATGGTTCCCAGGTGAAGACCTACGCTAAGGGCGAGAAGGTAGAAAAGCAGATAAATGTAAACAACCGATTTTTCACCCGTCGGATTATCCGACCACTTGAGCCCCAACCAAGTGACAAAACCCATAAAGAACACGCTCATTGCATAGACTTCGGCTTCAGTCGAGTTAGTCCAGTACGTCTCGCTAAAAGCAATGAACAACGCACCGACGACCGCACCGACCACCTTGATGAACGCGTCCGACCTAGTGACGCTCTTGTCCAACATGTAATCGAGAAATCGTACCGCAAGCACATAGACAAAGACCACGCCCAGGCTGCCAAAAAGAACCGACATGAAGTTGACCCTGGCCGCGATGCTGAAGGGAAGCGGCAGCATGGTAAAAACTCGCCCGACGACTACGTAGAGTGGCGTGCCAGGCGAGTGGGGAATACCCAAGGTAAACGCGGTGGCGATGAACTCTCCGGCGTCCCAAAATGGAGCGCTCGGGGCCATGGTCCTTATGTAAAGCCCGAGGCTAAAGACAAACACCATCATGCCACCGATCCAAAAGTAGCGTCTCGCCACCGGCGTCACGCCGATCGTCCCCACCGGCGGGTCCTGCCCGCGAGTGGCATTGCTGCGCTCGGGCTTGAGCTTCTGTCCACGCGCCATCTAGTCTAACCCTTGTTCGATAAATAGATACGTCTTCTGGCTATTTAGATTCTATTGATTTTGGCCTCTAAGGTTCCATCAAAAAAACATCAAATTATCGAGCTTATAACCTACCTCAGCTCGCCTAGACGATCAACCGCTAAATGTGTACGGTATCAAAACTTGCCTTGTCCCGGCTCTTGGGTCGCGCTAGGAAGAAAATCACCCCCAGCAGACTCACCAGAACCGAGACGATATATGTCAGAAACTCGATGGCGAAGGCATCGGTTCGACCGATTCCTGCACCGGCAAAAAGCAGAATACCGAGCCCCTCGCGTACGCCCAGGCCGTTCACGGTAATCGGTGGTATCATGGCCAGGCTGAGCAGTGGAACGAACACAAAAAACAGACCGAAGACCGCTGGGTCGACGTGAACCCCGAGTCCCAGCGCTACCAAAACGTGAGTCAACACGCGCAAGAACTGTATTACGACTGACAGCAATACAAGCCTGGCGACAAATAATCGCCGGGATTTGAACTCGCCCATGTAATCGAGAATCGAAGATCCTCTCTTGTCCAGGGACAGAGGACGAATAGATGCGACCAAACGCCGTAGCCTGCAGCTGAGCGGCTCACAGTAGTAAAAACCGAGGGGTGCGGCCATGCATCCAACAAAAATGATAAAGTAAATGCCAAGGAAGTCTATGGGTGAGAACCGCATCACGCCGATAACAGCACCGGTAGCTAGCAAACAGAGGCTGAAGATACCTAACAGGCGATCGAGCAGCGTAACGGCAATTACTTGATAAACACTACTACCAATCCTGGTGACGTTGTGAACCTTCACGACGTCCCCCCCGATATTGGCGGGTAGAAAGTTATTAAAAAACAGCCCCACGAAATAAAAACGAAACGACTGTAGAAAGGCAAGGCGCACCCCACTCGCAGTGAGCAAAAGATGCCACTGAAAAGACCCAATGAGATTACTCGCAAAAAACACGAGGATGCCGACGGCAATCGTCGCCCGATTCATGCTGTGCAAATGGACGAGGAGACTTTCGGCGGAGATCTTGCTAAAAAGAAAAATAAGCAGCGAGGTGCTGACGACAACCTTTAGGAAGAGCCTAGCGACTGTACTCGACAACTTCATATTGAATGGTCTTACGTTGCCATTTCGTCGTGAAAGATCTTCTCCATCTCACTGGCAGTGCGGTCCCAAGTCAGTGATTTCGCCCAGGCCGTGGCCGCCGCACTCATATCATGCCACTTCTGCGTGTCCCTTATCAACGACAGCGACCTTTCGGCGAAAGCCGCGACATCACCATACTCGACGAGGTAACCGGTTTCGCCCTCCTGAACCGAATCGCGAAGTCCGGGACGATCGCTCGCGACCACCGGTACTCCACAGGCGTTGGCCTCGACCACGGTTAGCCCCCATCCTTCTTTCGGACTCGCATTGAGAAAAACGTGGACCTGATTGAGCAGCCTTACCAGTTCTTCGGTCTTTATTACCCCCAGAAATCTTACAGATTCGCTAAGGCCCAATTTGTCAACGAAATCGACGATGTGGGGTTTCTCCGGTCCGTCCCCGACAACGAGCAACCGGGCGTTTGGCATCTCTGCCTTTATCCGCGCAAAAGCCCTGACGACCAAATCAATTGACTTGTATTTTCTGATTCGGCCGAAATGGATGATGGTCGGATCAGAATACCTGTCCAGCCCCTCAATACGCCGATACTTAGCATGATCGAGCCCGCACAGGACGACTTCTATCCGGTCTTCGCGAATCCCCCTTGCGATAAGGTCACTCTTCGTACTGGGGCTTATCACGGCGAAGCGGCAGCCTCTGTAAACCCAGGGGATGAGTCGTTCCCACAGGAAGACGTAACTGGCTAACAAAAAGTTGGTTTCGCGGTATACGGTCGTACCAAAAAGGTGTGGGATAACTGGGAGCACCCTGGTTTTTGTCAGAGCTGGAAGAAAAAAAGGAATCTTGTTTATGTCCTCGATGACCAGGTCGACTGTGTTACGCGCACAAAAGGATCTTACCTGTAACGGCAGGACGTAGTTGGCATTGTACCAAGAACCTTTTCTAATTACATCTATACCATCGTAGCTTTCTCTTTCCAAACCTCCTGGGAAACCCGTTGCAAATAAAGTCACTTCATGACCGCTAGCGGCCATTCGTTTCAGTATCTCGTGAAGGTGAACCTCGGCCCCTCCGGCTTCTGGATTTCTGAGATCGCGCCAGTTCACGGCCACAAATCTTGCCAAACAGCCCTCCGCTCTAATTCTTTCTGGCTACACAGCCAATTACCATCGCCGTATTCAAAATTAATCGTGGTGGCACCAAGCCCCGGGCAGATCGCAGCACCGTTCGCACGACTCGGGGAGTCACGGGATACATCGAAAGACGCACGCCCAGCCGGAGAAGCACCCGGCGAAGTCCCCGATACCATATCGGAGGCGACGGATTATGTCCATAAATTCCCGCTACCCGCAGTCCTCGCTCCTCGATGAGGCGACGAAGCTGCGATACGGAGAACTCGGTCTCCCATCCCGCAAACCACTTTCCGAACAGAATTAGAATGTGCTTCAAAAGAGTGTAGTAATGGTAACGCTGTGGCACGTCGACCAGTAGTAGGCCGCCCTTTTTCAAAACACGAACGTTCTCGTCCAACATTTCACCGGGATTCCTAAAATGCTCCATTAGGCCTTGATGAAAAACGACGTCAAAAGACTCATCCGTAAAAGGTAGGTTGAACGCGTCACCGCAAACGATGTAAACGGAGTGCTTGAGATTATCACTCATCAACGTCAAGGACTGCTCGCTGTAATCCAACGCGCAGGCAAACGCCTGCTGTGAGGCGATCTTGTCGGTGTCCCTTCCCGTTCCTGCACCGACTTCCAAGACACGGAGCCCGGCAAGATCTACATATTTACCCAGATTCTCGAGGATACGGTCGTCTGTGCCATAGACATCCCCAAGATCGCGTGACGCCGACCAGAAGTCATCCCAATGTGTTTTATTTGAAGATCGCTTCATCCAGCCACGCCGCAGGTCTAGTAGCCACGCCGAAGTCTGGCCGCTAGCATAGGGGGAAGCCCCGCCTCTATAATCTTGGCGGCAGCGCGATCGATGTCGTAGTGCACCCGGAATATACTCGCCGCCTTTTGGCCAGAATCATAGACAACATAAGCCGCACGCGCGTCTCCGTCACGCGGTTGCCCGACACTCCCCACGTTGATCATTATTTTTTGTTTTTCATCGACTTTGACGCGATCCCCCGGAAGAAACGGGATCACCGATCCGTTATCGGCATGCACGACAGGAAAGTGGGTATGCCCGATAAACGCGAGTGTCTGCCTCATGCTGTAGAAGGCATCCGCAGCGTCGGAAGGTTCAATCACATACACCCAACCCTCAGGGCGAAAGGGCGAGGAGTGGACGGCGATAAAATTCGGAGGCGATTCAATAACGAGAGGCAAGCCGCTGAGGTACGCCTTGCTATCCTCGCCGAGCCTGCTCTCGCTGTAGAGTATACCCGCTTTGGCGACGGGGTTGAAAAGCTCCCGCTGATCACTATCGATCACGGCAGCATCGTGATTGCCCAGGACCGCGGTCGCATTGGGCACACTGGCAATAGTCTGCACGCACTCGTCTGGGTTTGCGCCATAACCCACAAAATCGCCCAAACAAACAATCGAATCGATCTGTTTGTCTTCGGCATCGGCGAGAACGGCGGTCAGTGCCTCGAGATTGCTGTGAATGTCCGAAAGAACTAAGAATCTCAAATTAAATCCTGCCGGTAAGTCTGCACGAAGCGATCTAGGATTCCGTTGACAAACTTCCCAGCCTCGCGGGAGCTATATTTGTGTGCAACTTCAATCGCCTCATTGATAATGACTTTTGACGGTACTTGTGGAAAGAACAGGATCTCGGCGAGCGCAAACCTCATTATGTTCTTGTCGATCAGAGACACTCGCTCAAGGTCCCAGTTGCTGAGCACGGCACGAATTTTTTCATCCAGCTCGGACATATGCTCGTATGCCTTTGCCAGCAGTGCTCTCGCGTGCTGTACAGTATCATCGCTGGACGACCTGCGGCCAACTTGTTCTTGGAGGATTTCCTCCCATGAGCAATCAGAGAATTCTGCCTCGTAGAGAACCTGCAGAACAACTTCCCGTGCCTTACGTCGCTTACCCACGTTGCTGTCAGCTCTCCCACAGGCTCATCATTTCGATTAGAGCCAACGCGCTGTCCCAGCCCTTGTTGCCATTCTTGCCTCCGGCACGGTTCATCGCTTGCTCGGCGGTGTCAGCCGTGACTATGCCATATGTTACAGGTATCGAGCAGTTCATCGACACCTTAGCGATCGACGATATAACCGCTACGCAGAGATTATCAAAGTGATTCGTTTCACCTCTTATTATCGCCCCCACGCAGATTATGCCATCGAATTTTTTGTCCATCGCTATCTTCGCCGCCAGCTGAGGCACCTCAAACGACCCGGGCACCCAGTAGACATCTACGTCGGCAGAGTTTCCACCATGCCTTACCACACAGTCGATTGCGCTACTGACCAGACGTCCCGTGACAAAATCGTTGAATCGGCCAGCGACGATTGCAACCTTTTTTTTCGCCGCCTTCATCATGGCCTCGTGCACGTTCGGCATCGTCTACTCCTTCCGATCCGTACCGTTTAGCCGCTCGAGGTCCACTGACAGACCTTCGAGCATGTGGCCAAGCTTATCACGCTTTGTAGACAGATAACGGACATTATTCTCGTTGGCAGGCACTTCCACGGGCACGCGCTCGACGATTTCTATTCCGTACGCCTTTAGACCAACAACCTTCTTTGGGTTGTTGGTAAGTAACCGCATTTTTTGAACACCTAGGTCTACCAGTATCTGTGCTCCAATACCATAGTCGCGCAAATCAGCGGGGAACCCAAGATCCTCGTTGGCCTCAACCGTATCGCGGCCCGCATCTTGCAATTCGTAAGCCTTAATCTTGTTTTCCAGACCTATTCCGCGGCCCTCCTGCCGCATATAAAGCAGAACGCCCGCCGTTTCCTGTGCGATGTTCAGCAGCGCCCTGTGCAGCTGCGGTCCGCAATCACAGCGCAAGGATCGGAACAAATCACCGGTGAGGCATTCCGAATGGACCCGAACCAGAATCGGTTCGTCCGGCCGAACTTCCCCTTTTACAAGGGCGACGTGCTGTGAACCATCCAGACGATTCTGATAAAGATGTAGCGTGAAGTCACCATAGCGAGTGGGCAACAGAGTGGCGCACCGGCGCTCGACAAGCTTCTCGTGTTTTCTTCGATGCTCGATGAGATTCTGAATAGTCAAAATTTTCAAGCCATGCCTCTCCGCGACGGAGATCAGACGTGGTAAACGAGCCATATGGCCATCCTCATCCATGATTTCGCACAGCACACCACCCGGATAGAGGCCAGCCATGATGGACAGATCTACCGAGGCCTCGGTATGTCCCGCTCGCCGCAGAACTCCGCCGGGATAGGCCCGCAGAGGAAACACGTGACCCGGCCGAGCAAAATCGTTGGCCTGTGCCTCTGGACTTAGAGCGGACTGTATGGTTATGGTGCGGTCAAAAGCGCTGATACCGGACGTTGTACCTCTTATGGCGTCGATGGATACTGTGAACGCAGTTCCCATCTTTGCCGTGTTCTTGGACACCATGGGTTTGAGGTCCAGCTCTTCCAGTCTTTCACCCGTCAACGCCAGACATATCAGCCCTCGCGCGTACTTCGTCATAAAGTTAATGTTTTCCGGCGTTACCTTATCTGCCGCGAGGATCATATCGCCCTCGTTTTCTCTGGCTTCATCATCCACTACGATGACTATGTTGCCCCGCCGAATCTCGTCAATGGCTTGTTCAACGCTGCAAAAGACGTCCATTACGTCACCTCTTTTGACTTCCTCGACAGCTCGTCCTCTCGTCGACTGCCGTCACCAATGATCTTCACCAAATATTCCTTCACATACTTTCCAACGATGTCGACCTCAATATTGACGCGCGTCCCTGCCCGATAGTGCTTGAAAACTGTCTTTTCGATGGTAAAAGGGATGATCGTGATCGTCACTCTGTTTTCCACTGTGGCTTCTACAATGGTCAAACTCACTCCATCGACGGCTATCGAGCCCTTTGGCACCATATAAGCAAAAATACTCTCCGGCAATCCGATCGTGAGCAGCCGGTCTTTTCCCACCCACTCGAAAGCCTCTACGATCCCCACACCATCAACATGCCCCTGAACCAGGTGTCCCCCTAGCGCTGTCTCGACCGTCGCCGCGGCTTCCAGGTTGACCGCGCTTCGCGATCTGACCCTGTCGAAGGTCGTCCGCTTGAGCGTCTCGCCCACCGCCGTAAAAGTGAACGTGTCGGCAACCACGGTCTCGACAGTCTGACACACACCATTTATGGATACGCTGTCACCGGGAGACAACCGCCTTGCGAAGTTGGACGCCACGACGGCGAACTCGACACCCTCGCGCCTTTCCCCTTTCCGTTCGATCGTGCCCACATGCTGTATGATGCCTGTAAACACGCCTCTCTTACCCCCAGAGTAACCGCTCCAGCATGGTGGCGCGGGTCTTTGCGTTGAGATAGCTGGTAAGGACGTCTCCTGACACCTGCCCGACGTTGGCCAGAAACGACTCACCCACATCCACCCGTTCCCCAACCAGATTCACGCCCTCGGGCCCAAAAAGCGTAGGGGACATAAACAGATGCAGACCATCCCACAAACCTGGCGCCAGGAAGCTCGCTAGAACTTTTGCTCCTCCCTCGATAAGAACGCTCGATATACCCCGCTTGGCAACCAACTCCATGGCACAGGCAATGTCCACGCGACCCCCACTCAATTCACATCGTATAACCTCACCCCGCGCTTGCTCGAGCTTGCGGACCTTGTCGGGATCGGGATTTGGCCCGGTGACGATCAAAAACTCTCGGCCCTCCGCTATCCACGGATATCGATCCGGAAATCGTAGGCGCGTATCGAGCACAACAGGCACGGGCGATTTCACGCCATCCAACAATCGGCAGTCCAAGCGCGGTGCGTCGATAAGGATTGTGTCAATACCCACCAGAACTCCCAGATTCACGGCTCGAAAACGATGCGCC
>Ga0224512_10000352_pt1 | contig 49572 bp, 49 predicted proteins | sample SF_May12_sed_USG_4_FD_169103 | JGI IMG/M metagenome (GOLD analysis project Ga0224512, IMG submission 169103) | Sediment microbial communities from San Francisco Bay, California, United States - SF_May12_sed_USGS_13 | ecosystem: Environmental > Aquatic > Marine > Sediment | place: USA... | reverse complement strand
GGCATCGAGCACGGTTAGCGCAATCTTGAAGCCTTTTCCTTCGTCGCCGATGCGATTCTCAACCGGGCACACATAATCTTCGAATTCTATTTCGCAGGTTGCCGAAGCACGGATACCGAGTTTCGGCTCTGTCTTGCCGACGCGGAATCCGGGTTTGTCAGTATCGATCACAAAAGCGCTGATACCGACGGATTCGCCGCTGCTATCGAGTGTCTGCGTAAACACGATCATGTATTTTGCGACCGGTCCCGACGTGATCCAGGCTTTCATACCGTTCAGCGTATAAGTCGAACCGTCGGCAGAACGCTCCGCCCGAGTGCGCATGGTCGCCGCATCAGATCCCGACTGTGGTTCGGTTAGGGCATACGCACCATTTACCTCACCTGACGCGACCGGACGAAGGTATTTTTGTTTCTGTTCTTCGGTACCGAATTCGAGCAACGGCACGCCAAACAGCGAGTTATTCACGGATACGATCGTGCCATGTGCGGCATCCGCCGCAGAAATCTCTTCCATAACAAGCACATAGCTGATTGAATCCAGGCTCGATCCGCCGTATTCCTCGGGTACCTCGATGCCCATGAATCCCAGTTCACCGGCCTGCCGAATGGTCTCCACCGGGAACTCGCCGCTTGCGTCAAACTCAGCGGCGATAGGGACAATCTCATTCTGGGCAAATTCGCGAGCGGCGTCCTGTATGAGTTGCTGCTCCTCGGTTAACGCAAAGTCCATAGTGCTTATCTTCCTGCTAGAATCGATAAAACGCGGGCAAAAAGCATTGCGGATTATGCCCACAATCTCAATACCTCAACAGGAGTAATTATTGATGACCATCTCAGTTGGCCAGAAGATGCCATCCGGCGTTTTCGGCGTCATGACCGACAAAGGTCCCGGCGCCATTTCCAGCGATGACTTGTTCGCGGGGAAAAAAGTAGTACTCGTTTCCGTACCGGGTGCTTTCACGCCGACATGCTCGATGAATCATCTGCCGGGATTTGTGGATGAAGCGGCCAAGCTGCAGGCCAAAGGTGTCGACACGATTGCCTGTATGGCGGTCAACGACGTCTTCGTCATGGATGCCTGGGGGAAGGATCGCGGTGTCGGCGACAATGTCATGATGCTTGCCGACGGCAATGGTGAATACAGCAGGGCATTAGGGCTTGAGATGGACGCCACAGGCTTTGGTATGGGCATGCGTGGCCAGCGGTTCGCGATTGTCGTCGACGATGGCGTCGCCACTCATGTCGCCGTTGAAGCGCCAGGGCAGTTCGAAGTCAGCAAGGCGGAGGCTATCCTCGCCGCCCTTTAGCCGCAGGGAACAACGGGTGCTAGCTTAGTGCATCCGTCAGTTCCGGCACGATGCTGAACAGGTCGCCGACCAGTCCGATGTCCGAAACTTCGAAGATCGGGGCTTCCTCGTCTTTGTTGATCGCAACGATCGTGCCCGCATCCTTGATACCGGTGATGTGCTGAATCGCCCCGGAAATTCCGATGGCGATATACAAGTCCGGCGCTATGATCTGACCCGTTTGTCCAACCTGGGTTTCCGGTGGCACATAACCGGCGTCGACTGCGGCACGGGATGAACCGATGGCTGCGCCGAGTTTGTCGGCCAGCTTGTAGATCAGCTCGAAATTCTCTTCACTTCCTAACGCTCGACCACCAGAGACCACTCTGGCCGCGGCCTGCAGATCGGGACGATCGGACTGGCCGGTCTGCACTTCGACAAAGCGGGTGTGCGTCGGAAGCTCGACGTCAACAGTCGTGCTTTCGATCGCAGCGGAGTTGCCGCCCTCGGCAGCCTGGTACGAGGCGGTTCGAACTGTTGCCACGACCACGCTGTCTGCGGGTGCCTCGACCATGAGAATCGCGTTGCCCGCGTATATCGGCCGCTTGAAGCGATGTGTCCCTTCGACACTCATGATATCGCTAATCTGGTTGACCCCCAGCAAAGCAGCAGCCCGCGGCATAATGTCTTTCCCGAAGGCCGTCGACGGTCCGAATACGTGGCTGTATGAAGACGCCAACGCGGCTATTTGCGGCGCAAGAATCGCCGCAATGGCAGGATCATTCTCTTCGCGTTCTACAGTAAGAACGCGTCCGACGCCGCTGATGGTTGCCGCTTCAGCGGCAACAGCGGAAGCGGAGGCTGCAAAGACAGCAACATCGATATCCGCGCCTTCAATTTGTTTCGCGCATGCAACGCACTTGGCCGTGCTCGGATTCAGTGCTGCACCATTGTGCTCCGCAATTACCAGTACTTTCGACATTACACGAGTCCTTTGTCTTTAAGTGCCGCCACCAGGCCGGCCACGTCATCCACCATGATGCCGCGCTGCCGGCCTTCAGGGGGCTCGAATTGCAATTCATTTGCGCGCGGCGCGGATTTGACGCCAAGTTCGGCGAACGGGATTTGATCGAGTGGCTTTTTCTTCGCTTTCATGATGTCGGGCAACTTGACGTAGCGAGGTTCGTTTAGTCGCAAATCCACGGTGATGACGGCCGGTAGGTCGATCTCAATGGTCTCAAGCCCGATATCTACCTCGCGTGTCACCCGCGCCGTGTTCCCATCAAGGCTTACTTCCGATGCAAACGTCGCTTGCGGGCGTCCCCACACAGCCGCCAGCATCTGGCCGGTTTGGCTGTTGTCATCGTCGATTGCCTGTTTGCCGAGGATGACGAGATCCACATTTTCGCGTTCAATGATCGCTTTGAAAATCCGCGCCGCCGTCAGGGGATCGGCCGATGTGTCGGTCTCAACCAGGATCGCCCGATCCGCGCCCATGGCCAGGCCCGTACGCAGCTGTTGCTGTGAATCTGCGGTCCCGATGGACAAAACGATAACCTCCGACGCTTCACCTCGCTCCTTGATGCGTAATGCCTCTTCAAGCGCGATTTCATCGAACGGATTGATGCTCATCTTTACGCCATCCGTTTCGACACCGCTGCCATCACTCTTGACCTGAACCCTGACGTTGTAGTCAACAACACGTTTCAAGCCGACTAAAATCTTTTCCACTTGTCTGACTCCCTGTTTGCCGGCAGATCGACCGCAGCCTTCTCTTGCGGCACGCTATTGTCTACGACGGACTCGCCGTGTACAAGATGAAAAGCGCCTAAACACTGAGGTAAGGATGGATCACAGCAGCAACCTGATTGATGCACATGAGTTGCATTCCCAGATAGACGATTCGGATTTGCGGATTATCGATTGTCGATTTGACCTTGCCGATCCCAGTGCCGGTCGACGCGCCTATCTGCAGGGGCACATTCCCGGAGCCGTGTTCGCTGACCTCGATCGGGACCTGGCCGCGCCGGTCAGCCCGGATAGTGGCCGCCATCCGCTGCCGGATGTGGATACGTTTGTGGCCACGCTTTGCCGGCTGGGAATCAGTAACGCTTCAAACGTGGTTGTCTATGACGCCGGCAACGGGGCCCTGGCCGCACGTGCCTGGTGGTTGCTGCGCTGGCTCGGTCATGAGCGCGTTCGGTTGCTGGACGGAGGACTTGCTCATTGGATTGCATCCGCCGGACCTGTGGCCAGCGGGACGGAACAGGTTGAGGAAACGCAATTCCGTCCGGAACCGCGTAAGGACATTGTCATGACGACAGCCGAACTCGAAAGCGACATCGACGCCATCGCCAGCATGCGACTGTATGACGCTCGCGATGCCGCTCGCTTCCGCGGGGAAATCGAGCCGATTGACCCGGTAGCCGGGCATGTTCCAGGCTCATTGAATCTGCCGTTTCCTGTGAGCTTGCATGAGGACGGCCGCTGGAAATCAAAAAACTCACTCGAAGCGCTGTGGCTGTCTGTGCTTGGTGAGGACCGGCAAGTAAGCTGGGCCGTGATGTGTGGTTCAGGTGTGACCGCCTGTCATTTGGCCATTTCTGCGATGGAGGCTGGCTACAGGGAGCCACGATTGTATGTGGGCTCCTGGAGTGAGTGGATTCGGGATCCGGAGCGTCCCGTTGGCCTGGGAAATGGCTCGCTTCGCGACCCCGGCGCTGCGGATTTGGCGTAAACTAAACGCAGATTCGCGGTCTAATTCCGATGTAAATTGTCCGATTGGCCAACGCTGGAGGTGGCTATGTTGACAAAATCGGAAAAAAGTAAAACAATTATTAAACAGATACTTATATCGTTTTCTTTAAGTATTTTAGTAGCTTGTGCGGGCACAAATAGCGATGAGGGCAGGTCAGTTTCCCGTGGCTCGGATTGCATCTATGAGCCAAGTATCCGAGGATACAAAGTCCTTGACGAGTCGAATCTGATTGTGTCGACGTCGGGACGCCGCAAGTACCAGGTGACGTTGCAACGAAGGGCTTTCGGGCTCCAGTCCAGCTGGGGAATCGCCTTCAGATCGCAGACAAACACTATTTGCTCAGCGTTCAGTGAAGTCTTGTTTGAAGGCCATTTCGACGACGAATCGATCAGGATCGCGAGCATCAGGCGACTGAGCCCGGAAGAGGAGGAAGATCTCCTGATCCGGTACGGCAAGAAAAAGCCGGAAATCGAACACACACCGGTACCCCAGGATCTGAAGGGTGCCGAGGTAGAAGAGCTGGACCCGGCCGCTGACGACGAATAGTCGGGCGACCGAGTCACGCAATCCGCAATCTCCGTGCGGACCCGCCCGGCCAACCGCAAGGTTGGCCGGGTTTTTTTGACGCTTACAGAAGGGGAGATTTCGCAGTCCATGACAGCGCCACTCTCGAACATCCGGGTTCTCGACATGAGTCGCATACTCGCCGGCCCGTGGGCAGGCCAGTTGCTCGGTGACTACGGAGCCGATGTCGTCAAGATAGAGCGACCGGGCGTCGGTGATGACACCCGACAGTGGGGCCCGCCATGGTTGGGCGGTCTGGAGAGGGGTGAATCGGCCTACTTCCTGTCCGCAAATCGGAACAAACGCTCTGTCACTGTCGATATCAGTGATGCCAGGGGGCAGGCCGTCATACGCGACCTCGCCGCTACCGCCGATGTGCTTCTCGAAAACTACAAGGTTGGTACGCTGAAACGATACGGCTTGGGCCCGGTCGAACTCTGCGCGCTTAACCCGCGACTCATTTACTGTTCGATCTCCGCCTTCGGCCAAAGCGGCTCGCGCGCCGCGGAACCGGGTTATGACGCCATGATCCAGGCATCTGCGGGCCTGATGAGTATCACGGGCCCGGCCGGCGACGACGCGGATGGACCGCAAAAAGTGGGCGTTGCCATCGCCGACATCATGGCCGGCATGTATGCAACGACCGCGATACTGGCGGCATTGAATGCGCGTGTCGTGACGGGGCATGGACAGCATATCGATGTGCCTCTCTACGCCAGCCAGGTCGCCTGGCTGGCGAATCAGAACATGAACTACCTGGTTGGCGGGGAAGTCCCGCAGCGACTGGGGACCGCGCATCCGAATCTCGTACCGTATCAGGCGTTTGCGACGCGCGATGGCAACCTGATGCTGGCCGTCGGCAACGACCGTCAGTTTGCCGCATTTGCGGATTGTATTGCCCAGCCCGGACTCGCGACGGATGTGAGATTCCAGCGCAATAGTGAGCGCATCGCGAATCGCGCCGAACTCATCAGCCTCCTCGAACCCGTGCTTGCAACGCAGACCACCGCGCATTGGCTGAAAGCGCTGGGGGACAGGGGCGTGCCGGCGGGACCTATCAATTCGATCGACAAGGTTCTGACCGATTCGTACGCCGAAGAACACGGACTCGTTCGCACACTTGCAAACTCCCTCGGACAGGAAGTGCCAACTGTCGCGAACCCGGTCGACTTTTCGGAAACGCCCGTAAGCTATCAGAAAGCGCCGCCATTATTAGGCGAGCATACGGATGAGGTTTTGCGGGAGTGGTTGGGTTACTCTCAGGAATTGATCGCCGAACTTCGAGAACATTCGGCAATATAGTATTGACCGGGCAGATTGATTGCACTTATGGAACAGCAAATCCTCACCAGCGAGACTCTGAAAAGCGTACGTTACGAGATTCGGGGCCAGCTCGCGCATCGCGCGCTTGAATTGGAGAAACGCGGTTACGAAATAATCTCTCTTAACATTGGTAATCCGGGGCTGTTCGGTTTTCGTACTCCCGAAACCATGCGTCTCGCCATGATCGAAAATCTCGGTCAGGCCGAGCCTTATTGTCATCAAAAAGGGATTTTTCCGGCGCGCGAGGCCGTTGTCATGCAACAACAGAATCGTGGTATCAGCGGAGTCACTGCAGATGAAGTGTTCATCGGCAATGGCGTCAGCGAACTCATCGATCTGTCCTTGCGTGCTTTGCTTAACCCGGGCGACGAAGTCCTGGTTCCCAGCCCGGATTACCCATTATGGAGTGCGGCGGTGGCTCTAAATGGAGGCGTGGTTCGCCATTACGCCTGTAGCAAGGATAAAGGGTTTCGGCCGGACGTCGCCGATATCGAAAGCCTTGTGAATGCCAGGACCAGGGCAATTGTTGTCATAAATCCGAACAACCCAAGCGGCGCTGTCTACGACGAAGAGACCCTCAAGGGAATAGTCGAGTTGGCGGAACGACACGAGCTTGTCCTCATGGCCGACGAAATCTACGACCAGATGGTCTATGACGACGCTGAGTTCATCCCGATGGCAACCCTGGTGAACAACTCCGTTTGCCTGACGTTTTCAGGGCTGTCGAAAGTTTACCGCGCTTGCGGATACCGTGTTGGTTGGTGTGTTTTTAGCGGAGAACTCGACCGCGCAGAAGAATTTATTCACAGCATGGAGTTATTGTCGGCGCTGCGACTGTGCAGCAATGTGCCGGGACAGTGGGCCGTGCAAACAGCGCTCGGCGGCTTCCAGAGTATCCTCGAGCTCGTTGCGCCGGGCGGCCGCCTGTATCAGTCGAGGCAGGCTGTGATTGACCGTGTCGAGGAAAGCCAGTTCCTTAGTGCGGAGCGACCCATGGGCGCCATGTATGCCTTCATTCGGCTCGACCCCCGTTTTGGCGGTCACTTCGATGATCAGGCCTTTGCGCTCGAATTGCTGGAAAGCCATCACGTACTCGTTGCGCCGGGAAGTAGTTTCAATACGCCTTACACCGATCACTTCCGCATCACTACACTGCCCGACACCGAGACTATCAATATCGTTTTCGATCGCATCGAGACATGCCTGGAGCAACACGCCTGACCGATGTATGAATGGCTAACGGATGCGCTGCACGGTCCCTCAACCGTAATAACGGCGAACCGCCGACTCGCAAGAGTGTTGCGCGAGGAGTACGCAGACCAGCAACTCTCGGCCGAAAAGGTTGCCTGGCAAAGCCCTGCGATTTACTCCTGGCAGGACTGGCTCGATAAGCAATTGCTGGAGGCGTCGGATCCGGCGTCTCTGCCTACGAGGATCAACGAACACCAAAGTCAGCTCCTCTGGGAACGGTGTCTGCGCAAGGAAGTCGGTGCATCCATTACGGGGCTCGCAGCGCTGGTTCGGCTTTCCCGTGACACCTGGCAGCGCCTGTGCGATTGGCGTGTAAGCATTAGGGAGGTCGCACGATCCGTGGCGAGCAGCGATCAACGCCTGTTTGCTGCCGCGGCTGGTCGCTATCTCGGCATTCTGGAGCGCGAGCATTGGGTGGACGACGCCGGGCTCGGTGCGTTGATCGACCAATTGATCCGCGCCGGTCGCTTAACGAGCCACGGCCGGGTTACGTTTGTGGGCTTCGATCGGGAACGACCGCTCGTCAGCTCGATAATGACGGCGCTCGCCGACAATGGCTGTGACGTCGGGTCGGCGCCGCTGCCCGAAATAGCCGGGTCAATTGCCCTGCAATGCTTCGACAACCCGGATGCGGAAATGCGCGCGGCCGGCGCATGGGCACGTCAGCAAATCGAACTCAATCCCGGGCAAACGATAGCTATTGTTGCCGGCAATCTCGAACAACAGGCCGAACGTAAGAGGCACCTGGTTCGGGAAGGGCTTGTGCCGGGATGGCAGTACGCGCCCGGTGTGGTCGCACAGGCTGTCAATGTCTCGTATGGGCGCAAGCTCGTCGATTATCCGGCCGTGTCGATCGTTTTCTTGTTGTTGCGGTGGCTCGTTCGTGATCTTCCGGCAGGTGACATCGGTCAGTTGCTTCGCACGCCACTCATCTGTTCGGCATCGACCACAGGGCGCAGCGTCCTTGAATTGCGACTCCGGCAAATGCCGGATCGGAACTGGTCGCCGGCGATGTTATCGGCGGCGCTACCCGGCCGCGGCGATGATGCGGATGTGGCGGACTGGCTGCGCCTCGTGGCATCTGTAACGAAACGCCGAAGAGAGTTACCGAAAAGCGCGTCGCCCGCGGAATGGGCGTTATACGTTGATGAGATGCTGACAGCGTGCCAATGGCCGGGCAAAGAGACCTTGTCGAGCTTTGACTTTCAGCTTGTCAATCGCTGGCGGGATTTGCTCAATGATCTCGCGAGGCTGGATCTTGTCAGTCCTGCGATGAGTTACGAAACGGCAATTCGGCGTCTTGAATTGATGGCCGCCGGGACGGTTTTTCAACCGGAGTCAGAAGGCAGGGTGGTACAGCTCATTGGCCCGCTTGAGGCATCGGGAGCGGAGTTCGATGCGATTTGGATAAGCGGCCTTAGCGCCGCGCACTGGCCGCCGCCGGGTAATCCGTCGCCACTGGTCTCGCGCAGCCTGCAGCGGCAAAAGGGTATGCCGGATGCGGAGCCCTCTGACACGCTCGCTTATGCCCAGCGATTGCTGCTGCGCCTCGGGAGTGCGGCCGATGAAGTGATCTGCAGCTATGCGCTGACCGAGGACGATGCAGAGCAGTCTGCCAGCGGCCTCTTGCTGGCACTGGAGACCAGAAATACGCCAGCACATCAAGATCCCGGCTGGCACGCGGGAATGCTGTCAAAGGTCAAAGACACGGTGGTCGTTGAAGAGTCGATCCCGAAGATCGCTCCCGGAGAGCGCGTCTCTGGTGGCGCCGGAACGATTGCGCGGCAAATGGCAGATCCGATCGCGGCATTCATTATCGGCCGCCTTGGCGTCAGAAGTCTGCAAAGCCAGGTCGTCGGGCTCCCGGCTTCCTTGCGTGGCAATATCATTCACGACGCGCTGCACCAGCTATATATCGACACGCCATCGCGCAGCGCAATTTGCGCCTGGTCGGACGACGACATGCGCGCGCGTATTGCGACTGCACTTGATGCGGCGTTCGCCCGGCACGAACGTAACAGCGATGTTGTACTCATGGAGTTGTTCAAGCTGGAGCGTGGCCGTGTCGGGGAGCTCTTGCGCCATTTCGTGGCCGTCGACCTCGCGCGGGAAGAATTCTCGATCGCAGCGGTAGAGCGTGAAGTTGCGTTTGCGGAAGCCGATGTGCGCCTGCAACTTCGTGTTGATCGGATCGATCGATTGCCTGACGACAGCGTGGCAATCCTCGACTATAAAACAGGCGCAAAGAAGAAATTTCTGCAGAGCGACGGGCAACCAAGAGAAATACAGTTGATCGCTTACGCCTGCGCAATTGACGATCCGGTCTCTGCGGTAGTCCTGGTCAATATCGACAGTCGTGAGGTGAGTTTCGACGGTGCCGGTCGGGGCTACACCGATGCCGCGGGCTGGAATGAGTCACTTGCCGACTGGAAGCAACATGTGACCGTTGCCTGTAAGGAAATGAGCCTCGGTGACGTGCGTATCAACCGTTTGCAGGGCGTCAAGGACGCCCGTTATTTCAATTTGCTCAGCCGCTACACGGAGTTGCGTCGCGATGGGTGAGCCTCATCTTCTCGAGGATGACCTGCGGGCGCGAAAAGATGCGCTGGATGTATCGCGATCTTTCATTGTGCAGGCACCTGCGGGATCGGGCAAGACCGAGCTCCTGATCCAGCGTTACCTGAAACTGCTTTCCGCCGTCGATAATCCCGAGGAAGTGCTAGCCATCACGTTTACTCGCAAAGCCGCAGCCGAAATGCAGTTTCGCGTGTTGGCTGCGCTGCAAGTTGCGCAGCGCGGTGAAGAACCGCCGGAGGAGCATCAAAAGCTGACCAAAACGCTGGCAACTGCGGCATTGCAGCGCGATCGCGAGCATGGATGGCAGTTGCTCGCGAACCCGCGACGTATGCGGATCCAGACACTGGATTCGCTCAATGCACTGATTGCGCGATTGCGGCCCATCAGTTCACCTGAAAGTGCGAGCGGCTCGCGGATCGTTACCGACGCCGAACTCAGTTCCTTGTATCGTGCCGCAGCGCTGGCGACGCTGGACTGGCTGGCGGAAAGCGGGCCGATGAACTCGGCAACGCGCGAAGTCCTGGTACACGTCGACAACAATACCCAGGTTTATGTTTCTTACCTCGTGCAGATGCTGCGTACGAGGGACCAGTGGTTGCCTTTTATTGGCAGTGGGCTGCTCACAGTCGAAGAGGCCGATGCGCTGAGGCAACGATTCGAACAGAACCTCGAAACTTCCGTGACGGAACATCTGCAACGTACCGCGTCGGCAATTCCAACTGCCGTCGGCACTGCGCTGTCGGAGCTACAAGATTATGCCGCGGCTAACTTGCGTGGCAACGGCTCAATGGCGAATCCGATCTGTGCGCTGCATGGGCTGACAGGATCACCGGCAGCGCATTGGAACAAGATGCCAGAGTGGCAGGGCCTCGCCGAGTTGTTGCTGACCCGGACAGGCCAGTTTCGGAAAAGAGTGAACAAGCTGCAGGGTTTTCCAACCAGCGACGCCGGACAAAAGGCGGCGATGCATGCCGTGCTAAAAGAACTGGCGGAGCAGGAAGAATTCGCCGAGTTGCTTGACGGGGTCCGCGCGTTGCCACCCGTGCAGTACAGCGATGAACAGTGGAACGTATTACTCGCGCTATTCCGTGTGTTGCCGCTGGCAGTTACCGAACTTAAGCGTTTGTTTGCAGAGTCAAGCGTCGCCGATCACACCGAGATCGCTTTGACGGCGGGTGCGGCACTTGGCACTGCCGAGAACCCGGGCGACGTTGCATTGCTGCTCGACTACCAGGTGCGTCACCTACTTGTCGACGAAATGCAGGATACCTCGAGTGCGCAATATCGAATGCTCGAGGCCTTGACCGGCGGCTGGGAGCAGGGCGATGGCCGTACTCTGTATTGCGTCGGTGATCCCATGCAGTCTATTTACCGGTTTCGTAATGCCGAGGTCGGTCAGTTTCTGCTGGCGAAAAAGTTCGGCATCGGAGATGTAACACTCACATCGCTCCTGTTACGCAGAAATTTCCGCTCCGGTGAATTCCTGGTCGACTGGTTCAACACGGTGTTCCCGGAAATCCTCGCACCGCAGGATAACCCGTCAAGCGGAGCAGTGTCGTATTCCGAAGCAGTAAGCGTTCCGCATTTGAAGGGAGTGGGCCGCTGTTACGTCCATCCGGTATTCGGCAGCAGCGTCGAACAGGAAGCGAAACTGGGTTGCGAGGTGATTGCCGACACGCTGAATCGACACCCCGATGATGAAGTTGCTGTGCTCGTTCGTGGGCGCACGCAGCTTCCGAAACTGCTGGCCGAACTTCGAAAAGCGGGTTTCAGCTATCGCGCCATAGAAATCGATCGTCTCACCGACTTGCCTGAAGTCATCGAAGTGCTTGCGCTGACACGTGCCGCTGTGCATCAAGGTGATCGACTTGCATGGCTCGCGATCCTGAGGGCGCCGTGGGTAGGACTGGATTGGGCCGACCTGCATGCACTGGTTTTCAACGACACGGAAAGCACCGTGTGGCAGCTGTTGCAAGACGACGATCGCCTGGCTGCGCTTTCCGAGTGCGGCAGACAATCCATAGAAAATGCGCGTGGCGTGCTGGCCACATTGGTGGCGCCGAGGCGCCTGCAAGGACTCAGGGAACTCGTTGAGGTTGCCTGGATGACACTTGGGGGGCCGGCAATTCTTGACGATGAGTACGCGGTAAGCAACGTCTATCGCTATCTTGAGGTACTCGAAAAGCACGAACGCTGTGGTTCTCTTACGGACGTAGCGGAGCTCGAGTCGATGCTCGATCTTGAACGGGTCTCGAGTGATGTCAACGCGCGGCTGCAGGTCATGACAATGCACCGGGCGAAGGGCCTCGAGTTCGACCACGTGCTGTTGTATGGACTGGGGCGTTTACCCGGCAGCGGCGATCGCAGGGTACTGTCCTGGTTCGATGTACCGGGCGAGCACGGCGATGAACGAAAGGTAATTAGCCCGGTTGGTCCTCGTAACGAACTGAGTACGGACCCGGTGCATCGCTTCATCGAGTTGAGTGAGGCAAGGAAAGACCGATACGAGCAAGCCCGTTTGCTATACGTGGCTTGCACACGTGCACGCAAATCACTGCACATGATCGGGCATACAACGGTCACTCCCGATGGTTCCGCTTTCAAACCGCCGGCCAGGAGAAGCCTGTTGCATCTCTTGTGGCCTGCATTGCAGCCACAATACGCGAATGCATTTGGCGACTGTGTTGCTGACGACTCCCATGACGACGGGGAGGTATGGATGAGCCCGGTACTGCGTCGATTCGAAACGCGCTGGATGTTACCGCCAGTTTCTTCGCTTCCGGGCGCACCGCCAGTCTCCGATGTGAGCGCAGCAGAGGAAGAAGTCGAGTTCTACTGGGTCGGAACGGAAGCACGCATCGCCGGCACGATCGTGCATCGTTGGCTGCATGTGTTTGCTGAGAACCGCGCGTCGCCGGATCCGCACTTGCTGGCCGACTACCGGCCTGTGACGCGCCGATGGCTGAAAGAGATGGGCGTTGGCGACATCATGATCGAAGGCATCATCGAGCGCGTTGAAGTCGCGCTGAAAAGCACACTGACTGACGCAAAGGGAAACTGGGTCATCAGCGGCGACGGGCATGCCGAATTGGCTTTAACCGGCGTATACGAGGGTAAGATCGAGTCCGTTGTTCTCGACCGCGTGCGGGTTGATAACAACGGCGCGCATTGGATTATCGATTATAAGACCAGCTCACATGAAGGCGGCAACCTGGCGGGATTTCTTCGGGCAGAAACGGAGCGTTACCGGCCGCAGCTGAAAAAATACGCTACGATTTACGCCGCCTATGCGGGCACTGACGTATGCTGCGCCCTGTATTTTCCGTTGCTGCAAACCTTCCTCGACGTCGACGTATAGCGGCAGTACCTCGATCTAGAGGCGTCCCTCGATGCGCAACTCACGCTGGCCTCGTTCGTTGGCCGGCCCGAGGTATTGCATTTGCTTTCGCAGACTCGCCGGCGTTTCGGGTTTCGCAAGCACCTGGGCAAGAAACTGGTAGCTGCGATCGTCTTTGAGTTGCAGGCTGCCGGCTAGCTCTAAAATACCATCCGTGTCTTCAACACTGGCGGCCACGCCGTTGTTCTGCGTAAAAAACTCCGCGCGATACCCGCCAATGGATTCGCGGCTGAGCGATGGTACCAGCAGCTTGTTCACTTGCACCGTTCCGCTTGCCGCAACTGGCAGGCCGTCACGAATTTGAATGCGATCGAACTGCAGGCTGGCATCGCCGCGCAGGCCACGAATTCTCAGGGTCTGCGCGAGCGCAGGCAGCGCCAGCGATGCGCTCAGGTCGGATACGGTCAATGTGCCGCCGATGCCGATCCCAACATTGCCCTCTGCGAAACCTGATATCGGAGCGCCTTTCATGCGGTAAAGCAATTTGCCCGAGAACAAGTGCAGGGGTTTTATCCGCCAGCTAACGTCACTCAGGTAAATACCTTCCATAGCAACGGCATCCGCTTTGCCGGCCCATACGGTTCCCTGTATACCGCTGACGGCGAGCCCGCCTGGTGCTGACCACTGGTAGGCGATACGAGCAGGAAACGAGACAAGCAGGGCAAGGACAACCGTTATTGCTGCGACGAGCAGCAGGCCGCGTCTGGTGTGAATCAAAGAGCGCGCTCCAGTGTCAGCGTCGCGTTGACGCGGCCGCGTTCGGGCTGGGACCCCGTGGAGAGGCTGCCGGCCTGGACGTGCATCGCATGCTGTTCGCTAAGGTCCCCGAGCCACAGAATGAGGTCATCGAACGCCACGTTTTCGAATTCAACCCGAATGCCGTTGCTACTCGTGGGTTGGCTGCGCCGACGATATTGCTCGAGTCCGCGGCTGCGCAGCGTCTGGTCAACAACGATAATCGGAGCTTGCTGACCGGCAGTGGCGGTGGACCCGGCGGGTTGATTGCCGCTCTGTGCCAGTCCCTTGAGGGGACGCAATTCCGCCAGTGATCGCTGCCAGTCATCGACGCTCGTGACCATGGAATCGTGGTTCTTGTCGAGGGGCGCCCAGATGAAACCGTAGATGAGGGCAACAACAACGATCAAAGCGCCCAGCGCAACGAACAGTTTCTCACGCGATTCCAGCGATTCGAACCAGTGCTTCATGATCCTGCCTCGCGTATCTGCAAGCGACTGCTGATTTGGTCGGCAACCTGGTCGGTCGACTGAATCGAGGCCTGGAACTGCCCGGACGCACTGACTGATTTCTGTATATTGTCGAGCGTTGCGACATCCGGGGACGTAATGCGGACATCGATCACGCCGGCCCGGTAACTGATTGTCTCGATGCGCGCATTCGAATTCTGGGCCATCGCATCACTGAGCTGCCGCAAGGAAGGCAGGAATACCTGCGGCCCAGTCGCGGCCCCCAGTCCCTGTTTGATGGAGCGCACTGCGTTGATTGGGTCCAACACCGCGCGCGTATCGCCCGGTCGAATCTGCCGGTATTCCTCCATGAACTGCGCCTGCAGCACCGCTGCCTCCTGCGTCAGTCGGTACAGGTCTACCCCTTTCGCGACGACCCCCACGATCACGAGGCCGAGCAGCAGCGCCGCTGCGTTACGCCAAGGCCGAAACTGTGTGCGGTAGTCCGTTTTTTTGCCGTACCGGCCTTGCAGCAGGTTGACGCCGTTGCCACTGGCGACCGTTACGGCGAGCCTGGGTAACGCGCCGTCGGGCAGCAGGTTGACGTCGACACTGTGCAATTCGTGCCTGAGTGCGATCCAGTCGTGCGACAGGCGTTCTTCATCAGCGGCCTCGCAATAAGCAACAAGATGGCCTGACGGCTCACCGTCGTCGGAATCTTCATCGCTGCGGTCCGACAACATTCCCGCTGCGACCAGCGTGTCGCTGGGTCGCACACCCTGCATGACAAACTCCGTCTCTGCGCCATCGTTAAACATGATGCAGTCGCCATCGATCAGGATACTCATCGTCCCCGGAATACGCGCCAGCCCGTAATTTTCCGGAATAATCCGGGTCGCAGAAATGCCCGCGCCATCGAGGGCATCCAGCCATTCGTCCATCTTGGCGCGCGCCACTACTGCGACCGGCAGCTTGCCGTTTTCACGGCGTACGCCCGAGGCGAAATGCAATGTATCGATGTCGTCGGCGAGGTTCTCTTCAAGGGCAAAGGGCAGGGCAGCGCGTAGCCGCGGGCCACTGCGAATGGGGATCTCTACGGTAGTCGTAAGAACCTCTGTGGCCGGCACGAGCACGATAACTGGCCGGCCGCCGACATCCTGGGCTGCCTCGGACAGGGAGCCCGAGACCGTTTGGCCGCGGCGCGTACCGCTGTCGTTTGCCACGATCCATTCGACTGCATGGTCTGAGGTTCGTCCCAGTCGGATGACAAGATACTCTGCCATGCTAAATGGTTCCCAGGCTGCGGCGAATCGGAATTACGTCGGGACTATTCGGGTCCCGGTGTAACACGGTGAACAAAGTTATCCGAACCGTATCAATCTGGACGACAGCCTTCAATTGAAAATAACTGCTTGTTTCCGAGATCCACTGTTGCAGTCCCTTGTCGACCAGCGGCGCAAACACGCCGGCATAGTCGACGAAACCGCCATCCTCGCGCAAAGCGATGAGCCCCTCGGCGTCGGTTTCGCGGATGTTCGGGCCAAGCGATTGCAGAACTGCCAACGTCGCAGTATTCACATTGATCGGCGTTCGCTCTGGCAGGGCCGTCACGTGTGGCAGCAGAATCTCGAAGCTCTCGCGGTCCATTCCATCGAGTGCCGCGAGTTCTGTGACGTTGGCCATGCGTTGATTGGCGGTGCGGTATGCCGGCGTCAATCCTGAATAAAGCGGATCTTCAGCTCCGTCGGGAATGCTCTCGGTCTGATCCGCATCGAGCCAGTCAGCCGTTATGCCTGCGAGTCGCACGTCGAGGCCCAGGGCGGCCAGTAATCGCTCGTACTGCTCGAATGATGGTTGATCGATTTCACCATTACCATCCAGCAGATTATTGATATTGAAGCGGCCTTGCAGATCCTCGATCTTGCCAAAGATCTCGCCCTGTACCGCCTCGGCATCAATTGGCAGAGCCGGAATTTCTGTGGCCCAGATTTCTCCCAGGTGGTCGGAAGTGCTGCCGCTGGCTGTATCGTCCCGCAGGATGCTGCGCACCCAGCCTTCGGAGCCAACGGCGACCTGGATTGCCTGGTCACGGTAGAGCATCACCATCGTGCGCCTGACGTCGAGCGCATTGTTCCATGACAATCCTGCAGCGACGGATCCCGCCAGTGCCGTGATCAGTAGCGCAGTAATCAGCGCTACGCCACGTCTCTGCATCATGGGCTTCACGGTGATACCTCAACGAGCCGGTTGATTTCGCCTTCATCAGCCAGCGTCAGGACGATTTCCACGGCGCGCGGCAAGCTCGAATTCGGTGCACCCTGTGGTGAAAGCGGCGGCCATTGTTCAGTCCACTCATTCGTCGCCTGCAGGAAACGGAAAGTCAGGCTTTCAACATCTTCAAGCATGATCGTCGCCAATGCTGTGTTATTCACGGTTCGGTCGAGCACGTTCCAGTGATAACGAATCAACTCGCCATCTTCGATTCGGTAGGCTGTGCGCTGCATCGTACTGCGCGGCACACCGGCCGGGTTGGGCCAGCCACCGTGAGTCAATTGCAGAGCGAATTCGGACCCGAAACTCGACTGAAGCGCCGGCATCGGCGCATCGCCGAGTTCAACGCGTACCGGACGAGGCACGGTTTGCAACAACTCGGTACTGAGATAGCTGATCGTTCTTTGTATCGCCTGCAGGCGATCCATGCGCTCGTTCAGCATGTCGGCGTTCGACAGCGTTTGACCCAGTGACATGTAGGCGAGCATCGCCATTACGCCAAAAACCGTGAGCGCGACAAACACCTCGATCAACGTGAATCCTTTTTGCAGTGCGGACCTCAACCCGTCGCTCCACTCGAACGCAAGCCGCGGCCCCAGATTTGATTGGCGCGGCCGACAGGCATGGGTTCACCAATGAATCCGGTCACGGTTCGGATGTTGTATTCGCTTCCCGCGTGCGACACCGAAACATCCAGGCGATAAAACCCTTCGATTCCGGTTTCGGAAATTACAGCGCGCCATGACCATTGGCTATTGGCGTAGTCGACTTCGCCACTGGTTGAACTGACTTCCGGTGAAACATTTGCTAGGCGCAGTTCTGCGATCTTGTTTTGCGCTATCCACCCCGCATAAGTGCGTTCGCGCATGGTGTTTGCGGCATCGATCATCTGATTCATGCTGGCCGCGATGGCCGTCAGCGAAAATGCCACGATCGTGAGCGCGACCATGACCTCAACCAGCGTGAACCCCCGTTGCGTCCTGCGAATCATCACGGTTCAGTCTTCCTGATCCAGGAATTCGATCTCGCCAAGTACATTGCCGCGCATCGCGAGTTGCTGATCATTAAGAGGCCGTTTGAGACGTATTTCGAAAGACGTTGATTCACCGCTCGAGAAAACAAATACGTGCGGTGCGTAGGTTTCTGTATTCACCGACATTTCCGCCTCATCCGGGTCCTCGATAGACTTGGCATCGCGCTCCAGTAGAATACGTTTGTCTTCGACGTATAGTTCGAATTCGATGCCCTCGGGCATCTGCCGTAGACGAAACAGGTCATCGTCCTGTATTTCGGTCCACCGCGACTCAAACGGATCAAATTCCACGAAGCGGTAGGTCGACTCCATCAGTTCCAGTCCGAATTCACGCCCCTGCATAACGGCCTCGTCCTGTGCCATTTCAATCAACGTCGCGAGTCGTTTGCGCTCGGTGTCCAGCTCACGGTCATCGCCAATGAGGTTCATGGACATCAATGCGACGCCCGAAATTATCGCGATGATGATCACCACGACGAGGATCTCGATCAGCGTGAATCCGCGATTTAGTCGAAACGTTGACATCAGGGCAGTCGGCCCTTGTCGGCCTGCGATACCTACTCCGGATCCCAGTTGCCGATGTCGGCGTCGAGACCTTCGCCGCCTGGCCTGCCATCACGACCAAGCGTGTAGACATCAATTTCGTTGTTGTTGCCCGGGTTCAGGTACTGGTAAGGATTGCCCCATGGATCCTTGGGCAACCGATCCAGGTAGCCGCCCGGTTTCCAGTTTCGGATACTCGGGTCAGTGGGTTTATTAACCAACGCCTCGATCCCCTGTTCCGTCGTCGGGTAGGCAAAGTTGTCGAGGCGATAAAACTTCATTGCGTTCTCGATGTTCGAAATCTCGGCCTTGGCCTTGGTGATTTGCGCATCGTCGATCCGACCGATGACGTTGGGCGCAACGATAGCGGCGAGAATACCGATGATGATCACGACGACCATAATCTCGATCAGCGTGAAACCCTGTTGCCGCGCATTGCGACGCCGTGCCATGAAATTCTGACTCAATGTTGTTGCTCCGAAGCGGCATCGTCAAGCTGGGGCGAGCCCGCTTGATTGACTCTTAATTAAAGTAAACGTCAGTATATCAAACATGGGGTTAGACAAACTCGATCGAAAACCGGGGCTAGTGCCTGGAGCAGGGCGGTGGCTGCTGCCCGTCCTCGTCCTGCTTGTTGCCATTTTGCTTGGGCTGGGGGGCGAAATGGCGCAGCAATGGTTGCGGTTCGACCGCGCCGCAATCAGCTCGGGGGAGCTCTGGCGTCTCGTAACCGGTCATTTCGTGCATCTCGGCTGGTCGCATTTTGCGCTGAACGGGGCCGGACTGGTGCTTGTGTGGTACCTGGTGGGCGACGTTTTCGACTGGATTCAGTGGTTTCTGATTGGCGTCTTCACCGTAATCACGATGGACATCGGGCTTTGGCTATTCGATCCCGGGCTCATGTGGTACGTGGGCCTGTCGGGATTGTTGCACGGCATACTTGCCGCAGGACTCATGGACAAGCTCAGGAAACCTGACAAGGAAGCACTCATCCTGATGCTGCTGCTGCTTGGCAAGCTGGCCTGGGAGCAGTTCAGCGGGCCCCTGCCGGGATCCGAGAGCACGGCCGGCGGCACAGTAGTCGTTGATTCACACCTGTTTGGGGCGCTCGGGGGCGTCGTGGCGGCGATTCTGCTTCGGATTAGAGTCCGGCACGCGGCATCGATATAATGCGCGACCTCAGGCGCCGCTGCTTTGCGTGGCCGGCGCCCTAAAGACCAGCCAAGGGAGACGGTTTTGACAATCGCAATGGTTTTTCCGGGGCAGGGGTCCCAGTCACACGGTATGCAGGCGGATCTGGCCACGACGTTTCCTGTCGTGCAGGAAACTTACGCTGAGGCGAGTGAGATCCTGGGCTACGACCTCTGGCAACTGGTGCAGGACGGTCCTGCCGAACGACTGGGCGAAACCGTCGTAACCCAACCGGCGATGCTGGCCGCGGGCACCGCGGCATATAGGGTCTGGCAGGCCGCCGGCGGTTCGCAGCCGACGCAAATGGCCGGGCACAGCCTCGGCGAGTACACGGCGCTGGTGAGCGCCGATGCTGTCAGTTATGCGGATGCGATGCGTGTCGTCAAACGGCGCTCGGAACTCATGCAGGAGGCGGTACCGGTCGGAATCGGTGCGATGGCCGCCGTACTTGGACTCGACGACGAGACCATTATCTCGTTGTGTGATGAGGCCTCGACGATCGGCATTGCAGAGCCCGTGAATTTCAACTCGCCCGGCCAGGTAGTGATCGCGGGTCACCCAACTGCCGTTAGTCAGGCTGTCGCCTACGCGAAAGAACATGGTGCCAGACGGGCCATCGTGCTGCCGGTCAGCGTGCCATCGCATTCGTCCCTGATGCGTGACGCCGGCATATCCCTTGCCGAGACGCTTGACGCAACGGACTTCAGGGCGCCCGAGATTACTGTCATCTGTGCCGCAACCGCCGAACCTTACTCCGACGCTGCCGACATAAAGAACAAGTTGTCTTTGCAGGTATACAGCCCCGTACTTTGGGTACGGACTGTCCAGGCGATGATCGCAGCCGGTGCAACTTCAATCATTGAATGCGGACCGGGCAAAGTCCTGGCGGGCCTGGTTCGTCGAATCGACAAGAACACGCCGGTCGGCTTTATCGATAACAATGACAGCCTGCAAAAAGCACTGCAGCGCTGAACACATTCCAAACCGAAGGATAATTCATGAGCCAGCTCTTTAGTACGGACGCCCTTGACGGCGAAGTCGCATTGGTGACCGGTGCATCACGCGGTATCGGCGCAGCTATCGCCGGGTCTCTCAGCGCGGCCGGCGCCATGGTTATCGGCACAGCAACGAGTCAGGGTGGCGCGGATGGAATTTCAAAAGTGCTGGGCGACAAGGGACGCGGCATCGTCCTCAATGTTGCAGATGAGGAGTCAGTACAAGCAGCCTTGAAGAATCTGCAGGCCAACGAAGGGAACCCGACGATCCTCGTCAATAACGCGGGTATCACCCGCGACAACCTGCTCATGCGCATGAAGCAGGACGAGTGGGACGATGTCCTGGCGACCAATCTGACCGGCCTGTATCGCATGAGCAAGGCTTGCCTTCGGGGAATGATGAAAGCGAAAAAAGGACGCATCATTAGCATCGCGTCGGTTATCGCGGTCATGGGTAACGCCGGACAAGCGAACTACGCCGCAACGAAGTCCGGCATGATCGGCTTTTCGAAATCGCTGGCGCGAGAAATCGGATCCCGCGGGATTACCGTGAACGTCGTGGCACCGGGTTTTATTGACACAGACATGACCAAAGTTCTGGCGGAGGAGCAGCGCGCTGCGATGTTGGCGCAGGTGCCGCTGGGTCGGCTGGGAGCGGGCGAGGACATAGCCAATGCAGTGCTGTTCCTGGCATCGGCAGGTGGCGCTTACATCACCGGGGAGACGTTGCACGTCAACGGCGGCATGGTGATGGACTAGGCATTGCGGTAGCCGCTGCGCACTACGTTCGATTTGGCGTAAATTATCGTTGCGGGCGTGTAGATTGCCGTGAATGATTCACATACAATAGCCACCCACGACCGGGGAGCACCGTGAAATATCAAGAGCTTACAGTTAATTCGGGCGTGTAAACGGACCAATCTGAGCGCCGTACCAGTGGCCTTTCACGGCCATGCAGACGGAGTCATACCGCGGTTTGGGTCCACCGCAAAGGAAATTTGAGTCTTCCTGGGAGAAGCAATCACTATGAGCAGTATTGAAGAACAAGTTAAGGGCATCGTTGCCGAACAACTCGGGGTTAAAGAAGACGAGGTGACGAACGATGCTTCCTTTGTCGATGATCTTGGCGCGGATTCGCTCGACACCGTCGAGCTGGTAATGGCCCTCGAAGAGGAATTCGAGACCGAAATCCCCGACGAGGAAGCCGAGAAGATCACCACGGTCCAGCAGGCAATCGACTTCGTAACCGCTCGCCAAAGCGAGGGTTAAGCAGGCAGGCGCGGCGCCAGTCGCCGCGCCCGTTCTCTTCAGTTCCGAACGGCATTCCTGCCGTTCAACAACGGACATATCATTGAGCAAACGACGTGTCGTCATAACCGGTATGGGTATTATTTCGCCGGTAGGCAGTCGCCTGGACGACGCATGGCAGAGCGTTTGCGAGGGGGTGTCCGGCATTTCGCTGGTCGAAGACTTCGACACGAGCGCCTATCCGACCCGCATCGCTGGCATCGTGAAAGACTTTGATGTCGACGATTACCTGTCTCCGAAAGATCAGCGCAAGAACGATCCGTTCATTCACTATGGCGTAGCCGCAGCGATGAACGCGATTGATGATGCGGGTCTCGAGATTACCGAAGCAAATGGCCACAAAATCGGTATCGCGATGGGCTCCGGCATCGGCGGCATCAAGTTCATCGAAGACAATCACAACAAGATGCTGGAAGGCGGTCCTCGCAAGGTTTCGCCGTTCTTTATTCCGGGAAGCATTATCAACATGACGTCGGGGCAGGTCAGCATCCTGCAGCATATTACCGGTCCCAATATTTCGATCGTAACGGCTTGCGCGACATCGACACACTGCATCGGCCTGGCGGCGCGCAGTATCGAGCATGGTGATGCCGAAGTCATGCTTGCCGGCGGCTCGGAGTTCGCGACCACGCCGCTCGCGATGGGTGGTTTTTGTTCCGCGCGGGCGATGTCCACGCGCAACGACGATCCGACCCGTGCCAGTCGTCCTTTCGATAGTGGACGCGACGGTTTTGTGCTGAGTAACGGTGCCGGGTGTGTCGTGCTCGAAGAGCTTGAGTATGCCAAAGCGCGCGGAGCACAGATCTATGCCGAACTGATTGGTTTTGGCATGAGCGGCGATGCATATCACATCACGCTGCCGCCGGCTGACGGCGAGGGAGCACGGAAATGCATGTCGGCGGCGTTGCGCGACGCCGGCATCGACCCATCGGATGTCGACTATCTGAATGCGCACGGAACATCTACTCCCGCGGGCGATATCGGCGAGACGGTTGGCATCAAGCGAGCATTCGGTGACGCTGCAAAAAGCCTGGCCGTGAGTTCGACGAAGTCGACGACTGGTCACCTGCTGGGCGCGGCCGGAGCGGCTGAAGCAATTTTTTGCGCATTGGCCATCAAGAACCAGGTTGTGCCTCCAACGATTAACCTGGAAGACCAGGATCCGGAATGCGACCTCGACTATGTGCCGAACGAGGCGCGAGACATGAAAGTTCGGACCGCTGTTTCGAATTCCTTCGGTTTCGGCGGCACAAACGGAAGCCTGGTACTTCGCGCACTTGATTGAATCTTTCAGCGGGATTGCGGGTCCCGGTGATCTGCGACAACTACATCGCGAATATCCGTCGCGCTACCCTTTCCTGTTGCAAAGTACTACGACCAACGACGCGCTGGGTCGCTTCGATATCCTGTTTGCATTTCCTGGCGACACCCTCGAGCTAACGCAATCCGGTGAACTGCAGGGCCATGGCGCAGCAGCGGGGCTGACTTTTCTCGACGCTCTTGATCTGTGGTGGTCGACTGAGTATGTGCCATCCGAGGACAATCATCTACCGTTTCACGGCGGCTGGTTTCTCTATCTCGGCTACGACCTTGCCGGACAAATTGAGCCCGCTTTGCAACTGCGGCAAGATCCGGTTCTGCCGGTGGCCTTCGCGGTGCGGTGTCCCACGGCGCTGGTTTTCGACCACGAACTGTCCGCCTGCTATATCGTTACCGAATCCCTTGAGTGCGCAGACCGCCTGCAAGTTGAAGAAGATGTTGAGGCATTGCGCGAGCCGCCGGGATTGCCCACCCGGATACTCAAATCCGTGCGCGAGGAAGAGCCGCACTTTTTTACCGACGCCGTATTAGAGGCTCAGGACTACATCACGGCCGGGGATATTTACCAGGCGAATCTGTCGCGGCAATGGTCGGCCGAGATTTCGACCGAAGTAAGCGGCAGCGATATCTATGCGGCGCTCTGTGAGAGCAACCCGGCACCGTTCGCCGGAATAGTTCGTTGGCACGGTGTTGAGGTCATTTCTTCGTCGCCCGAGCGTTTGTTAAGCATCAGGGACGGTATCGCCGCCACGCGACCCATCGCTGGTACACGGCCGCGTTCGGAGAATGAGAGCCATGACAGCACGCTGTCCGCGGAGTTATTTTCGCATCCCAAAGAACTCGCAGAACATGTCATGCTTATCGACCTGGAACGTAATGACCTTGGGCGGGTTTGTGACGCTGGGTCCGTCGAGGTTGACGAGATGATGGTGCTGGAAAGTTATGCACATGTTCATCATATTGTCTCCAATATCAAAGGACGCTTGCGTGACGATGTAAAGCCGGGGCAGGCTATTGCCGCCGTTTTTCCGGGAGGAACCATCACGGGTTGCCCCAAGGTTCGCTGCATGGAAATTATTTCGGAACTGGAGCAGGGGCCACGTGGTGCGTATACGGGCTCAATCGGCTACCTCAATCGAGATGGTAGTCTGGACCTCAATATTTTGATTCGCACCATGGTCAAACAGGGCAACGAACTCACGATTCGCGCCGGGGCCGGCATTGTCGCCGACTCGGATCCCGAGGCTGAGCTCCAGGAAACCCGTGCCAAAGCAAAGGGCATGTTGAAGGCGCTGGATCGATGAGTCGGTGGTTTCACGATGGCGAGCCGGCCAACGTCGTTTCTATCGACGACCGGGCGTTCCAGTACGGCGATGGGCTGTTCGAGACAATCGCCATTCGCCATGGTGAGCCACGCCTTTGGAACTACCACGTGGACCGCCTTGTAATGGGCTGCGAGCGGCTACAAATCGCCGCGCCGGATGTTCCGACCTTGCGAAAACAACTGGACGACGCGGTAACAGAAAGTGGTGAGATTCCTGCCCATTGCGCCGCGAAGATCATTATCAGCTGCGGCGTCTCTGCGCGCGGTTATGCGCGCGAGAATCCGACCGCCGCAAAAACTTACATCGGTGTATTCGCGACCATGCCTGTTGCGGCCGAACTTTACCGCGACGGCGTTGAGACACTGGTGTGTGACACAAGACTGGCGCTGTTCTCTGCTACGGCGGGTCTCAAAACGCTCAATCGCCTGGAACAGGTCCTGGCCCGTTCCGAATGCGTCGCCCATTCAGCCTTCGAGGGCCTGACCCTGGACGCCAGTGAGCAGCTCATCTGCGGTACCATGAGTAACGTGTTTATTGTCTCAAACGAATCCATCATTACGCCGTCGCTGCATCGTTGCGGTGTCGAGGGCGTCATGCGGCGACACACGATGGAGACTCTCGCCGCAAACGGCATTGCCGTGAACATTCGTGATGTCGGGGAGGCGGAATTTTATCAGAGCGGTGAAGTCTTCCTGACGAACAGCCAGTTCGGCATCCTGCCCGTGCGGTGTTGCGGAGAAAAAGCCTGGCAGCAACATCCCGTGACGAGGGATGTCATGGCGATGATGGCAAAAAACGGTGTTGCGGAGTGCGCCCTATGAAGCGCATTTCCATCGCCCTGTCGATAGTTCTCGTGCTTGCATTGGCATCGTTCGGTGTCGGCGCCTGGCAGGTGCACCGATTCATGGTGACGGAACTTTCCGTGCCGGCGAACGGAGTCGGATTCGAGATTCCCAGCGGGAGTTCCTTCAGCGCCGTTGCCCGGCAGCTGGTTGATAAGGACATCATCGACAACGACCGCCTGCTTCGCCTGTATGCGCGTTGGAGCGGCGCCGCAAGCGCCATACAAGCCGGGGATTACCTCATCAAGCCCGGGGCGACGCCCGAATCCCTGATGCAGCAATTCATCAGCGGTGCCGTGCGCCTGTATTCCTTTACGATCATCGAAGGGTGGAACAGTAGAGACCTGCTTGCAGCTCTGCACGCAACTGACGCCGTCTCAGCCTCCATGACCGACGAAGACTGGCCCGGTCTGCTGTCCGATCTCGGCGCAGACCTTGTGCACCCGGAGGGTCTGTTCTTGCCGGAAACCTATCGCTTTCCACGCAATACGACTGACCGGGACCTGCTCGCGCAAGCGTACACGCTGATGCAATCTGTATTGGCCGAAGAATGGGCGGCGCGCGATGAAGCGGCACCGGCAAAGACGCCTTACGAGGCATTGATCCTGGCGTCAATCGTCGAGAAGGAGACAGCCCGCGCCGATGAGCGACAGCGCATCGCCGGAGTATTTGCGCGCCGACTGGAGCAGCGCATGCGGCTGCAAACCGACCCAACCGTCATCTACGGTTTGGGCCCGCAATTCAATGGCAACCTGACGCGGCGCGATTTACAGACCGATACGCCCTATAACACGTATACGAGGAGGGGCTTGCCTCCAACACCGATCGCGATGCCGGGGCGGGCAGCGATTTATGCGGCACTGAATCCGGCACCCGGCAAAGAGCTGTATTTCGTCGCTACGGGGCTCGGCGACGGCAGCCACAAATTCTCTGCGACCAAAGCCGAGCACGATGCCGCGGTCGCCGAATATCTGCGCCGCTTGCGTCGGCAGCGAAAGTAGGGGGCTGATATGGATCGCGGTAAGTTCATTACGTTTGAGGGCATCGAAGGTGTTGGAAAGTCAACCAACATCACAGCGTTCGTTGACGACATCGAGGCCGCTGGTCACCCGGTCCTGAGGACTCGCGAGCCTGGCGGGACCCCGCTTGCCGAGGACATTCGTGACATCGTCCAACACCGCAGCGATGAGCCTATACCCGAAATCGCTGAGCTCCTTTTGATTTTTGCGGCGCGCTCGCTTCATGTGAATAACGTGATCCTGCCCGCCCTCGAAGCCGGCACCTGGGTCATCAGTGACCGCTTTACCGACTCCAGTCGCGCCTACCAGGGGGGTGGCCGGGGCATTCCAATGGAAACCATCGACCGGCTCGCCGACTGGGTACATGGCGACACGTGGCCGGATCTGACGATCCTGCTCGATGCGCCTGTCGAAATTGGCATGGAGCGCGTCGGCGATCGCAGCGCGCCGGATCGTTTCGAACAGGAACGCCACGATTTTTTCCAGCGGGTACGCGCATGCTACCTGCAGCTCGCAAGCCAAGAACCGTCTCGCTTCGTTATCATCGACACCACGCGAAGTCTCGATGAGGTCAAAGCGGACATCGCTACCCTTGCCAAGCAACTTCTTTTGGATATTTCACATTAATAATGCTCTATAACATACTGTTTTATGGATATTAGTTGGCATAAGGAATTTGCAAAAGCCTGGCGGGACCGCATCACGCACAAGCGCTTGCCTCACGCGGTCCTGCTGGCCGGCCCGGTCGGCGTGGGTAAGCGCTCGGCGGCCGTCTGGATTGCGCGTCAGCGGCTGCACATGCTCCCTGAGTCGGCTTTGCCGTCGCATCCGCCAGCACCACCGGAACATCCGGATTTACGCTGGATATCGGTGCCGGAGGACAAGCGGGCCATTGGCATCGAGCAGGTCCGGGAACTGGTCGCCGGACTAAACCTGACCAGCTATGCCGGCGCCGGCAAAGTCGCCGTGATAGATCCCGCCAATGCCATGACCAACAATGCGGCCAACAGTCTGCTGAAAACCCTGGAGGAGCCACCCGGTGATGCGCTGCTGATCCTCATTGCAGACAGGGTGGGGCGCCTGCCGGCCACGATATTCAGTCGCTGTCAGCGCATAGAATTCGCGCCGCCAGGCCAGGCAGACGCACTTGCGTGGCTCAATCGTCTCCGCCCGGGCGGGGCGTGGGCGGAAGCCCTCAGGGTTGCCGGTGGCGCGCCGATATTGGCTATTGCGGCCCTTGAGAGCCTCGAAACGAGTGCGACGATGACACGCGATCTTAACGCGCTTGGCCGTGGCAGGTCATCGCCGGTCGAGGTTGCGGCACGCTGGGCCAAACTGGACCCAGCCTTTGTTCTCAACTGGCTCGGGCAGCAGGTGCAACTGGCTGCCATCGCTGTTTCTGCGGGGCGGGACAGCGCCAATGGCGTGGCAATCGACCAATCTGTGCTGCAACGCATGGACAGGCGAAATCTGTTCTGCTATTTAGACATAATCAACCGGCTACGGGGCCAGCCCGGCGGTTCATACAATGTGCAACTGACCCTCGAAGGGCTGTTGATTGACTGGGCGGACGGCCTTCGGGACTGCGGCCTGGAGCCATCCAGTGATGGCATGAACTTCCTGCGGGCCAGCGGCTAGCTCGGGGCGAATGAAGCGCAGGGAACTTTCGGACAAAAGGGCGAGAAATGAGCAAACCAGGACTGCTGACACTGACAATCAAAGACAAGAGTGCGCTTTACCTGGCGTACATGCCCTTTGTCATCAATGGTGGTCTGTTTATTCCGACGAGTAGCTCGTACAAGCTCGGCGACGAAGTTTTCATGTTGCTCAACCTGATGGGTGAAGAGGAGAAGATTCCAGTCGCGGGTACCGTAATCTGGATGACGCCGAAGGGCGCGCAAGGGAAACGTACTGCGGGTATCGGCGTGCAGTTCAGCGATCAGGATCAGGGCAACACGCAGAAAAAAATCGAGACCTACCTGGCTGGCGCCCTTGGCGGCGACAAGCCGACCCACACCATGTAGAAACGACCTAGGTCGTTTCGCTGCCGATACCACCGCGCAATACATACGCTGGATAGCCACGTTCGCTCAGGATATACGCACCAGCAGAACTGCGTCGCCCGGTGTCGCAACACAGGACGTACTTCTGATTCTCGTCGAGCATCGACATTTTCAGGCGAATAAAATACAACGGAATATTGATCGCCCCGTCGATGTGCTGGTTTTCAAATTCGCTGGGCAGCCTGACGTCAAGCCACTGACCGCCTGCTCTTACGATTTCTTCCGCTTCCTCGCGGCTTACCCAGTCCAGCATCGGTTCGTTCAAAAGCTTCTTGAAGTCTTCCTTGCCGAGACGCATGACAGAGCCATCGCTTAGCATCGTAACGGTTGCATTTCGCTTGGCTTCGGAAATGAGTGCTTCTTCGCCGAATGTATCGCCGACGTGCAGCTCTGCAAGCTTTATGCCTTCTTTGCTTAACGGGGTCTCGCGCGTCACGAGCGCGGAACCACGAATCAGCACATAAAAGTAATCACCTTCGGCACCCTGCTTGAGTACGACGTCGCCGGAACGATAATTGATTTGCTGCATGCGCATGAAGATCGCCTGGATGTTCGCGGGCGGTATCTTGTGGAATGCCTTCGTCTGCAACAACATCGTCATCCAGTCTTCGTTGCCCTCGTCGGTGGTGCCTTGCAATTCGGATACCTCGTAGGTACCCGTCTGGTCCCAGGTGAGCATGACGTCGAGCAGGTCGCTGTCTATCGACAGGAACCGGACGCGATCCCGGGCGCGGGCCGTTACCCTGCGCGGGTAAACAGGCGCTACTGGATTTCTTGCGGCCTCACTGTTCCCATCGATTGTGCCTATCGTTTTGCCCTGATCAACCAGATCCAGAACACCCGAAATGACGTAGATGGTCCGCTTCTCGGTATCACCTTCCTTGAAAAGTACCTGCCCGGGGGACAGGTCACGGATTTGCACCTTGCGGGCGAGCGCCGCGAGGTTATCCCGCTTCAGACCGTCGAGCGGAGAGAATCGCCTGAGCAGCTCGGTACTTACCTGCTCAGCGGCCATTTGAAGTTGTCCTGTTAGTGCTCGGCATTCGCTCTTCGTGTTTCTTCTTTACGTCCAACGCGCATTCTACCTTTAATTCAACAACTTCCGGTACCGTTGAAGCGAGGCACCGTGAATCAACTCACAGTTTGTTCCACGATTGCTGACTATGTGTGACCACCGTCACAGCTCAGACCAACCCTCATGTCGCAAAAATCGGTCCCCGTGTGCTTGCGCCAGGCTGCTGAGGGCCGCCAGAACGTCGTCACGACCGCGTTCGAGGGCATAGTGCAGCGGCCCGCCCCGAAACGGCGCGAACCCGGTTCCGAAAATGACGCCAGCATCGAGCAGGTCGGCATCTTTGACCACACCCTCATGGAGGCAGGCCACAGCCTCATTGACCATTGGCAGAATGAGACGATCCTGGATGTCCGCCGGCACGGACGCCTTGTCTGCCGTTGGTTTTACGGCCTTGCCGTCTTCCCAGCGATAGAATCCCTGGCCGGATTTCCGGCCCAGGAGGCCGTCGTCAACCATCTTCGACAGTCGTTCCGGAACAGGGCGGTTCATCGCAGCACCCAGTACTTTCGACACGTGCAGGGCGACGTCGATCCCGACGCTGTCGACGAGCTCCACAGGCCCCATCGGCATACCGAACGCTTCCGCAGCCTTGTCTATTTCGACCAGCGGTACGCCTTCCTCGGCCAAATGCATCGCTTCAGCCATGTAAGGGGCGAGAATTCTGTTGACCACAAACCCGGGGGAACTGGCACATTCAAGGGGCAACTTACCGATGCCCTTGGTAAATGCAAAACCGATATCCATCGCCTCCTGGTCGGTGTCTTCGCATCGAATCACTTCGACCAGCGGCAACATCGCGACGGGATTAAAAAAATGCAAGCCTATGAATCGCCTGGGTGCCGTCAACACGGTGCGTAATTCTTCGAGGCGAATGCTCGATGTGTTGCTGGCGAGGAGGGCGCCCGGCTTCATTTTTTCCTGCAGTGCCTTGTAAAGTTCCTGCTTGGCTTCGAGGTTCTCGTAAATCGCTTCGATGATGAGATCTGCATCGCGAACGCCTTCGCCCCCGACATCCGAGCGGAGGCGCTGTTCCGTATCGGCACGTTTCGCGACATCACGAACACGTTTACCGAACAGCTTCTTCGCTCTTGCCATTGCCGGATCGATATATTTTTGTTCACGATCCTGGAGGGTCACGGTGTGGCCGCGTAGCGCGCACCAGGCCGCAATGTCACCGCCCATGACACCGGCGCCGACAACATGAACATGTTCAATCTTCTTGTCAATCTTGTTGCCTTGCGCTTTCAACCGGCTTTGCAGGAAGAAAACACGGACAAGGCTGCGCGATGTGCTCGTGCACATGAGATTCGCGAAGCTGCGGGCCTCTGCTTCATAGCCGGTTTTCGGAGAAGCGCCGGTGGCCGCCCAGATATCGATCATGGCGTAAGGTGCCGGGTAATGTTCCTTGCGTGCTTTGCCGCGCACTTGATTCAACAGCATGTTGCGAACAAATGACCGGGCAGGTTTCAGGTTCAGAACGCGATCTAGCAAGGGTGCTCGTTGTTTCGGCTTTGCTGCACGAATCAGGTCCAAGGCCGCCGATCGCCAATCTTCCGCACTGCTGATCGTATCGACAAGGCCAATTTTCTTGCCTTTCGACGCGGTAATCGGGTTGCCCGTCAACATGACCGGCATGCCGGCGCGAACGCCACAAATCTGCACAATACGAACCGTGCCGCCGAAGCCCGGATGCAGTCCGAGCTTAACTTCGGGCAGACCCAGGATGCGGTCGTCACCGGCAAGTGCGACCCTGTAATCGCAGGCCATGGCTAGCTCCAGGCCACCACCGAGACAAACACCATTGATCACGGCGACCGTCGGGCATTGAAGACCTTCGATACGGTCAAATAATTGCTGACCTTGCCTGACCAGCTTGTAGGCCAGTTCGGGCGTGTCGATGCCAACGAACTCCTTGATGTCGGCACCCATGACAAAGCTGCCCGGTTTTCCCGAGTAGACAACAAGGCCTGGAGGCGGACTCGCCTCGAGGGGTTCGAGGATGCCATCCAGCTCCAGCAGCACCTCGGATGCCAGGACGTTGGCGCTGGCGTCCGCTTTGTCGATACAAAGCCAGACAATTCCGTCGTCGTCGGTTGTTATTTTCCAGTGTTGGGTCATGAGTTTTGCTCGTATCAGGTAAGTTCGAAATCACAGACCAATGGCAGGTGATCTGACAGTTTTACGTCGGGTATGTCGAAAGCCGTCACCCGGATTCCATCCTGATAGAGGACAAAATCAAGCTCCTTGCGCGGCGCGCGACTTGGATACGTTGGACGGCTATCGATGTTGGCGGACCGCAGGCCCGCTGCTTTCATAAACAGGTAAATCTCATTTTCACCCCAAAAGGTGTTGAAGTCACCGGCGACCACAACCGGCTTTTCGGTGGCCTGGATGAGGTCGTAAAGGTGACGCAATTGCAGGTGTCGATGCCGGTATTTGAGCGATAAATGAACGAGGAAGATCGCATAATCATCCATTTCCAGCTCAATGATCAGGCGCTTGATGCCAGTGTCAAAATAGTGGAATTTCTCACCGTGCACACGCGGTGCGGCCATGAATGCATTACCCTGCATGCGCACGATGGGTAACAGCTGATTAAGCGACTTCGAGCCGTATTTCGTCTCGTAGGAGGTATTCATGCCAAGGTCGCTGGCCAGCTTCTCGGCCTGGTTGATATTGCGACTACGAATGGAGCCGGTATCCACCTCGATCAGCCCGATAACATCGGGATCGACGGACTTGATGAACCGGGCTATCTCTGGCAACACGCTCTGGTTGCCGATCAGGTAGCCGGCACCGGGCAAAGCCATGCGCGTGCTGCCTCCGCCACCGACAGCGTATCGAATATTGTATAAAAGAAGCCGCATGCGCCGCTACGATACCGAAACCCCCGGGGCATGGAAACCACTGAAAACATTCTGTGACGCGGTTTTCGCGAGTCGGCTCGGAATTGGCTAAACTAGGCCAATACGCGACCATAAATGGAGCTTGCGGTGTCTGAGAAAAACCCGATCCGGGTGTTTGCTACCCACAGATTTGAAGAGAGCGACGATTACCTGCGCATTTTCGAGTTTCTCGAGGGTGTGGATCGTTTTTATTACCTGAATGTCAGCAAACCGGAAAACATCCCGGGGTCTGGTGGCATGCAGGCGATAAAGGACGAACTTATCCAGCAAATCAAGGCGTGTGAGGCGGTATTCGTCTTACCGGGGCTCTATGAGGAAGAGAAGGACCTCGTGGAATTCATGATGGATGTGGCGGATGCAAACGAAAAGAAAATGATTGCCGTAAGGCCGTTCGGCGGAGTTGCAGAGGTGCCCGAGGCAATTGTGTCTCGCTGTAAAGAAGTCATCGAATGGAATGACCGCGAATTGGCAGACGCCCTGCGACGGCAGGCGCGCGGAGAGGATACGGCACGCTGGGAAGTGCTGGATTTTCCAGGCTTTGATGCAGATGGCCCGACCGAATAAGTAATTAAAACAACTAATTATGATCTTTAATTAAAGTTGTTTAGTCGATGCGGCCTGTTGTCATAGCCCATCGTGGCGCGTCCGGGTACCTGCCCGAACATACGCTGCCCGCCAAGGCGCTCGCTTATGCGATGGGGGCTGACTACCTCGAACAAGACGTCGTTGCCGCACGTGACGATGCGCTCGTTGTCCTGCATGACATCCACCTCGATCGGGTTACTGACGTGGCCCGCCGGTACCCCGGGCGCCAGCGGCAAGACGGCCGTTACTACGTCAGGGACTTCGATCTGAGCGAGCTCAAGTCTCTCAGAGTGCATGAGCGCAGCAATGCAGACGGATCGCCGGTCTATCCAGGCCGCTTCAATTCCACCGACGAGGTCTTTCGGATTCAGACCTTCGCCGAGGAACTCGATTTCGTGCAAACACTGCAGGGCGCCAATGAGCGGGCCGTCGGCATCTACCCGGAAATAAAACGGCCTCAATGGCACCGACATGAGGGCGTTGATATCACACCCCAGTTCCTTGGCATTTTGGCCGACTTCGGCTACGAGGAGCACTCCGATCCTGTCTACGTGCAGTGCTTTGACGCAAAAGAACTGCAGCGCATTCGGCGTGAACTGGGTTGCCGCCTGAAGCTGATCCAGCTGATCGGGGAGGACAGCTGGGGAGAATCGTCAACACCTTATGCACCGTTGCGGGCCCGGAAAGGCCTCGAGCGACTTGCCCGGACAGTTGATGGGATCGGTCCCTGGATCCGGCGAGCCTACCGCGTTGCCCGGGGCAGTGGGGAAATTCGGTCCACGGGGTTGGTGCAGCGGGCCCACAAGGCCGGTCTTGCGGTTCACCCGTACACATTTCGGGCCGATGAACTGCCTGAGGGATTCGCTTCATTCGACGCGCTGCTGGCCTTTTTTATTGACAATCTGGCCATCGACGGCCTGTTCACTGACTTTCCTGATCGGGTCGTGCAATTTGTGCGAAGGATTTCTCCGTAGCATGCCTCTAACAACAGAACTTACCTGGGAAGCGGGCAGTGCACGGAGGCATATGATGAAAAAACCGTTGTTAATAACGGCCATTTTGATGGTCTGGGCGATTACCGTTAGCCCGATCGTTTGGTCCGAATCGACCGTTAGCGAGAACCTGGATTTGTCCGAATACAAGGGCAAAGTGGTCGTTCTCGACTTCTGGGCTTCCTGGTGCGTACCGTGCCGACGGTCATTTCCGTGGTTGAATACCATGCACGACAAGTACGCAAAGGATGGCTTGGTCATTATCGGTATCAATGTCGACAATGAAAGCGAAAGTGCGGCCAGATTTCTGCAACAATTCCCAGCCGAATTTAAAATCAGTTACGATGCCAATGGTGTTCTCGCAAGAAAATTCGACGTACAGGGCATGCCGAGTTCGTTCGTGATTGGGCGCGACGGTCAGATGCATGCGCGTCACCTCGGATTCAAGGTTCGGCGCCAGGATGAATACGAAGCCGCAATTGTGGCAGCACTGCAGCAGGAGATCGCGGAATGAACAGGACTGTCGGACTAGTGGCATTCACCCTATTGCTATGCGCTGGATGCGCATCAATGGGCGTCGAGCCATGGGAACGTGACGTGCTCGCCAAGCAAGAGATGCAACTGACCACGGACGAACTCGAGGCAGCGACGGACGACCATATCTATTTCAGCAAAGAAGCGTCCAGCGGCGGCCGTGGTTTTGGCGGCGGCGGTTGTGGCTGTAATTGAGGGCGACCGATGAGTCGAAAAGAAATGCGTTCCATATCTGCGGCGCTGGCGGCAGCGACCTGTACTTTGCTGGGGTCCGGAATTTCCGCGCCCGTTGATGCCCAGGAAGAGCAGGCTTGGGACTTCAACACCTCGTTGCTTTACTACGGTGAAGACGGAGATCGCGTGAAGGACTTCAGCGTCAGCGCTATCGCGCGACGCATGTTTGTTGACGACCGCTACCTGACCCTCGGCATTACAGTTGACGGCCTGACAGGCGCCACGCCCAGTGGCGCCATTCGGCAAGATGTGGCGCAGACGTTTACTCGTCCGTCGGGCAACGCTGCATACTCGGTCGCGGCCGGTGTATTGCCGCTGGACGACACCTTCAAGGACACACGAGTGGCGCTTAGCGCGGGCTGGCAACAGCCTGTCGGCGAAACCAGCCTGATCAACGTTGGCGCCAGCGCCTCGAAGGAATACGACTACACACACTTCGGCGTCAATGCCAAATATGCGCAGGACTTCAACCAGCGAAATACGACGTTGTCGGCAGGCTTCGCCTATTCGTTCGACTCGCTCGAGCCAGTTGGCGGCGCACCGACCCCACTGACACCTATGCTTGATGTTGGAGATACCAGCAACCGGCTGGGTGATCAGGATAAGGACGTGCTGGATTTTATTTTCGGCGTCACGCAGGTCGTTTCTCGCAATCTTGTTGTCCAGGCCAACTATTCCTACAGCAAATCGGATGGCTACCTCACGGATCCATACAAGGTTTTGAGCCTCGTGGACGGCACCTCGGGCGACACGCTGGTACGATCCTTGACGCCAGGGGTGGAAGGACCCTCGCATCAGTTTCTTTTTGAGAACCGGCCTGGCGAGCGAACCAAGCACAGTATCTACGGGCAAGCCAAGTACTACATGAGCGGCAAAGTACTGGATGCGTCGTATCGTTATATGACCGACGATTGGGAGATCGACTCGCACACAGTTGACCTGCGTTACCGGATTCCTTTCGGCGCGGACCGATACTTCGAGCCGCATCTGCGTTTTTACACGCAGACAGAAGCGGAGTTCTACATGCTGAGCATTCCCGATTCGCTGCCAATTCCGAGTTTTGCATCCGCCGACTATCGCCTCGGTAATTTCGATGCGATCACCGCAGGCCTGAAATATGGCTGGCGGACACGAAATGACAAGGAAATGAGTGTTCGTCTTGAAGCCTACCGCCAGACGGGCAGCGTGCCGTCGAGCCAGTTAACAGGCAACCAGGCGGGTCGCGACAATTACCCGGACCTCAACGCTGTCATCCTGCAGGTAGGTTATCGCTTCTAGCCACGGACAAAATCAACGCGAGATCCGGCTCGACCTGGCTGAGGACGCATGGCACGGCCAGTTTCGGGCGATGGGGAGCCCGTGCGAGCTCGTCTGCGAAGCCCCGAAACGGCGGGAGGCGCTTGAGCTGACGCAACTGGTGGCAGACGAGGCCTGGCGCATCGAGGACAAGTTCAGCCGTTACCTCGCCGGAAATATCGTGGACCAGATTAATTCGGCCGCTGGCAAACCGGTCGAAGTCGATGATGAAACAGCAGACCTGCTGGATTTTGCCGTAACCCTGTATGAGCTGAGCGAGCGTCGTTTCGATATCACGTCCGGCGTGCTCCGGCGTGTCTGGCATTTCGACGGGGGTGACCGGCTTCCAGGTGAAGATAACGTCAGGGATGTTTTGCGCCTGGTTGGATGGCACCAGGTCAACTGGCGGCGGCCGGTCCTCGAAATGCCACCCGAAATGGAAATAGACCTGGGTGGCATCGGCAAGGAATACGCGGTCGATCGTTGTGCGGTGCTTGCAAGGGAGCAGGGCGGTAGTCCCTGCCTTGTCAATTTCGGTGGGGATCTTGCCACGACCGGTGCGCCGGGCCGGCGACGCAATTGGAAAGTGGCAATCGAAGGCGATAACCCTGGAGCACCGGATCGGATTATCGACCTTAAGCAGGGGGCACTCGCTACGAGCGGGGATGCCCGCCGCTTCCTGCTGAAGAATGGCATTCGCTATAGTCATATTCTTGATCCGACGACCGGATGGCCTGTACCTGAGGCACCTCGATCAATTACGATAGCTGCTGACACCTGCGTTGAGGCAGGCATGATCAGTACGCTGGCCATGCTGCAAGGCGCGGAAGCGGAGAATTTTCTGGCCGCCCAGGATGTTGTGTGCTGGTGCCGACGATGATTCCCGCGATGCTGACTTTAGTTCGAAATACAGTGAGAATAATTATATAAATGACTGTTTATATTGCGTTTATACCTACATCCGCTATCACAAAAGCCGATGCTTAAGTGCTTAACGGCCTGTGGTTGGTATCAGTATTGAGAACTCGGTCCTTTTCTGAACAGCGAATCCCAATAATCATAGCCAAATGTTTGTCGAATTGAGCCAGAACCTGATCCTCATGATAGCCGGAGCATTCTTGCTCGGCTGGTTGCTGTCGTCGATCAGTTCGAGCCTGGGTTCCAAATTCAAGGCGAAGAAACGCGACGCACGCGATGACCGTATTCGATCGCTGGAGGCCGATTTGCGGGTTGCGAAAACTGACGCCGAAAAGTCCCGGACAAACTGCGACAAGCTGGAAGAAGAACTCAAGGAAACCCGTTCCGGGATTGAGCGACGGGACAATGTCATTACCGAGCAGCAATCGAAGATTGATCGCGTTTCCAGAGATCTCAAGGAGTCTGTCATCAAGACTCGCGAGCTGCGCGCTGAACTGGCTAACCGGGCCACGGAAAACGTGCATGCTGAGGCCAAGATCCGCGAAGTGGAGACCGAGCTATCGGTCGCCCAGGCATCACACGACATGCTTGCGACGGGAGTGCTTGAATACGACAGCGCGGAGGGTGATGAGCCGTCCGAGGACGAACTGCAGCCCGAAACCAGAGGAGCTGCTACCTGATCGTCGACAGGTCCGTTCTGACTGCGACTGAAAACCCGGTACGGCGCCACGCCAGGTACAGGACCACGAAATAGCCTTGCATCAGAAGCGCAGAAATCCACTCAATGCGGTTTTCGGCCGTATCGGCATCTTCCAGAACAGCTTTCAACACCAAGTTCAGAACGCCCAGAACAAACGGTAACCCGCATAGCGACAGCATGGCGACGGCGATCCACTTAAGGGACCTTAAAGTGTTGTGCTTCGCGTGCCCAAATAGTGCGATTGCGAGTGTCAGCTGTGCTGTCGCTGTTCCCAGGAAATACAGGTAGATACCGAATCGGCGCATGAGCTCGTAGAAGGGTGCCTTGGTGCCAAGAAATGTCACGTACAACACGAGGCAGAGCGCACCGATAAATCCGGACAGCATGATCGCACCGGCTGCCTTTGTCGACGGCGCAATAGCGCGTAACCAGTGTGCAGACAAATACCAGACGACAACGAGCAAGATGGACTGTGGCAGCATCACGGCGCGAAACAACAGGCTGCCGGGCATGTACCGTCCCGTGGCACTTACGGACGTACAACCGTCCACGTACGGGATGCACGATGGCAGCACGTCGTTATTCACGCCCAGCCAGTAGGCCAGCGTTATACCGGCAATAGGTGCGATTCCGGCAAACAGGGGTAACGCTCGAATCAGCATGCGGCCAGCATAACGGAAGCGAATCTGCTATACCTTAAGGAAACAAATAGAAGGGGGATTCAAATGACGATCGTGACGCTTTGGCTGCCGATTATCGCAACGGCGGTGGTTGTTTTTTTCGCGGGATCCGTTATCTGGATGGCAATGCCCTGGCACAAGGGAGAATGGCACAAGACACCCGATGAAGCGGCAGTAAGGGCCGCGCTGAAAGGATGCCCACCTGGCATGTATACCGTGCCGAACTGCAATGATAAAGCGGAATTCAACAACCCGGACATGCAGAAAAAGTTTCTCGACGGGCCGCAGGCCTATATAACGGTGGTGCCCTCTGGATTACCGAAGATGGGCAGCAAGCTCGTGATGATGTTCGGCTACAACCTGGTCGTTGCAATTGTTTGTGCGTACATGGTGAGTCGAACCCTGGCCCCCGGGGCGGACTATCTTGCGGTTTTTCGTATCAGTGGCACCGTAGCGTTTATTGCGTATGGCATGGCCTATGTCCAGGAGAGCGTCTGGTTCGGCCGCCAGTGGTCGTCCACGCTAAAGACGTTTCTTGACGCTTTGATTTACGCCGTGTTGACCGGCGGGATATTTGGCTGGCTGGCCTGATCAGGTCTGAAACTACACCTTGAGGTAGTTTTGTATCTCGTAGCGGCCGCTGCGCGCCAGCAGTTCTTGCCGATCGAAATTGCCGGTTCTTTCCGTAGGAAGTTCCGTTTCCATGCGCCGCCTCAGACGAAGCAAATGGCCCTGGACGTCGCGCAGCGACGAGCGAACGATCTTGACGGTGTCGCTGTCCCTGGCGGTTGCCACAAAGCATTTCATTTCGAAATACCGTGCGAATGTCGTTTCATATTGCTGCACGAGGTGCGTACTCGTGTCGTCACGCATTATGTCGATAATGTGGTGGGTCGAAATGCCGCTCGAGAACGCCAGCATGTATTGACGGTGTTCGGCGAGGATCGCCTCGTTGAAGTCCAGCGTCGTGTGAAACAGACGAAAAAGCCTCTCCCGCAGTTCGCCACGTACCTCGTGGGTCTGAAGATATTGGAAAAGCGCGCGCCGGTGGATCAGCGCGATGTCCGCATGCCGCAATGCCAGAACCTGGTATTTCCGGGCGCTTTGCTCTGCGACCGGTAGCAACAGGTTGGCGTGTCGTAGTTCCCACTCACGATATTTCTTGATATCGCTTAGTACCGTGCTCGCGATACGCGATTCGCGCGGCACAGGCGATTCGCTCGCATCCTGCAACGCGTACTCGGACTCGGTCATTAACTGCCGGTGCCGACTGGAACTGTAGCGGAGCATTATCGGCACCTCCCATGTGCCCTTTATTGAATTGATTGTGGGTCCAGCTTATGTTGAAAAGGGCGTCTACTCAATACCCTGTCTGGGGTCAATCGGACGTTCCTGCCCAGACCACCCTCCATGATTTAACATAATATACATTATACGCATATAACGGTGCTTCTAGCTCTCCCGGCCTATCAATGCATCCAATGGAATCTCGAGGTTTCCATGCAGCGACGACCTGAGCATTGCCGTGGCCAGCAGGTACTGTTCTGCGCCGACATGAGTGCCTTGATTAGTTTCAGAGCACTCTCGTGGTCGCTGGTTTTCGGATGGGACAGGCATGACCGCTAGGTTCTGGCCCTTGCGCGGTATTTCCTGCCCTTTATTGGCTGATCACTTAGCTGCCGTAGTGCTTTCGACACGTGTTTATTCTGCACGGCGACATAGCTGACATTATCAAACAGGTCGATCTTGCCAACTGCGTCTCCGGGGATGCCGCCTTGGCCTGTCAAAGCACCCAACAGATCACCGGGCCGCAATTTATTTTTTCGCCCGCCGCTGATCTGGATTGTGGTCATCGATGGTACGAGTGTTTCGTCCCCGCGTTTCGCATCGGGAATGCCGCGTTGCTCAATGTGCGCATCCGGGAGCGACTTCTCAATTTCTTGCAGTCGCCACATCTCGCGTTCCTCAACGAGGCTTACCGCGATGCCCGTTTTCCCGGCACGCCCGGTTCTACCGATGCGGTGAACATACACCTCAGTTTGTTGCGGCAATTCGTAATTGAAGACTGCATCGATATCTTTCACGTCCAGTCCACGGGCTGCAACATCAGTGGCAACAAGCACACTCGCGCTCCGATTTGAGAAACGCACCAGGACCTGATTTCTCTGTGCCTGGTCGAGATCGCCGTGTAGTGCAATCGCAATAATCTTTTCAGCCTGCAGATGCCTGGCAACCTCAGTGCAATCGACCTTGGTGTTACAAAACACGAGGTTGAGCGCCCCACCCCACGCTCGCAATGTCCGCACCAGTTCTGCGTTTCGATTTTCGCGAGTCACGGAACACCATGTCTGCATAATCTGCGCGGGCGCCTCGTCATCGGTTACATCAACCGTTCGCGGCTCGTGCTGCACTCTTCTGCTGATATCAGCGATCGCCTCGGGATACGTTGCGCTAAACAACAGCGTTTGCCGCTTCGCCGGAACGTACGCCAGGATCGCATCAATCTCATCCATGAATCCCATATCCAACATTCGGTCTGCTTCATCCAGTACCAATGCCTGGAGAGAACCGAGATCAATATTGCCGCTGCGCAAATGCTTGTGCACGCGCCCTGGTGTGCCGACAATGATGTGAGGACTGCGTTGCAGCGATGCTGTTTGATCGCGTAACGGCGCACCTCCGCAAACACTCATGACTTTGATGTTCGGAATCGACCGGGCGAGCCGGCGAATTTCTCTGGCGACCTGATCGGCCAGCTCTCGGGTTGGACATAGCACCAACGCTTGCACCGCGAACGATGACACATCCAGCCTATTGAGAATGCCGAGACCAAAGGCGGCTGTTTTTCCGCTGCCTGTCTTTGCACGTGCCAGCACATCTGCGCCTGAGAGCAGCAAGGGCAGCGTCTCGGCCTGCACCAGCGTCATCTCGGCATAACCGAGATCGGCAAGGTTGCCGAGCAAGTCTGGTTTCAGTTCGAGATCGCCAAAATTCTTGGAGGAAGGCAAGATTTGATATTTCGCCGTGCTTTGAATCAAAGTGGAACTCTAGCACTAACCCCCAGGCATGTGCCGTATCTTGACTATTGCATAGATCCTGGCGCCCTGCCCCGTCCGGCCGCTCGGAGGCCGCTCTTTCGCGTCGAAGATATCGACTGCCAGCATGCCCTCTGTGTATCGGCGCAGCTGCTAGCTTTATAATCGGCAGCGTCGCGAGCTATTGGATGATTGATCGTGTATCGAACTTCTGGGTGTGACAAATTGACCTGCCGTGATTTTGTTACGAAGGTGTTTCCTGGCTTTGCCGTCGCAATTTCACTTTGCACACCCGCAACCGCAGAACAGAACGAATCGTTCAGGTTTGAAATTACGCCTTACGCCGCGCATCGGATGGGTGGGAGCTTTGATGAAAAGGACGGTTCCGGCCGCGTTGAGCTGAACGACTCCAGCGCCGAGGGAATCCTCTTCAATATCGAGGCTAACGCAAATGGCCAATACGAGCTGCTCTACGCCCGGCAGCGTACCGACGCGGACACGCAGGGTTTTCTGGTCAATGACCCGACCATCGATATGGACATCGAGCACTTCCATTTCGGCGGTACGTATCTGTTTGACGGTGACAATATGCGTCCGTTTATCGCATTGACTCTCGGAGTATCCCGGTTTGATCCAGAGCTCCCCGGCTCCGACTCTGAGAGTTTCTTCTCGGCATCATTCGGCGGTGGCGTTCAATTGAATGCCAGCAGAAGATTGGGTGTACGACTCGAGGCACGCGCGTTCACGACATTTGTAGACGATGACAGCAACATTTTTTGCAGCAGTATCGATGGCGCTGGCGCCTGCCTGATACGGGTAGATGCCAGGACCCTTACGCAGTGGGAGGCGCGCGCGGGCCTGGTATTTCGCTTTTAGGCTATGGCTCAGGACTCCACCCGCGGCATAGACTTCGAGCAGTGACAGCTTGGGTCCACGAATGCCTCGCGCATATTTTCGTTCGATGATGGGCCCTGACGCCAAACAGAGACACCCTGTACTTGAGAAAAACTACCGTAAAAACAAACCCGTAGAGGAGTTGTGGGGAAACCGCAACGGCATGCGCGGCAGCAATTAGACATCGGGAGAAGTGCGGCGTTAGGATTCGCGCCGTGCTGGAGAGTCACCGACCTCTGGCTATCAAGTTTGGGCAACGGACATAGGACGAATTGATGAAAAAGTTACTACTACTACTCGCGGCATTGTCTATTCAGACAACAGCTGCAGCGCAAACAAGTCAGCAAAAGCTGCCAGGTGATCTCAGCTATTCCTTTGCCGAGCTTCGTTTCGTCGATGTCGACACCAGCGATGGCGACGGCTTTCGGTTGGCCGGATCCTACGAGCTCGATGGACAGTGGATTCTCGTTGGTGCCCGGACCGCACTGGATTTCAACAATAACGTTGATTCAACACTATTGGAGATTGGTGGCGGTTACGTGTGGAATTACTCGGACGATTTCGACCTGGTCAGCACACTCCGTTTGGTTCGGGCCGAGGTGGATACACCAGGCGGTAACGCCGACGATTCGGGCTTCGCGTTTTCGGCGGGCGCTCGCGGTTTTTTGGCGCCGCAATTCGAGATCCGAGGATCTGTGAATCATATCAACCTGGATAACAGCGACACGTATCTGCAACTTGCAGGCGATTATTACTTTACCGACCAAATATCGGCCGGAGTAAGCCTGGACTTTGCGGGTGATACGGACAGTTTTAGTCTTGGCGCTCGGTGGTACTTCCGTTAGATCTGACTGCCCAGCAGTGATTCAATAGTTCGGCGTTAACTTTTGACACCAAGTTGGGCCTTAACTTTTGCGTAAAAGTTAAGAACACCGATGTCCTTGGTCGGGAGGCCTACCGGCCAGACCATTTCGCCGCTAGCTGCAAGGCATCGGGGTCAGCAGGAGGTTTGCTGTAGTCGACCGCAATCAATCCCCCACATCTCGAGTAAGAAAGCCTCGTTTGAAATTCGCACGATCAGGGCGGAAACTCGGCCGGTCGAGTTCTGATACCTGTGCCAACTTCCCCAATAGTCCGGCCGATACAGCCGGCATCGGGAAACTATCGAGCGGCATCCCCGCCATTCGCTGTTCGCGACCCTCTATTAGGCCGTGCTATACTTCCTTGTTCAGTGACTCGAGCCTAAATTCGTTATGGAAAGCATTGGGCAGTGCCGCTTCCGTAATTGATCGTCCCTGCGGATCGTACTCGGCGGAATCGGTGTCATAGGAACCCAAGACCGCTTCAAGTCATTGCCTGACCGAACGCTACGAAACGGGTATACCTCCTAAATGAAACGACCTAGGACCGGCCACTGGTTCGTGCCCTTCAGTTATCCCGGCTCTTCGTCCACTCTTGGGAGGAAATCGGCAGTTTCCTCGTATCGTGTAGTTAGGATTCAGTCGGCGGCGCGGCGAAGGCCAAAGATACCGTGGTCAAGACATTTTCTTGTGATCTATGGTGCGGTCGTAAAGCCGGTCTTACCCTCGGAGAGCTTATTGCCGGCAAGGTCTTCGCCGAAGTTGGCGAAGGTGCGGTAGGCACGATCTGCTATCAATGGTGCAGCCGGCACAAAGCTCACGGTCGGGAGATCAGCACTTGTTACAATCCAACCTCAATCCCTGCTCTCCAGATGCAGACCCGCGAGGACGGCTCGCGTGTCGAACATCAGTTGGTGCTCGCCTTCATCGTCTACATAGAGCAAATTCACTTGAACGGGTGCGGGAGCGATAGGAAAAAAGACATCGAGCGGCAGTTCTTGTCCAGGCGACACGGTAATCGGCAGCACCGTCCGCCGGCGTTGAATCTCATCATCGACTCGGCGGTTATTGACGCCGCGAACGACGCCGCCCACGGCCAATGCAGGTCCGAGCAACAATAGGCCGGTGGCGGCCGTTGCGGTGCCGGTGGCAACGCCGCCCGTCCACACCGCACCGTATGCGGCGGTAGAAACGGCGCTTGCAGCGACGCCGACACCCACCGCGGTAACTGCCGCGCCGGCGACCAACAACTCGCCAGCGCCAGCACCCGCTTTGACCGTATAGCCGGAATCGCGATAACGACGTGCGTTATCTTTGCTGCCTTTTACCAGTTGACGTCGGTTGGAGCGCCGGTCGACGCGATTCTCGAGGGAATCCAACACCGTGATATTTGTGATCAGTAGCGGCTCGGCGGAGGAATTGCGCATGCGTAGAAGATACTCGTCCCAGTCGGCATTCTTGGCCCACGCGCCGGGACCGTTCCGTACGATAACCCAGTCCAAGGTGGCAGCAAGTTTGCTGTCGGCCACCGAGGCGAGCGGCCGCGTGGTTTGCTGTGGTTGAGATTCCTTGATCAGCTTGGCGCCACCGCAGCCCACAAGCATGATACTGATAACGCCTACAGCCAGCACCCATTGGCCTATCGTCGGCATCGTTCCGCTTCTTCGCGCATTTCGCAGCAGCTTAGTCATACATGCTACGCCCGTCTTTGGTATTTTCATCATGATCCGCATCGCACATCACCACCTGCATGCGCCCCTCTGTCGGAGCGCACGATTAGAAATTACACCTGGTTCGGGCACGTTCACTATCTAGATTGCCGTGCGAACGACCAGGCCAACAATCGACAGCAACGCCGGGACAAAGGGTTTGCTTTGGATCTGACTGCATCATCAGCGGCCCGAAAGGAGCAATTTTCGAAACAGCGCTATGGCCTTGTGTCTCCGAGTCGCGTCACTTCCGATAGTGCGTCGGTCGTGACGTTGACCGTGACATTGGTGCCGTAGTAGAAAAGTATCGAGTGGCCCGTGCCCTGCCCGGTTTGCACAGACCCCGCCATGGTTGATACGACCTGCATATTGAGCACTGCCTGACTGACGCCACTGACATCGATGTTGGCATTACCGATCGGTCGAATGCCGCCAAAATCCAGCAAACTGACGCCGGACACGCTGGCCGTCAAATCGCCGATCTGGAGTCCTTCACCGCGCAGCCGACTAACACCGCTGATATTCACCGTCATTTGCGTCTGATCGAAGTTTCTGATCGTGACGTCGGCTAGCGCCCCGGCAGCCACGTCGATTTGGTCAAGTACCGGCATCGTGACAACAGCGTCCATCAATTGAGTCTTTTCGTTGCCAAACGTGACCGTGTCGCCGTTCTGGCTCACCTGTATATCGTTGATAATGTCAGCGTTGCCCGTGGCCTCAACCGAAAAGTCCGGTCCCTGACTAACTGTGACCCGGGAGAGCCCAAACACCGCAATTTTCGTGAAATTCTGAAAGTCGAACGTTATCGTCGTCCTGTCGAAAACCGGACGACCGAACGTTAGCTCGGTGACCACGACATCGTCGCCTCCGGTACTGACTTCTCCGTCGATGGTGATTTCTGCATTTGCGCCCAAGTCACCTACAACGCCATTGACGAAGACCGTGCCGGCATTGGTCGTGATTGGAAAACCGTTGAGATCAAAGTCGGTCGCTGAGGCAAAACGAGTGACGACACCGGCAAGGTGAACACGTGCTCCCGGTGTGGATGCCAGGTTGTCAATGCTGCCGATTTCGTCTACGACCAATACACCGTTGGTCAATGACCCGTTGACAAACACAAGCATCCCGTCGGTTGGCATTCCGCCTGGGAGATCTATTAGCGTGGCATTACCATAGTCAACGATAAGGCGGTTGATAGAAAACAACATATTGTCCAAGTCCAACTCAGAAACAGTCCCGATGAGCCGAACGTCTGTACTCGTCGTATCGAGGTCGATTCGAGTCGCAATGATGTCGCCGGCATCGTTCGGATATCCGCTGATCTGGGTGGTTGCCCCAACCGAAAGGCCTGCAAAAGTATCGGGGTCGATACTCGGGTCAAACACGGTATCTGAATTGATCAAGACCGTCTGACCCATGACGAGCAGCCGATCAATTGTCGCATCGATATTCTCAACCGGGCCGATAACTGTCGCGAAATAGTCAATCTGATCCGCTGTGCCCGTCGCATTACTGAAATTCACGTCACCCTCGATCGCGACAAGCTGTCCCAATTTCAGATCGGAGACGTTCGCCGGCTGTCCATTGACGTTGACGTTGGCAGCATCGGTGTCGTAGCGGATGCCATTGACGGTGGCGCTGTTTAGCTCCGTGATTGGGCCGAACGCCGAGAGTGCCGCGGTATCGTTATCGATGATGTTGATCGTGGCCGATGAATTCGGACCCAAGGTTGCCCTAGAAACATTGCTCAAGGTCAACGTAAACGACTCCACACCTTCTGCGATAGTGTCATCAAGTGCAATGATGGAGATGGTCTGGTTACCAGACTGCTGATCAGCAAAAGTGATCGATCCAGTCAGTGCACCACTGGAAGGCTCGTAGTCCGAACCGGATACGGCGGTTCCGTCCGTGATAGCGTAATCCACGCTGGCAACACCTGAGCTACCACCACTGCGGGTGACGGCGATATTCGCGACTTGGCCTTCGGAAACATCAAAGGATATGCCTGACAGTTGTATGCTTCCGGGCAGCGTGGGACCGTCACCGCCTCCACCTCCGCCTCCGCCGCCGCAGGCACTGAGCATGGCGGTGAAGAATACGATCAGGCGGGGCATGGTATGTTGTCGAGGTGTCATGGTTGTCACCCGCTTTCCTACGATACCCGTCATTTGAAGGACAAGTTGCGTAGTTGCCTAGTCGGAAAATTACTGCATGAGCTTCTATCATTACGGATTGTTAGTGGCGCGCAAGAAGTGGATAATTTTAAAAGGTTTGGGCAATAGAACTTCCATCAAGAGTCCATCCCGGGCCTCTCACGCATGAGCGACGAATCGCTACTAATCATCGGCGCCTTTACCTGGGCGGTGTATCCTCTCGACGACGGCCGGACTCGTCTGGTCAGCCGCATTCGTTGGAGCTACCACCCGACGTCGATACGCGCATTCGCGCTCGAACTGTTTACCGAGTTCGCCGACCACATCGCCGTGCGCAAGATCCTTCAGGGCGTGAAGCAGCGGGTCGAGCGAAACATTGGGCCAATGTGGGTTCAAAACCTGGAATTCTTCACTTTCCTGGGCACGCTGTTCATCTTCCTGACGGCGCTGGTGTTGCTGTGCTGGCGAGGCCTGACGTGGCGCACCTGGGGGACTGGAATGGCAGCTGCCGCGATCTGGCTTGCGAACTGGTACGCGCCGGTCCCTACGTGGTTCGGCATATTGTTGGCGTTATTGGCAATCGGTGCGTTGTTCGTAACACGCCGAGCCGAGCGGGCGTTCGCAAAGACGTGACTTCAACCTATCCAGCCGCGCCACCGTAAGACTACAATGACCTCTCCGGCCAAAAAAATTGATCCAAAGATCACTTTATTGTGTCGCGCAAGCCATGCCGGAAGGTAGATATCAAAATTGTCTCGCCGATCATCTGTGTGCCGAGCAGCAACGCGAGTAAGCGGGCATTGCCACCCATTCAAGACGAGGACGAGTATCTCCACGAGCACGATGCTGCTTAACCAGATAGCCTGACGATACATTTCAGTCCATCCCAATGCCGGAATTGTGAGAATGCAAACAACTAAGATCGCCCAGATGGCAGTGTGAACCGCTTTGATTGTTCGAAGAGTGTTCAGACCTAACGTTTCCTGGCAATTGCAGTGATCGGCGCCGCAGGGGAGGTCAAACCCAACGATCAGCGACCCATCAAATCCTTATTCCGTACGACCACGAAAACAGCAATCCCGGTCACCACAGCTGAAAACGCCGCGTTCCAGACTATAGTCTCACCGGATGTCAGAGCAAACGACACCAATGACAATTGTCCGCCGGTGAAACCCAGATGCGTCAACCAGCCCAGCACCAAACTGCTCGTCCGCACATAGATCCAGATTGTGACGATCCGCAGCCCGATAATGCCAACCGACGTCGCCACGAAATTCACGATAAAAAGATCCCCGTGAAAGGCGCCTGCGCCGTAGATGCTGGCGGCCAAATGCCACATGGCATGCAAGAATCCCAGGGACAGCCCGACCTTCAAGGGGCTCATCCTTTTCAGCATGAGCGGCGTCGCAAGACCGGTCCAGCCGATTTCCTCCCAGAGTGTGCCGAACACTGCGGCGAAGGCCATCACACTCAACGACAATACCGGGCTGAAATTGGAGGAAAACAAAGAGAGTACTGACAGAACAACCAGAATGGTTACTGGAAAAACCAGAATCGCTTTGAGATACCACTGCGGCGCGAATTTCCAGTATTTCAATTGCCGAAACAGGTTCTTGACGCCCGCAAGGCGCTGGCTTCGGAAGACCACAGCAATGGCTGCGATCGTGGGCGCATGGACCATCCCCATCACGACCACCAGGGCCGCCATGGACATCTCCGTGACCACGAGGCCTGATGGTGCACCTGCCACCAGCACGACGATGATTGTCGTGACGATAGGCAGGGCAAAGGCAATCACGAAGTACAGTGAAAGAGAGTTCTTCTTTAGGTCCAGATCATTGTTCATAGGGTTACCAGACCCCGGGCATTAGGCGGTAGCGGACGCGTTCCGCGTAAGCCGCATATCCGTCGAGCTCTTGCAGCAGGGTCCGATCTTCGAGCGCGGTTCGGATAACAAGCCCGACGACCGACAGAATCGCCGGCACGAAGGCCCACCAGGAACCCAGCAGGAGTGGCGCTGACAGACACCAACCGAACAACCCGACGTATCCCGGGTGACGGACGAATGCGTACGGTCCAGTGTCGATTACTTGGTGACCGCGATCCGTTTGGATGCGTACCGTTTTTTCGAAAAAGGGATTCACACCCATCGACCACGATAAAAGGGCCATACCCGGTAAAAATAGCATCAGTCCGATCGGCCAGAATAATGGAGACATCGTCGACCACTCGAATCGAACTGCATCGAAGCCTGCGACGACGTAAGTCGATATCAAGATCGGACCAACAAAGACACCCCAGGCGATATCCCAGCCTTTAGTGCCTTTGCCCATACGCATTCGGGCGTCGATTAACTCGGGATTTACGCGCTCAAGGTAAATAACATTGACGAGAAAATACAATGTGACAATGCCTACATAGAACCAACCGGTTACCCAGCCCAGACGACCGGCCGGCCAGAGGACAATAACGGCAAACACGGCGGCGGCTGCGATCACAACAAGCGTGAGTCGAAGTGGTCTCGGCAATCGCTGAGAGCGGCGGCGATTCGTAGCCGAAACCGCAGGGGGATGGATTATCTCTCGTCGCTGTGCCTGGACCATGGCCATACTCTCCAAGCGAGCAAAGCGACGCCAATAGCGATTAGTACGATGGGCGCCAACGGCTTCCCGACGTCAAACCATTGCCAGGATCCCGCCACCGCGAAGCCAAGACCAACAAGGACCCAGAAACCCTCTACCGGCACGCC
>Ga0224512_10000351_pt1 | contig 49601 bp, 37 predicted proteins | sample SF_May12_sed_USG_4_FD_169103 | JGI IMG/M metagenome (GOLD analysis project Ga0224512, IMG submission 169103) | Sediment microbial communities from San Francisco Bay, California, United States - SF_May12_sed_USGS_13 | ecosystem: Environmental > Aquatic > Marine > Sediment | place: USA... | reverse complement strand
TTCGCGCCACGCGGTCACGCGATCGTACCCTGTCTCGTGGCCAACAGGCGCTACGCCGGGGGCCGCGGCGGGTGTCCCCGCCGACCCAACGAGGGGGATGAGGGGATGGACGGGGAGGTCGATCATCACCCCCTGCGGCGCGCGGATGTCCACCACGTCGAGCACGAAGTCCGTGCCGGCCACGACCGTGCGGGTGGCCCCCGTGTGTGGGCCGCACAGACCGTCGGCGCGTGCGCGACACCACCTCCACTCCTCGACCGACCCAAAGCCGTCGCACGCCGCAGGAACGGAGTCCTGCCGGCCCCCCGTGGGGAGCGGCGCGTTGTGCGCCAGCGCCGAGCGATACCAGTGGAGCGACGGGCTGACGTACGAGCCCGTGCCGAAATCAGCGAGCACGGGCGTCTCCCACGCCAGCGACAGGTGGAGACGATCGGGGTGCGCGTGTCCGCCGGCGCGACGGCCGCATTCGAGCAATGCCGTTCGCCGGCCTTCCGGCCGCAACACGGCGAGTCCCTGGAGCTCCAACAGATGGGAGTCGGCCGTGCCGTCGTCTCCGGGCGTCGGGGCGTCGGGGCGCATCCACAACAGGCCTTTCCATCCCGCGCGGTCGCGGTGCTGGCGATGCGCGGGGCGGTTGATCTCCTGTTCCGCGAGCTCGCGTCGGCCGGCGTCGTCGAGCTCCGGTCCGTCGGCCGCGTACAGTCGCGCGAGGATGCCGTCCAGACGGGGGTCGCGGGCGCGGGCCCGACCGAGCTCCCAGAGTTCGCAGAACCGGGGCTGCCGGACCGACACCCCGTAGGGCGCGTCCCCGCGGGCGGGCAGTGTGAGGTCCGACAGCAGGGTGACGAGGGGAGCGCCGTACATGCGATCGAGCCGGGTTCCCGCATAGAGGTCGCCACCCTGCCACCGGATCACCTCGGCGGCCAGCAAGAACCCGCGGGTGGCGAACAGGTGGTAGTTCTCCCCCTCGTGCCACAGCCCATCGTCGTCCACCGCCCGGGCCAGCGAGGCAAGGCCCCAAGGACCACGCCACCCGCGGTCCCTGAGGCGCGCGTCGCCGAGCCAACCACCGGCCGCCACGAGTGCGGCGGCATTCCACACCTGCCGGTTCGACCAGCCCTCCTCGAACTCCGCGATCAGCGCCGCCGAGTCGCCCACCATGCGCCGCACGGCGGCCCACTCGGCGGTCGTCAGGGCGTCGGGATGACCGGCTTCGAGCACAGCGCTGGCGACGACTACCTGTACGAGCCAGATGGACTCGAGATAGGTGGAGAAGAAGAGTCGCGTCGGTCCGAGCACGTTGTCGGCATTCGGGTAGTGGTGATACTGACCGGCGTAGGCGGTGAGGATACGACCCGCGCGCTCGGCGAGATCCCGCCGGGCACCCAGCGCCCCGAGCAGCGCCAGATGCACGGCGCGTTCGCTGAGCCAGAGTTGGTAGCGGGTGACCCACGCCCGATGGTGCCGCTCGCCCTCGAACGTGGCATGGCAGCAGGGGCAGCGGTGCGCGAACGGCGCATCAGGATCGAAGGTGAGTCGGGTTCCGTCGTGCGGACAGACGCCCCCGTCGCGGGAGAGCAGGGCTTTGGCCTCGGGCAGGTACGGGTGAGCGAGGCCGAGATCGCCGAGCAGCCGCTCGAGCCGCGCCGCCGCCCGCGCGAGGACCGGCGTACGCGCGACGGTCAGGCGGCGCTCGCCGAGTTCACGCGCGATCGGCCGGAGCATCGTCTTCCCACACCTCGACCCCGGAAAAGTCGAACCTCACGGAGAGCGTGGTCGCCCCCGCAGCCTCGACCGCCCGCTCCACCTCGTGGCGCCGGGACGGCGGGCCGAGCACGAGGAGGCAGCCACCCGCGCCCGCACCCGTCGCCTTGAGGCCCCACGCCCCCGCCCCACGGGCGGCGTCCTCGACCCGGCGGACCGCCGGGGTGGAGATGGTGTCGTCGAGCCGCTGCTGCTGGCGCCAGTTCTCGTCAATCGTAGCGGCGAGGGCGCGCCAGTCACCGGCACGCAGGGCGTTCGCCGCGGCAGCCCCCAGGTCCCGAATCACCCCGAGCGCTTCCACCACCTCCGGGTTGCCGGCCCGAAAGGCGTCCCACACCCGGCCGTGCGTGTGGGAGGAGAAGTGCGACTGACCGGTGTAGGCAATCACGAGCATGCTCTCGAGCTCCCCCACCTGCTCCGGCGTCGGGGCGATCGGCCGGACGGCTACCCCCACCGCCGAGAACGCGAGCTCGTGCCATCCGCCCAACGCGCCGGCGTACTGATCCTGCCGGCCGCCGAGGAGGCCCAGTTCCTTGGCTTCGAGGTCAAACCCCAACTCGGCGAGGTCGGCCCGGTCGAAGCGCTCGTGGCGCAGGTATGCGAGCGCGGCGACCAGCGCGACATCCAACGCCCCGGACGCCCCCAGCCCGGATCCCGCGGGCACATCCGCGCGGGTGAGCACCTCGATCCCTCCGGTCACCGGCAGCATGTTGAGCGCCGCCTTGTGGAGGTCGAGTCGTCCGTCGTAGGTGAGCCCGGCGGGTCCGTCAACCGCGACCCGCTCCCCCAGGTCTTCGGCCACGAGGCGAATGCCCCGGCCACCGCGGAGCGCATCGACGTGCACATGCGCCGCCAGCGCGGCGTTCGTGACCACCCCGCCGGCGGCCTCCGCGAACACGGGGACGTCCGACCACCCACCGGCGAAATCGATGCGCACGGGCGCGCGCGCGCGCACCCGCCACGGCCCGTCCGTCACGGCCATCCGCCCTCCGTCCCGCCGCGTCCGTCGGCGGGCGTCGTCGCGAGGCGCCACGCGGCAATGCCGGCCAGTTCACCCCGCAGGTCGATCCGCACGCCGGCGACGCGTCGCGCCGCGCCCTGCACGCCCCGCGCATGATACACCCACGCCACCGCCTCGACCGCCGCAAGGGCGCGTTGCACGCCGCGCCACGCGGCCTCCAGCTCGGTCGCGGTCCCCGCCGCCCGCACCGCGCCAAAGGCCGCCGCGACGGCCGCATCCCGCAGACCGGGATAGGCCAACGGGCCGTCGCCATCGAACATCGCCGCCACGTGGCCGAGCGCGAAGTCACCCGGGATGCCGGTCACGAGCGCGTCGAAGTCGCGGGCCGAGCTCTGAGCCGTCGCGAGAAACGTCGTGAGCTCGAGCTGGCGGATGCGCACGGCCACACCGAGGCCGCGCCACTGGGCCTGGAGCATCTGCTCGAGCGCCATGTCCCCCGTGCCCACGGTGAGCAGGTCGAACGCCAGACGGGCCCCGTTGCGGACACGGACGCCGTCGGGACCCCGCCGCCACCCGCCGGCTTCAAGCAAGGCCGCTGCCGCCGCCGGGTCGAACGGGATCGAATCCGCGGTGTTGTACCACGGATGCTCCGGACTCACGGGGCCGGATGCCACCGTGCCGAACCCGAACAGGTAGGCCCGGATGATGGTGCCCCGGTCGATTGCCCGGGACAGCGCGCGGCGCACCGTTGGGTCGTCGAACGGGACACGCCGCAGGTTGAACACCACGGCGTAGGAGAGGAGAATCGGGTAGTCGATGACCTGGAGGCGCGCGTCGCGCCGCACGAACGCGGCGTGGGCGGGGTTGATACCCGCGAAATCCAGCTCGCCCGACGTGAGCGCCGCGAGCTTGGTGGTGGGCTCGTCGACGATCGCCACGACGAAGCGGTCGACGTGGGGCTGCCCCAAGGCCGCGGGGAATCCGGGGGATCGGTCGAACACCCAGCGCTGATTCGCCCGATGTTCGACGAACACGAACGGCCCGTTCCCGACCGGCGCTCGGTTGAACGGCGCCTCACGGAGGCGCTCCGGGGGGACGGCGGTCAGCCGGTGGCGCGGCAGAATCGCGAGGTCGGTGAGCACGTCGGGAAACACCGGCTGAGGCCGGCGGAACTGCAGCGTCAGGCTGAACGAATCGCGCGCCACTGCGCCCGTGACGTCGCGCAGCTCCGTCGCCCGCGGATAGGCGACGCGCGGATCGCGCGCGCGGTCCAGCGTCCAAACGACATCCGCCGCCGTCGTCGGTGTGCCGTCGTGCCACCGCACGTCCCGCCGCAACTCGAATTGGAGCCGGCGGCGGTCGTCACTCCACGTCCACGTCGCGAGACGGGACCGTGGCTCCATGCGCTCGTCGTAGTCCGCGAGCGTCAGGAACAGCACGTGTTTCTGGACCTGCTTGGCCAGCGGATGGACGGTCACCAGTGGGTTGATGGACTGGAGCTCGGCACCGGACGCGTAGAACACCGTCGCGGCGTGGCCGTCGGGTCCGGGCTCGCAGGCGGCGGCGAGCAGCGCGAGCAGCAGCGTGCTTGACGCCCGGCCAGCCGTCGTCGCAGCCTTGGGCATGCTGCGTCGGACGCTGGTCCGGTTGTTCACGGGCGTGGGCCTCGTGTTCGCGGTCGTCACCGTGACCTTTCTGCTGCTGAATCTCGCACCGGGCGATCCGGCGCAGTTATGGGTCGGCCCCGGGGCCGGAGCCGCCGACCTCGAGGCGGCACGCCGGGCCCTGGGCCTCGACCGGCCGCTCCCCGCCCGCTACGTGACGTGGCTCGGCACCATCGTCCGCGGCGACTGGGGCACGAGCCTCGCGCAGCAGCGCCCCGTCACCCGCGTCCTCGCGGACGCCGTCCCGTACACGCTGCTCCTCTCGGGCGCCTCGCTGCTGCTGACCTACCTCGGGGGGATAATCGTCGGATTGGTGCAGGCGGTAAAGCGGGCCCGGCCGCTGGACACCGCCCTCACCGTGCTGACGCTCTTCGTGTACGGGATGCCGAGCTACTGGCTCGCCCTGATTCTGGTGCTGGTCTTCGCCTACGGCGCCGCCCGGTTCGGCTGGCCGGCCTGGCTCCAGTTCCCGGCGATGGGCGCCGCGGGGCTGGACGCGGACTTCCTGACTCCCGGCCAACGCCTGCTCGATCGCTTGGAGCACCTGGTCCTGCCGCTCACGACCCTGAGCCTTCTCGGCATCGCGGGCACCGCACGCTATGTGCGGGGCGCCGCGATCGACGTGCGCCAGCAGGACTACGTGCGGACGGCGATCGCGAAAGGCCTTCCCACGCCCACCGTGGTGCGGCGGCACGTGCTGCGCAGCGCCCTGCTTCCGGTCGTCACCTTGCTCGGCCTGTCGCTTCCCGCCCTGTTTTCCGGCACCGTGTTCGTCGAGGTCATCTTCGCGTGGCCGGGCATGGGCCGCGAGCTGGTGGGCGCCGTGTCCGCCCGCGACTACCCGGTGGTCATGGCCGCCACCGCGGTGTTCGGCGCCCTGGTGGTGCTTGGCAACCTGCTCGCCGATCTGCTGTACGCCGCGGTGGACCCGCGGCTCCGCCGATGACCGCGAGCCTGCGGTTCGCCCTGCGCGACCGACGGGTCCTGGCCGGCGGCGCGATCCTGGGCGCGTTCGCCCTGGCGGGTCTGCTCGCGCCCTGGATCGTGCCGCACGACCCGCTGGCACAGCCCGACATCCTCCGCACCCGGTTCCTCGCGCCGCTGGCCGCCGGGCCCGACGGCGCGGTGCGCTGGCTCGGCACCGACCAGCTGGGCCGCGACCTCCTGAGCCGACTCGCGTACGGCGCGCGGATCTCGCTCGCCGTCGGCGTCCTGGCTGCCGTGCTCGCCGCCGTCATCGGGACCGCGATCGGCGCCTTCGCCGCGCTGTTCCGCGGCGCCGTCGAGCGGGTGCTCATGGCGGCGACCGACGCGGCGCTGGCGCTGCCCCGCCTCGTCCTGCTGCTCGCGCTCGTCGCCTTGCTCTCACCCAGCGCACCGCTCGTGGTGCTCGTCCTTGCGCTCACAGGGTGGATGCCGGTGGCGCGGCTCGCCCGGGCGGAAGTGCTTGGCGTGCTCGGCCGACCCTACGCCGATGCCGCGCGCGCAGCCGGCAGCTCGCCCGTCCGGCTCCTGGTGCGCCACCTGCTCCCTAACGCCCTCACCCCCGTGATCGTCGCCACCGCGCTGGGCGTCGGCAATGCCATCACGCTCGAAGCGGGGCTGGCCTTTCTCGGTCTCGGCATCCCCGCCCCCACGCCGTCCTGGGGGAACATGATCGCGAGCGGCCGGGACGCCTTGGTGCAGGCCCCGTGGATCGCCACGTTCCCCGGCCTGGCTGTGGCCTTGGCGGTGGTGGGATGCAATCTCGTCGGAGACGGGATCCGCGATGCCATGGACCCGACGGCGCGGTGACGTCGGTTCACACCTCCACCACCACCGTCACGATCTCCCGCGGACCCGCCGTGAACCGGATCGTGCGGCGGTCGCGCCCGAGCTTGAGCTCGGCGAGCACGGTCTCGTCGAGCCGGGCCCGGAGCGCGCGCGTGATGGCGGTCGGCCAACGCCAGGTCCCCGCCACGCGTTGGCGCGTGACGTTGACGCACCGCAGGACGACGCCCTCACCGTCGTCCCGCGGTTTGAGAGCCGAGAAGACGAGACCTTCACCGGAGAGCTCCGGCCCCGCCTCCGCTTGCGGAACCGCGATCCCGTACCGCAGCATCCGCCCGATCACGGGGGCGTGGAACGTTTCGGCCGCCCGCTCGACCGCCTCCCAGTCCGCTCCTGGGCTCGTCTCGTCCGCGCCGCGGGGCGCCAGCGCGAGTTCGACCCGGAACGGACCGATCGCCTGCGCCTCGGGGGTCGCCGTGGGCCAGCCGGCGTGCCCCGGCCGGGCGCGCAGGGTGTCCCGCGACAGTTCCCCGACCGCTCGGAACAGCGTGACGGCCACGTCGCCGCCCGGTCGGCACTCATACTCGTGCTGGCCGCGGGCGTACAGCGTCCACCGCGGCGCCGCGACGTACCGGTGCATCGGCGCCGTCGGCGGCGGGCGCTCCCGGTCGCCCACCTGCGGCCCATGCCGCCTCGGCGTTCGCGTCACCGGCCCAAACGGCATGTCGGCGGTCACCGCACCGGCGTGGCCCGCGGGCAGCACCATGCGGCACCGATGGTCGCCCTGGAGGTTCTCGCCCTCGACGGTCAGCCGCACCAGATCGCTGCGGGCATCGATCCGCAGGAACAGCGTTCCGCGCACGCGCCGGCCGATCCGGAACGGTCGCGCCAGGGCGGCCACCAACGGACCCCGCCAGACCACGCGCGGCGCCCCCCATTGCGCCCGGGCGGCCGAATCCCCCGGAACCGCCTCGAACGTGTAGGTATCGCCGGCATCCCGTTCGCTCTCCAGCCCGCCGACGCCTTCGAGCACGGCTGAACCTCGCTGCACCGCAAACCCGCCCGCCGACGGCACGACGCGACCCCACGGGGCGTGGAGTGCCCGAGCCGTGGCGCGGACGGGATCGGAGATCGCACCGCCGGCCGCCCGATCGGCAAGGTCCAGTCGCAGCACGCCGAACGCGGGCACCTGCGGCGCCAACAGGGCCACGCGCGTCGCCCAGACACGGTCCTGGTCGGGGTAGGCTCGAGCACTGTCCAGCCGTTCGTACGCTTCCCACGCGCCGAGCGCCTGGTGCGGGACCACGCGACCGCTGGCGTCGCGCAGGTGAAACGCGACGCGCCCGGCTCTGGCAGGCCCCGGCTTGGGTGGCCGCCCGACGGACACGTGCGAGCCGAACACCGTCACGGTGGTCTCCACGATCCCGGCCCGCGGGTGGGGCGACGGATTCACGAGCACGAGCGCCGGCTGCCACTGCTCCGGCGCCCGGCGCGCCCGCACCCGATCCTGGCCGAGCCGCTCGTGCAGCGCGTCGTCCAGCAGCCCGCGGGCCTGCTCGATCACCTGGTCGGCGCGGCGCGCCGCGTCGGCGGCGACGGCATCCGCGACACAGCCGGCGAGCACGTCGTGTGACAGGTTCAGCAGGTGCGCGCGCCACGCAGCCTCCAGCAGCGCGCGGCGATCGCGGCCGCCCGCCAGGGCCGCGAGCGCCGCCTGCGGCTCCGCCCAGCGGGTCAGCAACGCGGCCCCTTCGGCGATCCGCCGCTTGAGCCCGGCGCGCGTCGCATGCACCCCCTGGAGCGCCCACGTATGTCGCGGCGAGTGGCGTAGCTCGCCCCGCCGGTCGGGCGCCGTCGGCTGATCGCCCCCGGCGCTCCGGATCGCGGCAAAGTAGTCGGCGAGTGTACCGATCCTGACCTCCGCGTCGGGCTCGAGCGACCGCAGGGCCGCGACCGCCGCTGGGAGATCGGGTTGCAACGCGTGGTGATCGGCACCGTTCAGCACGAGCAGGACCGAGGTGACCGCGCGCCGCTCGAGCACGGCGCGCAGCGCGGTCCACCGAGGCCGCAGCGCCTCCACCGTGGCCGGCAGCTCGGCACCGTACTCGTAGCCCTCGGGGGGCAGATGGTGCACCAGCACGGACGCGCCGTCGGGCGCCGTCCACCGGAAGAGATCCCGGTCGCGCCCGGGCTCGGGCTCGGCGCCGCGCCACAGCAGCGCCGTCGAGATACCGAAACCGCGCAGTAGACTCGGCAGGGTTGCCGGATGCCCGAACGCGTCCGGACTGTAGCCGACCGGCAGCCACCCACCGAGCGCCGCGGCGCGGCGGCGTCCCATCAGCAGGTTGCGGAGCAGCGGCTCCCCCCCGGCCAGGAGCTCGTCCGCGAGCACGTACCACGGCCCGATGCTCAGCCGGTCGTCGTCGACGAGTCGGCTCAGCCGCGCGTGCGCATCGGGCCGGACGTCGAGATAGTCGTCTATCAGCGCCATCTGGCCGTCGAGATGAAACCGCAGCGCGGGATCGGCGTCGAGCGCATCCAGGAGATCGTCGACGAGGGGGACGAGCCGCTGGCGGAACCGCGCGAACGGGAGGTACCACTCGCGGTCCCAGTGCGTATGCGGGACGACGACGATGGTAGTCAGCGGGGCCGCTTCGTTCGCACGTCGGCGGGCAGGAGCGGCGGCGTCACGCGTCGAGCGGGGGTCGCCGCGCGTGCCAATCGGTGCGGCGCTGAAACTCGGCGGCGAGCGTCAGCACGACGTTCTCGTCGAACGCGCGTGCGCTGAACTGGAGTCCGGTGGGCAGGTTCTCCACGCCGAACCCGTTGGGAATCCCAATGCCCGGCGTGCCGCACAAATTTTCCGCCCCGCTCAGTCCGGGTCCGCCGCGCACGCCGGGCCAGCCCTCGCGGAACGGCTTGTCGAGCGGATAGGCCGGCGTGGCGCGGGTGGGATGGACGATCCCGTCCAGCGGTTTCAGGAACTCGTCGAACGCCACCACCATCTGGCGACGCAGGCGCAGCGCCTTGAGGTAGTCCTTCGCCAGTACCACGAGACCGGAATAGCCGCCGGTGCGGTCTTCGGGAGCGGCAAGCTCGTTCGCGCGCCCGTCGTGGATCAGGTCCTCGAAGGCACTCGCGCCTTCGGCATCGATGATCGTTCCGGCCGCCTGGCCGAACGGCAGGTCGGGGAGCTCGAGGTCCATGACGAGGTCGGCGAAGTTACGCACGACTTCGAGCGAGGTCTCGAAATTCCGGCGCACGTCCTCCTGGGCACCCGTCGCCGCATCCTTCAGCACCCCGAGCCGCCAGCGCCTCCCCGCAGGCCGAGCGGGCCGGTACGCGTACGGCTGCGTGACGGCGCTCGGATCGGCGGCATCGGCGCCGGCGATCGCCGCGAGCACGAGCCCGCAGTCGTCCGCCGTACGGCAGAGGGACCCGAGCTTGTCCATGGACCACGACAGGGCCATCGCCCCGTGGCGACTCACCCGCCCGTACGTGGGCCGCAGCCCCGACACGCCGCAAAACGTGGCGGGCGCCATGATCGAGCCCCACGTCTCCGATCCGATGGCGAACGGCACGAGCCCGGCGGCAACGGCCGCTCCGGAACCGCTGGACGACCCACCGGACCAGTACTTCGTGTTCCACGGCGTGATGCCCGGACCGGTGAACGACGCGTTGGCCTGGTTGTAGCCCATGCCGCCGGCCAGCTCCACCATGGCGAGCTTGGCCACCAGCACGGCACCGGCCGCCTCGAGTCGCTGAATGACGGTCGCGTCCCGATCGAACCGCTGGCCGCGATACGGCGCCGCCCCCCAGCTCGTGGGGTAGTCCGCGGTGGCCAGCAGGTCCTTGGCGCCGTACGGAACGCCGTGCAGCGGTCCCCGGATCCGACCACGCATGATCTCCTGCTCTGCCCGACGCGCCTCGCGCAGGGCACGCTCGCGCGTGAGGGTCACCACGCAGTTGAACGTCGGTCCCCACCGTTCCAGCCGCGCCAGGTACGTCTCGGCGAGCTCGATCGGAGAGAGCTGCTTGGCATGCAGGCGCCGCCCCAGTTCCCGAGCCGGCAGGAAGGCAATGCTGTCGTCGTACATCGGTCAGCCTCCCCGGTAGGCGCGGAAGATCATGTCCGGTTCGTCCGCGTTCGTGAGCGCGGGGGCGTTGAGCCGCGCCGCGCGGCGGAGCGCGCCGTCGATATCCTGCACAACCTCGGCGTATTGGTTGGCCGTGAGCCGGTCCCCGTAGCGCGCCCGGACCCAGGCCCCCAGCGCGCGGGCCTCGGCCGACGGTTCTTCTTGCTGGGCCGGGGCTGCCGGCGCGGCAGCCGGCTCCCCTGAGGATGATCGGGGACGGGCAAGCAGGGGCAGGACGGCCGCGAGCGCTGCCACTTCGGTAAACTCCCGACGACTCACTGACATGGTTCGACCTCCGCAAGAGAGTCTGTTCCCCGAGGAATCTGGGGGATGGGCCCGCACGGGACCAGCGCCCCCGCCGCCGATCGAGATTACTTTTCCAGGACCCATGTCTGCGCCCGGCCCATCATGACCGCTCCAATCCCGTCCACGCATGCGCCGATCGCGCCATCGGTGGACGCGGCCGCGCTCCAGCGCGAGGCCGAGCACGTCTTCGCGGGCATGTTCGAGTTGGAGCAGCTCGTCGCGGCCAACGAGTTCCGTGCGCTGTTCGTGGCCCGGCACGTCGTGCTCGAACGGCGCGTGGCGCTGCGGGTGCATTTCGAGCCGGATACCCCTGGGCGCCGCTGGTTCGAGCGCGAGACGGTCCTGCTCGCCCAGTTGGATCACCCGGGCCTCCGCCCGATCCACTCCGCCGGGTACCGCGGAGACTGGGCCTATCGCGTGACCAAGTGGATTGACGGCGAGAGTCTCTACGAGGCCATCCAGCGCGGACCGCGGCCCATCCCCGACGTGCTCCAGCTCGCCCGAGACCTCCTGAGTGCCCTCGACTACGCGCACACCCAGCAGATCGTGGTACGGCGCATCGCACCCACGTCGTTGATGCTGACGCGCGCGGGCCGCGCGATCATCACCGATCTGCGCTGGGCCAACTCCTTGCTCGAGTATGCCGGGCCGGAGGTGGATCCCGCGACCGACCCGTTCCTGGCGCCGGAGACGCGCAACGGTGACCCGGGCGACCCCGGCAGCGACCTGTATGCGGCGGCCGCCCTGATCTACTACGCGGTTACGGGTGAGGCGCCGGCCGCCGACCCCGCGGATATTTCCCCCCCGTCACTGCTCCGCACCGCGTGTCCGAAGGCACTCGAGCGGGTGGTGGTCCACGCCCTCCAGCCGATGGGACGCGCGCGCTACCTCAACGCGGCCGAGATGGCAGGGGACCTGCTGTCGGAGCTGGGCGATCTCGCCTTTCGGACGAGCGCCGCCCCGCTCACGGCCGAGTCCGACCCCACGGCGTGGGAGAAGCTGCTGCGCCGGGCCTTGGGCGACGACTACGAACTGCTGAGCGAGCTGGGCGCCGGCGCGTTCGGACGGGTGTATCGGGTGCGCGACTTGGCGCTCGAGCGTGAGGTGGCGCTCAAGGTCCTGCATCCGTCCCTCACCGCCGATCCGGGTGTGGTGGAGCGGTTCCGGCGCGAGGCGCAGCTCGCCGCCCAGGTCCGGCATCCCCACATCGTGGACGTGTTCGACACGGGCGGCCGCACGGGCCTGCTGTGGTACACGATGGCCTTCATCCCGGGGGAGAACCTCGGCCAATACGTGCGGCGCCATGGGCCGCTCTCGATTCCCCAAGCGGTCGAGCTCCTTCGGCAGGGCCTGTCCGCGCTGACGCACGCGCATGGGCAGGGGCTCGTGCACCGCGACCTCAAGCCGGAGAACATCCTGCTCGAGCGGCCCGACTGGCGGATTCAGATCACCGACTTCGGGCTCGCCCTGGCCCTCGAAGGCCTGCGTGACGATCGGAAGCACTACTCGCATTCGGGCACGCCGGAGTTTGCGGCGCCCGAACAGCTGCTGGGCGAGATGGTAGACAACCGCGCGGACCTGTACTCCCTGACCATGGTCGCCATCTTCGGCCTCATGGGCCGCCTGCCGTTCGGCGGCGGGACGATCGAGAGCGTGTTGGCGCGCCAGGCCCTCGGGGAAGTGCCCAACGTGCGCGCCCATCGGGCCGACGTGCCCGAGGAGCTCGCGCGGGTCCTTACCCGCGCGGCGGCGCGCGATCCCGACGAGCGGTTCGAATCGGCGGAAGCCTATGCGGAGGCGCTCGAGCGCGCCCTGCGACGCTGGCGGTTCAACCCCCGACGCCTGGTCCGGAGGCTGCTTGGCAGAGACTGACGGCGCCGATTCCATTGAGCGCCGGGTCGCCCGGGTCCGGGCGGTATTCGACGAGTGGGCCCAGGGCGACCGGGCGGACCGCATGGCCGACAGCCATTGGCCCGTGGCCCGGCGGGCCCTGGAGCGGCTCGCGCTGGCGCGCGACGCCAGGTTTCTGGACATCGGGTGCGGCAACGGCTCTGCGGTGCGGTGGGCCGCCGCCGCGGCTCCCGGTGGCCGGGTCGTGGGAATCGACGTATCGCCGGAGATGATCGCGCTGGCCAAACGCCTGTCGGCCCGTTTACCCAACACCGAGTTTCGGGTGGCGATGTTCGGCGCGCGCGGTGGGCTGGCCGGGCTCGCGCCCGACGGCACCGGCAACCCGGTGGGCCTGTTCGACGCCATCTTCTCGATGGAGGTCTTCTATTACCTCCCCGACCTCGACGCCGCGCTCGGCGAGACGCTCGACTTGCTGGTGCCCGGCGGGCGGTTCGCGTGCGCGGTCGACTTCTACGGGGAGAACGTGGCCAGCCACTCGTGGCCTGATGACCTCGGGGTGGAGATGACCCTGCTCGACCAGGCGGGCTGGCAGGCCGCGTTCGAGCGGGCCGGTTTCGTGCACGTGTCGCAGGAACGGATCCGGCAACCCGAGCCGGCCGAGTCCGACGGCCCCCCCGACTGGAAGGTCACCCACGGAACGCTGCTCACCATGGGCGAGCGGCCGTGACCGTCCGCCTCGCCTTGGCCCAGGTAGCAGCGGGGCGAGATCCCGCGCGGAACCTCGAGCGGGCGCTCGCGACCATGGACGCAGCCGCCGACCTCGGGGCCGGGCTCGTCGCCTTCCCGGAGTTGGCCCTGTTGCGGTTCTTCCCGCAGTGGGAACGCCATGCCGGCGCGCGGGAACTGGCCGAGCCCATCCCCGGTCCCACGAGCGATCGGATCGCCGCCAAGGCCGCGGACCGCGGGCTCGTGACGGTGTTCAACCAGTACGAGGCCGCGGCTGGCAAGCACTACGACACCTCGCCGGTGTTCGACGCCGACGGGACGCTGCTCGGCATCACGCGCATGGTCCACATCACCGACTACGCGTGCTTCCACGAGCAGGCCTATTACGATCCGGGCGACCGTGGTGCACCGGTGTACGAGACCCGCGTGGGACGCGTGGGCGTCGCGATCTGCTACGACCGACACTACCCTGAATACATGCGGGCGCTCGGCCTCGCGGGTGCGGAACTCGTGGTCATCCCCCAGGCGGGCGGCCTCGACGAGTGGCCGGAGGGCATGTACGAGGCCGAAGTGCGCACGGCCGCGTTTCAGAACGGCTACTTCGCCGCGCTCTGCAATCGGGTGGGGGCGGAGGAGCGGCTCACGTTTGCGGGGGAGTCGTTCGTGAGCGCGCCCAACGGCGCGGTGATCGCGCGCGGCAAGCGCCTCGAGAACGACCTCGTGGTCGTCGATCTGGACCTGGCGGAATGCGCTGCCTCCCCCGCCCGAACCCTGTTCTGGCGTCACCGTCGCCCGGAGGTGTACCCGGGCCTCGGATCCGGATAGCCCGGTGACGTTGGCGATCCCTGTGCGTGTGACCCGATGACGGCAACGACACCCTCAGCGTGCATCGCCTGCGGCCGCGGGCCTGACGACATCCCCCTCATCCCGCTGGACTATCAGGGCGCGCGTCTGTGGATCTGCCCGCAGCATCTGCCGGTCCTGATTCACGATCCCACGCAGCTCACCGGCCGGCTGGCGGGAGCGGAGCACATGCGGCCCGCCGACCATCACGACTGAACCGGGCAGGACGACGCGCGGGAAGGAGGTACCATGGTGAAGATCGAAAAGGAAGACATCAAGCCGGTCTGCCCGCACTGCCAGATGAAGCTCGCCAAGCTGGTCGAGGTCAAACGCGGGTGGTTCTCGATCAACCGCGTGTTCTGTTGCCCGCACTGCCACAAGATCGTCGGCATCAGCGCCGGCGCGCAGTGAGGTCCGGGCCGCGGATGCTCATGGCCGGGTTCCTGCTCGCCGGCGTGGGCGCGGCAGACGCGGCGGCGCAGCAGCCACCCCCCGCGTGTGCGGCAGTCGCCGCCGTTCTCGGCGGCGACGGTGTGCGGCCCACGCTGGTCCGCGACACCTCCGTCACCGATCCCGTGACCGGCCACCGGCGGCGGGGATGCTGGCTTGGGCTCGAGACGGTTCGGACCGAGTTCGCCGACGGCCCGTCGCCCGAGGAGCGACTGCGCGCCGGCTTGACCGCGCTCGGGTGGCGCGAGGACCCGCGCTACGCGGCGGACGGACCAGACGGCACCGCGTTCGCGCTGCGGCGCGGTCGCGAAGTGTGCTTCGTGGAGGCCAGTTGGGACGGCGGGGACGACAGCGATCCCACGTACGTCCCGTCAACCCGCTACGCCTTGACCGTGCGCTGCGCCGCGGCCGCCTAGCCGTCGGCCGGCGCGCGCGCCACTATTGGCCCCATGCCGCGCCTGTCCCGCCGCGACTTCGTCGCACACTCGGCCTCGTGCGCCACGCATCTGGCGCTCGCTGCCGCGGTTCTCCCCCCCACGTGGCGCCGGCGGTGGGTCGCAACGCCGCGCCGACCGGTCGTCGCCCAGGCCCCCTTCGGCCGGTTGGAGCGAGTGGCCGACGGCATTTGGGCCCTGATCTCCACGCCGCTCACCGGCGACCGCACCACACTCGCGAACGGTGGGATCGTGGCCGGGCGGGCGGGCGTCCTCGCCGTCGAGGGGTTTTACCAGCCGGAGGGCGCCGCGTGGCTCGCCGCCCAGGCGCGGGCGCTCACCGGCCGCTGGCCGACGCACGTCGCCCTCACCCACTATCACGCCGACCACACGAACGGCGTGGGCGGGTACGTGACCGCGGACGTCCGGCCCGCCCTGCGTGCCACCACGGTCACCCGCGACCTCGCGCTCGACCGCAACCAGCCGAACGACGAGCGCCGAGCGGCGCTCGCCGCCGTGGCCCCGCTGCCCACCGAGCCGAGCGTCCTCGACCTGGGGGACCGCGTGGTCCGCCTGGTGCCGCGCGACGGACACACGGCAAGCGACGTCTCACTCGAAATCGACGACCCCAGCGTCGTCTTCTGCGGCGACCTCGTGTGGCACGGCATGTTCCCCAACTTCGTGGACGCGATCCCGAGCCGCCTGACGGCCGCTGTGCGCGCCCTCCGTCGGACCCGCGACACCGCATACGTTCCCGGCCACGGTCCCCTCGGCGGCGGAGGCGAATTCGATCAGTATGTCGCCGTCCTGTCCGAGGTGGAGGGGGCGGCCCGGCAAGCGCATGGGGAGGGGCTCGACGCGGCGGCCGCCGCCGAGCGGTTTGCCCTCCCGCCCTCCCTGGGCGAGTGGGTGCTGTTCGGCCGGACCTTCTACGAGCGGGCGTTCGCCGCCTGGTACCGGGAGCTGACGGGATAATGGCCTGGCGGAGAGGCGGGGTTGCGCTGATCGCCCTCGCGCTCGCGTGCGCCGGCACGCCGGTCCCGGCGAACGACGCCGAGCGGCAGGCGGTCCGGACCAGCGTGGATTCGGCGACGCGCGCCTTGGCCGCGGCCGAGCGCGCACTCGACATCGAGCGGACGATCGCGCATCTGGCGCCCGAATTCTACATGTACAACGACGGCGTGCGGACGGGATACGACTCCGCGGTCGCCAGCATCCGCCGCAGTCTTCCAGCGTTCGCCTCCTTCGCGCCCGTGTGGACGAATCTCGAAGTGCTCGTGCTGAGCCGCGAGGCGGCGGTCGCCACCTTCACGTTCCGCGACTCGATCGTGATGCGCACCGGCGACGTCCTGCGGCTGTGGGGACCGACGACGCTCGTCTGGGAACGGCGCGGGCGCGACTGGCTGATCACGTACGCGGACGCCGACCACTACCCACTCGCACCCCCCTGATCTGACGCCCGCGCCCGCGGGACGGGACGGCCTCCCAGGCACCCCCCCGGGGTCGCGCCAGTGGCACGCCAGCACCAAACCTCATATCCTAGGGACCGGCAACGACTTGGCCAGCGCCGACACGCCGGGGCTGTGAGGTGGGTCGCAGCACGCCCACCGGCCCGGTGGATAGGCTGTCCGAACCGCTCACGGGAGGGAGCGCTCGTTGACGTCGCCGCGAAACCACGAGCATCGCGAGGCTGCGCACAGCGTGGGCCTCAGCTATGTGACCGACGGCGTGGCCGGCATTCGGCGGCGCCGGGCCGGGCGTGGCTGGGCGTATTACGCGCCGGACGGTTCCCGGATCACGGACCGCGTGGAGCGACGCCGGCTCAACGGGCTTGCCATCCCGCCGGCGTGGACGGACGTCTGGATCTGCCCCGACCCCGACGGTCACATCCAGGCGACGGCGCGGGACGCCCGGGGCCGTAAACAGTACCGCTACCATCCACGCTACCGCGCCACGCGCGATCAGTCGAAATTCCGGCGCATCCTCGAGTTCAGCGAGGTTCTTCCGTACATCCGTGAGTGCGTGGAGCGCGATCTGCGCCCCCGGGCGCTCACGCGGCGGAAGATCCTGGCCACCGTGGTCCGGTTGCTCGACAAGACGCTGATCCGCGTGGGGAACGACGAGTACGCCCGCGAGAACCGCTCCTTCGGGCTCACGACGTTGCGCGAGCGGCACGTGCAAGTCAAAGGCGCAACCCTGCGATTCAGCTTCCGCGGGAAGAGCGGCGTCCCACATACGGTCGCCATCACCGACCGCCGTCTGGCCCGCATCATCCAGCAGTGTCAGGATCTCCCCGGGCAAGAGCTGTTTCAGTACGTCGACGACGACGGCAAGCGCCAGGCGATTTCGTCGGGGGACGTGAACGCGTATTTGCGCGAGATCACCGGGCGCGACGTCACCGCCAAGGACTTCCGCACCTGGGCCGGCACGATGCTGGCCGCGCGCGAGCTACGGGAGGTCGGGCCCGCCGCGAGCAAGCGCGAAGCCGAGCGGAACCTCGTGCGCGCCGTTGACGCCGTGGCGGCACGCCTGGGCAACACGCGCGCGGTCTGCCGCAAGTACTACATCCACCCAGCCCTGCTCGCCGCGTACCTGCAGGGCGCGACTGCCCCGCCACCAGCCGAGCCCGGCGCCGCGCCGCGCCGCGAACGGCCGACCGCCGCGTTGCGCCGGGACGAAGTCGCCGTGCTCCAGTTCCTCCAAGACGAGCCGGACGTCGCGCTGGGAGCGTGACTCACCGCGCCCGGGCCTTCTTCCGCGCCCCGGGGTCCAGCCAATCCGAGCGCACACACGACAGCACGCCCTGACCGGCCGCAGACGCGCCGAGTGCGGCGGTCGGCACCAGCCACTGGTGCTGGACGTTCAGGCGCAGCATCCCGGCCGCCGCGATGTCCGTGCGCACCGGGTTGACCGACATCGCGATCGCCGGGCAGTCCGCCGTCGTGGACACGTGCGAGTGCATCCCGGGCCCGCCTACGACGCGGCGTTCACAAGCCCAACCAGTAGCTGACTTTGATGAGGAAGATGTTCTCCGCCGGCGCCGCGAACAGGGCGTCCACGTCGCGTCGCAACGAGAGATCGCCCAGGAGCTCCTCGCTGGCCCGCGACTGCGTCCAGACTAGGAAGAGGGTCGACCCGGGCCGGTACTCCCAGCGCAGCACCGCATTCCCGCGCAGGGATCGGAACGTGAAGTCCGGTTTGTCGAACGAGAACGCGTCCGCCGGACCGGCTTCGTCGGGGTCGATCGTCACCACCCCGTCCTGCTCGCTCACCGCCTGGTACACCCGCTTCTCCAGCACGCGCGGCGCGACGAACTCCTTGTAGTCCGTGTAGCGACCGCTCGCGATCAACGGCTGGGCAAACACCTCGAGCGACAGCGTGGGCGTGAACGTGAGGTTCAGCCGCGTGTTCATCGACAGCGTCCTCTGTTCGAGGCCGCCGAACACGTATCGGCGCCCGTAGAACGTCGTCGCCGTCGGGTCGTCGACGGCCGTCACGTACTGGGCGCGGCTCACGTCGTACTCGTAGGACGGCCCGATCCGGATGACCAGGTTCGACGCCGGCCGGACGGTCGCGTCGAGGTTCACCGACCAGCTGCACGCCCCCTCTTCCGTGCAGCCACGGCTGGGGTTCGTCTCGAGGACGATCGCCTTTCGCTCGTCGGTCGAGAGATTGAACGCCAGGAAGGTCACGGCCGGCCGGCGCACGACCGGCCCGCCGCGGGTGAGGCGGTCATCGAACACGCCGAACCGCCGAATCACGAAGGCACTCGCCTCCCAGTAGTTGCGGGGCTGTATGAAGGCGAAGGCCTGCAGCTGGCGGTCGGTCAGATCGCCGTCGAAGTTGTACTGCTGTTGCCCGCCGGCGATGAAGAACATCTGGCGGTAGAGCTTGGTGGGCTTCGTGAACTGCCGGACCACGTTGCCGTTCATCCACACGTAATCCGCTTGGCTCAGGAACGCGAGATCGTTCACTTCGAACCCCGGGCTCCGGAGGTTGGCCGACGTTTCGAACTTCCAGTCGCCCGACTCCTTGCTGAACCGCGCGTAGGCCGCCAATCCCCGCATCGTCGTGAGCGTGGAGTCGTAGCGATCCGTGAACAAACCATTGCTCCCCTGTTTACGATCGGGGCGCTGGAAGTACCGCGCGCTGGAGCGCTGGGCACGGAGGATGGCCTGCGAGTCCCCGGCGATCTGGGAGAACGCCAGGGAGGCCATCAGCCGGTAGGTCCGCTGGCCCCACCACGAGTCCGTTTCGAGGCCAAACCCTTCGGCGTGCCGGTGGAGTCGGACGGCCAGGGCCGGGTCGCGGAGGTCCCGCACCACCGAGGTCCCGATGCCGCGGAGCACCGTCGCCCCGCCCCGCAGGTCCTTCGCCACGCGACCCACGAAGTAGTTCGTGAACGGCTCGACCTCGAGCGAGGTGCGGGACGAGTCCGCAAGTTGCACGGTAGCGAACTCGCGCCGCGTCACGGCGTTCAACGCCCCGAGGGACCATCCGCTCGGCGTGCGGCCCGTGATCTTCGCCGCCCCCAGAATCGTGGACGCTTCCGGGGACTCGGCGTAGGGCCCCACGTCGGAGGCAAGACTGGCACCCTGCGGCGCGCGGCCGATCCGGCGCGAGTAGAACATCGACAGCCCCGAGACGTTCGAGCAGAAGAAGCAGTTGAGTCCGCCAAACCGGAACAGGCCCGACCCCTCGATGAAGAACGGGCGCCGCTCCTCGAAGAACGTCTCGAAGGCCGAGAGGTTGACGACGGCCGGGTCCACCTCCACTTGGCCGAAGTCCGGATTTGCGGTGGCCGTCAGCGTGAGGTTCGACGTGAGGAGGTACTTGACGTCGGCGCCGACGCGGCCACCCCACGCGTGCGCGTCCGCGAACGGATCGGCCGAATCCGTCACCGGGCGGTTGATCGAGCGGCCCACGACGTACGGTTGCAGTTCGAAGCGACCCGGGCCCCGTACGATCTCCAGTCCGGTAAGGTGCCCGTACCGCTCAGGCCCCCCGGACTGGTTCAGTGGCCACCAGGCCCAATGCGACCGTTCGTTGAGCCGACTGACCATCCGCAGGAGTTGGAGCCCCCAAGTCTGCTCGGCCGCGGTCGGGTAGCGGAGCTGTGAAAAGGGAATGCGCAGCTCGGCGGTCCATCCCAGCGAATCGATGGTCGTCGCCACTTCCCACACCGGATCCCACGACTGATCCAGTCCGGCGCCGCCGGGACCATACCAGTCCCACTTGACCCCCGAAGGATTCACCGAAAACTGCGTGCGCCCGAGGTGGTCGTGGAAGGTGTCGAAGACGAGCGTCAGCTCATCGGCATCGGCGGAGCCGTCGCGGCGCACGAGCCGGGTCCGCACACCGGCCGCGCCAAGGGAGTCGTACAGGCGCGCACCCACGTAGAGCGCGTCGTCGTCGAACAGGAAGCGCACGTCGGTGCGCTGGGTGGCGGGCTGGCCCTCGCTTGGCTGCGACTGGAGAAAGCCGGTCGCCGGGGCGACCGACTGCCAAGACGGGTCGTCCAGCATGCCGTCGAGGTGGATGGCACCAGCGACACGGCCTGCCGCCACGATGGGCGGGGGCGTGGGATGGATCGTGCTGTTCTGGGCGCCCGCGGGTGTCGCCGCGACCAAGGCCCAGAGCGCGATCGCACGTCCGGCGGTCTCATTCGACATGGGACTTCCGCCCTCCGGCACCAAGCCTTCGCTACTTGGACGGTTGGAGGCCCCGTTTGGTTGCAGCCGGCGCGCGAGCGCCCAAACGACGACGGGAGGGTCGCGCATCGCACCCTCCCATCTTCCGGGCATCCCGTGATCCCGTCATCCCGTCATCCCGTTATCCCGCTCTCACGACGCCCCGACCAACCCGTCGTCCTTTGCCCGTCCGCCGACGAGCGGGAACTCGCCGGTCCGCGGCCGCTTGCTCACGAAGTGCGTGGCCAGCACCTTGTCCAGGTCGTCGAGCAACGAGTAGGTGCACGGCACGACCATCAGCGTCAGCACCGTCGCGAACGACAGGCCCACGATCACCGCGACCGCCATCTGGCCCCACCAGGCAGCCTGCTCGCCGCCCCAGTAGAAGTCGGGCTGGAGCACCGTGTAGAACCCCAGGAAATCGATGTTCATCCCGATGCCGAGGGGAACGAGTCCCAACACCGTGGTGATCGCCGTCAGCACCACCGGCCGGAAGCGCGTCTTGCCGGCCTTGACCACCGCCTCGCGTCGGGACAGCCCGTCCCGGTCGCGCAGCAGGTCGGTGTAGTCGATCAGCACGATGGCGTTGTTCACCACGACGCCCGCCAGACTGATCACGCCGACCCCGGTCATGATGATGCCGAACGGCATCTGGAAGACAACCAGGCCGAGCAGGACACCGATCGTGGAGAGGATGACCGACGTCATGATGATGAGCGGCTTGGTGACCGAGTCGAACTGCCACACCAGAATGAAGCCGATGAGCAGCAGCGCGATCACGAACGCGCCCGAGAGGAACGCCTGCGACTCAGCCTGTTCCTCCTGCGAGCCGGCGTAGCGCAGCTGATACCCCGAGGGCAGGCCGACCACGAACTCGTCCAGGGTTGCCTGCACTTCGGCCAGGACCGCATTCGCGTTGTAACCCGAGCGCACGTCCGACGACACGGTGGCCACGCGGTCCAGGTCCTTGCGCCGCACGTCGCTGAATCCGCGCCCCACCTGCAGCCGGGCCACCGACGACAGCGGCACCTGGCCGCCGTCCTCGGGCACCAGCGTGAGGCGCTCCAGCGCACTCAGGTCCTCGCGGTACTCGGGGGCCAGTCGGACGGTGATGTCGTATTCCTCCTTACCATCGCGAAACTTGGAGGCTTCGACGCCGTTGATCGCCGCCCGCACCGTGCGCCCGATGTCGTTGGTGTTGAGGCCGTAGAGCGCGGCGCGTTCGCGGTCCACGTCCACCACCAGCTCCGGCCGGCCGGCAGCCATGTCGCTTTCCAGGCCGTCGAGCTTCGCAAACACCGGGGATTGCTCCAGACGGCGCACGATGGCGTCGGCGAGGAGTCGCAGGGTATCGGCATTGTCTCCCGCGATCTCGATGGTGACCGGCAGACCGGTGGGCGGGCCGTCGTTGGGTTTCTCGACCGCGATGTCGGCGCCGGCGATCCCCGCCCCGACCGTTTGGCGCATCCGCTCGAGAGTCAGGAACACGTCGGTGCGCCGGTCGTTGAAGTCGGCGAAGTTGACCGCGGTGGAGGCCAGGTGCGTCCCGCCCCCGGCTCCCGAGAACGTGTTGGAGACCTGGGAGCCCACGGTGGCCACCACCGACTCAAAGTCCTCCCGCCCCTCCACGCGACCGAGCTCCTCCTCGATCCGCCGCACGATGCCGTCCGTTTGCTCGACCCGGGTCCCCACGGGCGCTGTGACCTGCACGTAGACCGTGGCGGGCGGAATGTCCTCCGGGAAGAACTCCACCCCCGGACCCACCAACCCGAAGGCGACCATCGCCAGCAGGAGGCCGCCGAACGCGGTGCCCAGCACGGCCCCGCGGTGATCCAGCGCCCAGCGCAGCCGCCGCTCGTAGTCGTCGATCACGGCCGGCAAGACCTTATCCATGAACCACCAGCTGAGCGGCACCGCCACGAAACGGTGGAAGGCGTAGGCCAGGCCGGCGGTGGCCGTCAGCAGGACCGCCGTGAGCCAGTTCGTGGCCAGCAGGGCGATCACCAGCAGCGTCCCGGCGCCAAGCAGGGTCCGCCGGGCCGCCGGCTTGAGCGGCACGCGCGGGCTGTGCTCCAGGCTCAGGAACAGCGCGCACAGGGTGGGCACGATCACCAGGGCCACGAACAGCGAGGAACTGAGCGTGATGATCAGCGTGTACGGCAGGAACTTCATGAACTCGCCCACGATGCCCGGCCAGAACACCATCGGCAGGAACGCCGCCAGCGTGGTGGCCGTGGAACCGATGATCGGCATGGCCACCTCGGCGGTGGCATACTTCGCGGCGTGCTTCCGATCGAACCCCTGCTCGCGGAACCGGTAGATGTTCTCGACCACCACGATCGCGTTGTCCACCAGCATGCCCAGCGCGAGGATCAGGCTGAACAGCACGACCATGTTCATCGTGAAGCCCGCCGCCTTGAGCACGATGAACGAGAGCAGCATGGACATCGGGATCGCGAGTCCGACAAACCACGCGGTCCGCACCCCGAGGAAGAACAGGAGCACCCCAACGACCAGGATCAGTCCGGAAATGATGTTGTTCTCCAGACTCGCCACCATCTCCTGGATGTCCTGCGACTGATCGGACGTGATCTTCACGACCGTGCCGGGCGGGAACGAGGGACGCATCCGCTCGATGGCGGCGCGGACCGCCTCCGCCGTGGCGATGATGTTCTCGCCGCTCCGCTTCTTGACGGCGAGCGAGACCACGGGGTCGCCGTCCAGCCGGGCGAACGAATCACGGTCCTTGAACCCGAAGTCCACACGCGCCACGTCGCGCACGTACACCGGCCGGCCGTTGCGGGTCTTGATCACGACGTCGGCGAGGGGCGCGGTGGTCTCGAACTCCCCGGGGATCCGCACGAGGTACTTCATCTCGCCGACGTCGATCGACCCGCCGGGGACCGTCACGTTTTCGAACCGGATCGCGTCCACCACGTCGTCGAAGGCGAGGTCGTAGAACTTGAGCTTGGCGATGTCGACGTCGACCTTCACCTCGCGCTCCAGCCCGCCGGACCGCTGCACCTCGAGCACGCTGGGAATCTGCTCCAGCTCGTCCTGCAGGTCTTCCGCCACGTCCCGGAGGCGCACCAGGCTGTACGGTCCCGAGACGTTCACCTGCATAATCGGGAACTCCGAGAAGTTGATCTCGAGGATCTCGGGCTCCTCGGCGGCGGTGGGCAGGTCGGGCTTGGCGATGTCCACCTTCTCCCGCACCTTCGCCAGCGCCTCGTCCATGTTCACCCCGGCTTCGAACTCGACGTTGATGCTCGAATAGCCTTCGGTGGAGACGGACGTGATCTCCTTGACGTCCCCGATGGTGTTGAGCTCTTCCTCGATCGGCCGGGTGATCAGCGTCTCGATGTCCTTCGGCGCGACGCCGGAGTACACCGTGTTGACGATGATGTTCGGCACCACGATCTCCGGCGATGATTCCTTGGGCACTGTCACGTAGGCGCTGAGCCCCATCACCAGCACGATGAACGTCAGCACCAGCACCATCGTCGGGTGGTCCACCGCAAAGGAGCTGAGGCGGAACTCCTTGAACTTCGTCTCGCCCGGCGGCGTCACGACCCGCCCCCTGGAGCCGCCGTGTCGGCCGACGCGGCGTTCACCACCCGGACCCGACTGCCGTCTTCCACTTGCTGCTGGCCCAGCGTGATCAACCGGTCGCCCGGCGCGAGCCCGTCACGGATCACGACCCGGTTGCCATGGGAGGCGCCCAGCGTCACGCGCCGGGCGCGCGCGATCTGGCTCCCGTCCTCGTCGGTCACCACGAACACCTCGTAGCCGTCCTCCGTCCGCAGCACCACCTGCTGTGGCACCACGATCACATCGGCCAAGCGGGAGCGGGCGACCCGCACGTTGGCGACCATCCGGGGCTTGATGCGCCCGCCCGGATTGTCCATCACGACCTCGATCGGCACCGTGCGGTTGACGGCGTCCACGCTCGCGCCCACGTAGCCGATCCGCCCTTCGAATTCCTGCCCGGGCAGCACGTCGAACGTGACCATCACCCGGTCACCGCGGCCCACGACCAGGGCGTCGCGCTCCGGCACGCCGGCGGCGACTTTCACCTGGCGCGTGGCCACCACCCGCGCGATCCGGGTGCCGGGCATCGCCATCTCGCCCGCCTCGGCGTACTTCTCGTCGAACACCCCCGCCACGGGAGTGCGGATGCGGGTCCGCTCGAGCCGAGCCTCCAAGGTCGCCAGCCGGGCCGCCGCTGCTTCCGCATTGGCGCGCGCCTGCAGGTACGCGATCTCGCTGCCGATCTTCTCGACTTCCCAGAGCTGCCGCTGCCGCTCGAACTGCTCCCGCGCCAAGTCGGCCGCCGCCCGCGCCTCGGCCGCCTGCGCGCGCAGCACGTCGGTGTCGAGTTCCGCGATCACCTGGCCGGCACCCACGACCGCGCCCTTGGCCGCGCGGAAGGTGGCGATGCGCCCCGCCTCTTCGGCCGAGAGCGTCACGTCGTGCATCGCCTCGACCTCCCCGGTGATCCGCAGGATGTCCGTGAACTGATTCACGGCGACGGAGGTCGCCTCGACGTTCACCACGCGGGTCAGCGTCTCGTCGGCCGGCTGTCCGGACCCGGAGGACGCCTGACAGCCCGCCGCCACCACGGCTCCTCCCAGTACCAGCCACTCCGCCACGTCTCGTGCACGCATCGCTCTGAGTCTCCCTAGTCGTTCCGGGCGGCGACCAATTCGCCCGCCCGCTCGGGCACGGTGCCCCTGGCCGCATCCAGGTTGGTCCGTGCGATGAGATAGTCGTAGACGGCCTGCGCGTAATTGAACTCCGATTGCCGCAACGCCACCTCGGCATCGGTGATCTGCAGCTGGGACCCGACCCCGGCCCGGTACTCGGCCGAGGCAATCTCGAAACCGCGCTGCGCCTGCTCCACCGCCCGGCGCTGGCTCACCACCCGCTGCCGCGACTCCGCCAGCGCGTCCACCAGGGTGCGCAACTGGTCCGCCGCCTGTTCGCGCGTGAGCTCGAGGCGCGCGCGGTTCTGCGTAATGGCCGCCCGCGCCTGCTGCATCCGCGCCGACTGCGAGAACCCGCGAAAGATGGGCACCTCGACTCGGATACCGCCCCACGCGGTGGTCGTCCGCTGGTTGGCGTTCTCTCCGAAGAAGCTGAGGCCGCCGTCCTCCTGGGCGTTCACGTTGTACGCGCCGAACAGGGAAACCGTGGGGAAATACTCCGCCCGTTCCACGGCGAGGCGCGCGCGCTCGAGCTCGAGGTTGAGCTCCACCTGGCGTACGTCGGTGCGCCGGGCGAGCGCCGTATCGTAGGCGGCGCGCAATTCGGAGCTGGAAATCTCGGGGCCCGCCAGCGCCACCAGCCGGGCATTCTCGGGAGCGTTGCGGGCGAGGTCTGTGATGTCCACCTCGTACAACCGGCCCACCAGCTCAATGCTCTCGTTTGCACCGCGGCCCATCTCCACGAGCAGCGTCCGCTTGGCAGCGGCCGTCCCGTCACGCGCGCGCCGCAGGTTGGGCTCCAGGTTGGCGAGCTGCACCTCGAGCCGGAGTACGTCGTAGTTGCTCGCGAGCCCGGCCCGGTTCAGCGCCTGCGTCTCCGCCAGGGTCTGCCGCACCCGCTCGACGGACAGTTCGGTCAGCCGCACGCTCTCGAGCGCGAGCAGCACATCGAAGTACCGCTGACGCACCTGGGTCACGACGCTCTGGGTGACACCGCGCGCGCGCTCCGCCTCGAGGGCGCGGAACCGTCCCGCCGCGCCGACGCCGATGAAGGCCCCCACCTCGAACAGGGGCTGGCTTACGGTGACGCCGGCCGCCCAGCTGTTGTCGGCCCCCACGCGCACCGGCCGGAACTCGCCGGGGGCGGCCGTCGAATCGAAGAACACGGCAGGCAGGAAGATCTCCTGCACCTTGAGGTTGCGCTGGTAGCTCGCCGATGCCGACACGTCGGGCAGCACGCTGGCCCACGCTTCACGCACCCGCCCACCGGCGGCGACCAGGCCGGCTTCCGCCTCCGCCACGGCGCGGCTGTTGGCGAGCGCCGTCGCGATGGCCCGGTCGAGGGTCACAGCCTCCGCGCTCTGGGCGTGCAGCATCCCGGCGGTCGCGGTTGCCACGACCGCGACCGCGACTACGCCCGCGGCGGCACCCCGCGCGAATGCAACGATGACAGAACGGTTCATGGGAGTAACGCGCCCTCGGTGGACAGGCCGTGACGAACAAAGGGGTCGAACGCGTGGAACAGATCGATCGGCGACGCACCGCCGCCGCCGGCGTCGCACGCCTCGCAGCCGCGCAGGCGGCACGCGAGGGCGAGGGTCACGATGCCGTGCACGGTCGCCCAGAGGTAATGCGCCACTAGGTCGGGATCGAACCGGCGCATCGAGCCGGCATCCATGGCGTCCTGGACGAACTGCCGCAGCAGCGGGTAGCCGCCGCCGCCGGGCAGCTCCTCGAGGGCGCGCGGACCGCGCAGCTGGATACTGAAGATCACCCGGAAATAGGCTTCGTTCTCGAGCGCGAACTGGAGGTACGCCTCCCCCAGAGCCCGCACACGCTCCATCGATCCCTCGGGATGACGCTGGGCGGCGTCGCGCAGGTACGCCCCAAACCGCTCGAACCCCATGCGGACAACCCGGTCCACGAGGTCCTGTTTATTATGGAAATAGTGATACAGGGCGGTCGCGGAGACGCCGACGCGCTCGGCAACGGCGCGCATCGACAAGGCCTCCACCCCACCTTCCGCCATGAGACTGATGGCCGCGTCCAGAATCGCCGCCTCGTGTTCCCGGGACGTCGCCTCAGCCGCTCTCACCATATAACCAGTTCTCCTCGAACAACTTAGGCTTCGACTTGGGCTTCGCAGGGATGGTAAACAGTGTTAATTTAACGCCGTTAACCTAACGCTGTTAACCGTACGATGTCAACGGAACGGAGGTTTCAGTCCGGTCGCTGACCGTGCTTTGATCAGCGCCCGGCCCCGTCTATACTCCGGCGTGCCGTCCGCCGACCCCGTTCTGCTCCTGTTGCCAGGCATGTCGCTCAACGCGACGACGTTTCCGGCGTTCCCGTACCCGGCACTCGCCCCGAATTTCAGCCGTTTCGTGCCGGGGACCGGCCGCGGCATGGAGCCCTACCTCGAAGCGCTGGATCGGCTGGTGGACGATCCGCTCTGGACCGGCGCGGCAGACCGCGTGGTGGTGGGCCACAGCTTTGGCGGGATGCTGGCATTGGTGTGGCTGCTGCGTCACCGGCTGTCGGGACCGGCGGCCGTCCGTGGACTCGTGCTGGTGGGGACCACGGCCGGGCCGATGTTCGATGCGGTCCGCATCCAGCTCGCGCGCGTGGGCGATCGGGAGCTGCGCGTGGGGATCAAGCCGTTCCTGCCGGCCTGGTATCACGGGCGCGTGACGCGGGGCGTCAAGCGCCTCTTGAACGGCGGCACGCTCCGCACGCGCGACGTAGATTTTCGGGCCCTCCGCTTCCGCAGCGATCTTGCCGTCGGGGTTGCGGGCTGGCGCAACACCGACTGGGCCGCGCGGCGGTCCTATCGCTGGGCGATGGACGGCTTCGACGTTCGCGACCGGCTGTCGGAGCTGGAACTTCCGGCGATCGTGCTGCACGGGAAGCGGGACCGGCTGTTCCCCGTCGCGGCGGCCGAGACCCTCGCCCGCGGTCTGCCACGTGCCGAACTACGGGTACTCCCGGATGCGGGGCACATCGTGCCGCTCACGCATGGCGAAGCGGTGCGGGCGGCGGTCGAGGATGTCCTCAGCGTGAAACGTGAGACGTGGAAGTCGGGGTGATCGTTCCACGTTTCACGTTTCACGTTTCACGTTTTCCCCCGCCTGCGGCACCACCCGTTCGCTCACCCGACCGATCGACGCTTCCCGCTCGTGGACGGCCTTCTCGGCGCGCTCGACGGCGGGGCGCAGATTGGCGACGTACTCCCGTAGCCCGCGGATCTTGCCCTGCGTCGCCCCGCCTCGCTTGGCGAGCATGGCCAGCTGGTTCGCGCTGTCGGCCATGACGCCCATGCCGTTCAACAGCAGCAGCCGGCCCAGCTCGGTCGCGGCGCGCGCAATCAGCGCCGCATAGGCATCCTGGCCCTTTTTCATGGCGGCGTATTGCTCCACCAGCGAATGGAGGCGATCCACCTTGCGCCGCGCCTGCGTGAGCACCTCCAGCTCCTGTTGCGCCTGCGTGCTGAGCTTCTTCATCACGATCTCCTGGAGGCTAGCTCCAGCGGAAGATTTTGAGCGACACGGCGAAGCTACCGACGGCCCACATCGCCATGTTGGCGAGCAGGCCCAGCGTGGTACCGATGCCGGCGCCTTCGAGCAGCACCGCCCGCAGACCGTCGTTGAGCGCCGTGAGCGGCAGCAGGCGGATGAACGGGTGCATCGCCTCGGGGAAATGCGACCACGCGAAGAACACGCCTGACAGCACCCACATCGGCACCATGGCGAGGTTCATCAGCCCCGATACGCCTTCGACGGTCCGCGGCCGGCTTGCCACCAGCAGCCCCAGGCCGGAAAACGCCAGGGCTCCGGCGAGCACGATGACCGACAGATGCAGCAGTGAACCCCTGAGCGGAACTCCGAAGGCGAGCGCTCCGAACGCGAGCACCACACCCACCTCGAACACCAGGAACACGAGCCGGGCCAGGACCTGCCCGAGCATGAACTCGCTCTTGCGCATGGGCGACGCGACCAGGCGTTTGAGCAGCCCGCGCTGCCGGGTCTGCACGATCCCGAACCCGATGCCCCACATTCCCGTGCCCATGATGTTGAGTCCCAGCAGCCCGGGGATCAGGAAGTCGATATACCGGGCGCCACGCTCGGCCGTTGTGACGTCCCGCACGTCCCGCACGTCCCGCCGGCCGGCGGCCTGCTGCAGCGCCGCATGGGCGAGGAGCCGCGCCAGGTGGCTTTCCTCTCGGGTGGAGTCGTAGCGGAACGTGAGCGGGTCGCCCGGGACGACGACCAGCGCTACGCGCCCCGTGCGGAGCCGCCGGTACGCCTCGACCGAATCGAGCGCGACGACCCGGAGCCGAGACTCCACCCCCAACGCCGCGACCGCCGAGTCGGCCCTGCCCGTCGTCCCCTGCACGGCCACCGCCAGCGCCTGGGGCGCGCGGTTCTTGAACGCGATGCCGAGCGCCAACGCCAGCAGAATCGGGAAGGCGAACACCCAGAACACGGCTTCCGGCTCGCGCATGAGCTCCCGCAGACGCCAGAGCGTGAGCTGCAGCAGGGGTCCGCCACCCCGCTTACTCATCGCGCAGACTCCGGCCGGTGAGGTGCAAGAACACGTCCTCGAGCGTCGCATGGTGGGTCACGAGTCGCGTGAGCTCGATGGCCCGATCGCGGACGAGTGCCATGAGCGCGGGCACGGTTTCATGAATCCGCGCGACCGTGAGGCGGACCGTCCCGTCTTCCGCGTGCACGGCCGTGACGCCGGGAAGCGCCCGGAGGGCGGCCGGTGCGAGCGCAGCCCCGTCGGCCGCCGCGAACTCGACCACGTGCTCCGCACCGAGTGACGCGATCAGCTCCTGCGGGGTCCCCAACGCAATCATGCGTCCGTGGTCCACCACGGCCACGCGATCACAGAGCCGTTCGGCTTCGTCCATGTAGTGCGTCGTGAGCAGGACCGTCCGCCCGCGCGCGCGGAGCGCCAACACGATCTCCCACAGCTGGCGACGCGCCTGCGGATCGAGGCCGGCCGTCGGCTCGTCGAGAAACAGCAGCTCGGGCTCGCTCACGAGCGCCACGGCGATCGCGAGTCGCTGGCGCTGCCCGCCGGACAGCTGCTTCACCCGGGCGGTCCGTTTCTCCTCGAGCCCCACGACGGCAAGCGCGTCCTCCACGTCCATGCCGCGGCGGTAGAAGCTGCGGAACAGTTGGAGGGTTTCGCGCACGGTGAGCTTTTCGGGGAACAGCGTCTCTTGAAGCTGGGTCCCGAGCCGCTGTCGCAGTTCGGCGCGGTCGCGGTCCCAGGTCCGGCCGAGCACCTCCACGGACCCCGCGGTGGGCGGCAGGAGGCCCTGCAGGATCTCGACGGTGGTCGTCTTGCCCGCGCCGTTGGGACCGAGCAGGCCGAAGCACTCGCCGGGGCGCACCTCGAGATCGAGGCCGTCCACCGCGACCACATCGCCATAGTGTTTTACGAGTCCGCGGCAGCGGATGGCCGCGTCGGGCGTCATGGGCGCAATCAACCCCGGCTCGGAGCAGGACGCAAGCGAACCCAGCTGGTGCCCGGGCAGGTGCGTGTATGTTTCTCCGCTATGACCGGACTCGTGATTCGCGTCGCGGCGGTAGGCCTGGTGGGATACGTCGTGCTGCTGGTGCTCGCCTGGCGCTATCAGGAGCGGCTCGCCTTTCCGGCGCCGCGCATGCCGCTGCCGGCGCCGGCCGTGCTGGGCATACCCGATGGTGAGCGGGTGACGCTCACGACGGTCGATGGCGTGCGACTCCACGGCTGGTATCTGCCCCCGGCGTCGGACGCGCCGCGGCCGGCGCCGGCCCTGCTCTGGTTCTATGGCAACATGGAAACCGTCGCCGCCATGGCGCCGGTGCTCGTCGCCTGGAAGCCGCGGGAGATCGGGCTGCTCGCGATCGATTACCGGGGCTATGGGGAGAGCGAGGGACACGCCACCGAAACCGGCCTCTACCGAGACGCCGACGCCGCCTGGACCTGGCTCGCCGAACGGGCGGACGTGGATCCCGAGCGGCTTGCCGTCTACGGCCGGTCGCTCGGGAGCGCGGTGGCGCTGTATCTCGCAACGGAACGGCCGGTGCGGGCGGTGGTGCTCGACTCGCCCTTCACGAACGCCAGGGCGATGGCGCGCCACCACTACTGGTTTCTCCCCCCGGGCCTGGTGCGGTTGTCGCTGGACAACCTCGAGCGGGCGGCCGGACTGGACGCGCCGCTCCTCGTGGTGCACGGCGCCGACGACCGCATCGCGCCCATCGCGATGGGACGTGCGGTGGCCGAGGCCGGCCACGCCCGCGAATTCCTGGCACTCGAAGGCTCGGGGCACAACGACACCTACGTGGTGGGCGGTGCCGCGTATCGCGACCGCATGGCGGCCTTTCTCCGCGAGACCCTGCAATGACCCTCCCGGATTTCTCTCCTGACGCGTTCGCACGAACGCTCGCACGCGTCCAAGAGTTGGCGGTCGACTATCTCCGACGACTCCCCGAGCGGGAAGCCTTTCGCCGTCCCCCGGATGACGTCGTGCGCCGCTTCGAGGCCGCCCCGCTTCCGAAGGAAGGTGAACCGGCGGATCGCATTCTCGCGGACATCGAGCGCGACGTGCTGCCGTACTCGCTGGGCATTGGGCACCCGCGTTGGTGGGGCTACGTGCGGGCGAGCCCGAGCCCCTTCGGCATGGCCACCGACCTGCTGGCCACGACGATGAACAACAACTGCTCGGGAAGCGCACAGATTGCGACCTATCTCGAGATGACCGTCGTGCGCTGGCTAGCCGAGTTGGTGGGCTATCCGCCCGACGCCGGCGGGATCCTCCTGTCGGGCGGGTCGGCCGCGAACTTTGTAGCGCTCGCCGCGATGCGCGAGGCAAAGCTCCCCGGCACTCGCCAACACGGGCTCCGTCACCTGGATCGACCGCCCGTGGTCTACGTGACCTACGAGACCCATTCCTGCATCCGACGGGCCGTGGACCTCCTGGGGTTTGGCAACGACGCCCTGCGCCTGCTCCCGACGGACGACCGGCTCCGCATGGATCCCGCTGCTCTCGCGGCCGCCGTGCGCGAGGATCGCGCCACGGGACGCTTGCCGCTCTGTGTCGTGGCGACCGCGGGCACGGTGAACCTCGGCGCCGTGGACCGGCTCACCGAGCTGCGGGAGGTGGCGCGCGCCGAGGATCTCTGGTTCCACATCGACGGCGCGTACGGAGGCGTGCTGGCCGCGTTGCCAGAGCTGGCCGACCGGTACGCCGGGCTCGCCGACGCCGACAGCTTGGCCATCAATCCCCACAAGTGGCTCTATGTGCCCTACGAGGCCGGGCTCGTGCTCGTGCGCGACCGCAACGCCCTCACGCGCGCGTTCGCCACCAAGGCCGACTACCTCGAAGTCGAGGAAGAGGACTATTTCAGCGGTCCGCTGTGGTTCTACCAGCAGGGACCCCAGCTCTCCCGCGCGTTCCGCGCGCTCAAGATCTGGGCCGTGATGCGGCAGATCGGGCTCGGGGGCTATCGCACGCTGTGGCGGCAGGACCTGGCCACCGCCGCGGAATTGCGCCGGTTGGTCGCCGAGCACCCGCGTCTCGAGCTCGTGGGCCCGTCGGACCTCTCGATCGTCTGTTTCCGGTACGTGCCGGCGCGAGAGGATGCGCAGCGACTCAACCGTCGACTGGTGGATCGGATCCAGAAGGACGGGCGGCTGTTCGTTTCCGGAACGACGGTGAACGGCACCGCGTGCCTGCGCGCGGCGATTCTCAATTTCCGCACGACGGCGGCCGACGCGAAGCTCGCGGTGGATGCCGTGGCGGAGCTGGGGGCGGGATTGGAAGCGGCGACGGGATGACGGGAGAACGGGATGACGGGATGGGGTGACGGCTTTACATTCCCCGCACCTCGATCGGATGCTGCTCATGGCTCGCTTTGTCTCTCTGCTCCTGCTCGCCGCGGCGCCGCTCGCCGCGCAGCAGCAGCCCGCCGACCTCATCGTCCTGAACGCCCGTATCTACACCGCGGACGCGAACCGGCCCACCGCCAGCGCGCTGGCCGTCCGCGGCGGGCGGATCGCATTCATCGGCAGCAATCGGGGTGCCGAGGCGCTGGCCGGGCCGCGTACGCAGCGGCTCGACCTCGCGGGGAAGACCGTGATTCCTGGGATGGTGGACGCGCACGCCCACCTGCTCAGCCTCGGGCAGGCCCTGCGCATCGTGGATCTGGTGGGGACGACGTCGTATGACGCCGTCATCGCTCGGGTCGTCCAGCGCGCCCGCACGGCCCGACCGGGGGAGTGGATCCGCGGGCGCGGGTGGGATCAGAATGATTGGCCCGTCACCGTCTTCCCTACGCATGACGCGCTCTCGCGCGCCGTGCCGAACAACCCCGTCTATCTCGGACGAGTGGACGGCCACGCCGTGCTGGTCAACGCGGAGGCGATGGAGCTCGCCGGGATCACCGCCGCCACCGCCGATCCCGAGGGGGGGCGGCTGATTCGTGACGCGGCGGGCCATCCCACCGGCGTGCTCGTGGACCGGGCAACCAGCCTCGTGGGTCGGGTGATTCCACCCGACTCACGCGACGAGCTCAGGGAGGCGATCCTCGTTGCCATTGCCGAGGCCAATCGGTGGGGACTCACCGGGATCCACGACGCCGGCGTGAGCGAGGATGTGATTGCCCTCTATGAGGAGCTGGCGCGCGCCGGCCGGTACAACCTCCGGAACTACGTCATGGTCCGCGCCGAGGAAACGACGCTCAACCGGTTGATGGACCGCGCGCCGCGTACGGCGCTGTACGACGGGCGGCTCTGGCTCCGCAGCATCAAGATCAGCGCCGACGGCGCCCTGGGGAGCCGAGGCGCCGCGCTACTCGACGACTACAGTGACGAGCCCGGCAACCGCGGACTCGTGACAGCCGATTCGGGCTACCTACGCCGCGTGGCCGCGAAGGCGCTGCGCACCGGGTTCCAGGTCAACGTCCACGCCATCGGGGACCGCGCCAACCGCACCACGCTCGACATCTTCGAAGACGCCCTGCGCGAGGTCCCCACCGCGGACCATCGGTTCCGCATCGAGCACGCCCAGATTCTCAACTACCAGGATTTGCCGCGGTTCGCCCAACTCGACGTGATTCCGTCCATGCAGGGGAGCCACCAGACGAGCGACATGTACTGGGTGCCCAACCGGATCGGCTGGAGCCGCGCGCAGGGCAGCTACGCGTGGCGTTCGCTGCTGAATACCGGCGTCGTGATCCCGAACGGGTCCGATTTCCCGGTGGAGGCGGTGAACCCGCTGATCTCGTTCAAGGCGTTCGTCACCCGACAAGATGCCAACAGTTATCCGGCCGGCGGCTGGTTTGCCGCCGAGCGCACGACGCGCCAGGAAGCACTGCTCAGCATGACCCTGTGGCCCGCGTACGCGGCGTTCATGGAAGACGTGTCCGGCTCGCTCACCGCCGGCAAGTACGCCGACTTCGTGGTGCTGGATCAGGACATCATGTCCGTGGCAGCGGACCGGATTCTGGATACCCGAGTCGAGATGACGGTGCTCGGCGGGGTTGTAGTGTACAGGGGACCGTGAGGGGGACCTGCGAGCTCCGAACCGCTAGGCGTCCGGTCGTCTGTCCTATGCATCTGCCTGTCTCGGCGTCCGAGCCGCCCCTTCCACCCGCCACGCCAGCACCGCCACCAGCATCACGATCCCAGCCGCGATGTAAAACGGCACGTCCACGCCCAGTCCCTGGAACGCGGCCGTCGCGCCCACCGGGGCGATCACGCGCGCGACGCCACCGAACGTCTGCTGCACGCCCATCACCTGGCCGCGCTCGGCGTCCGGCGTCTTGTGGGTGACCAGGGCCGTGGTCGTGGGAAACAGGAGCGCCGTGCCGATCGGCACGAACGTGATGGTGAGCGCCAGCAGCGCCACGGAATTGGGCAGCGGGATGATCAACAGGCCAAAGGCCAACAGTGCGCCGCCGAGGCGCATGACGCGCGTCTCGCCGTAGGTGTCAACGAGCTTGCCGAGGATCACCGCGCGCATCACGACCGACAGCGCCCCGATATAGACGAAGAACACGCCGATCGTCCGTTCGGTGACGCCAAACTCGCTTTCGAGGTACAGCGCCAGCACTCCGGTCATCGACATGAAGCCGAGCATGCCTACGGCGTAGATCCAGATGAGTCGGGAAGCCGGCGCGTCCGGATGCCGAATCACTTCCCACACCGAGGCCCGGATGGACCGACGGGGCGGGACACCGGCGGCGGCGCGTGGGGCTCCCGGCTGTTGCGAGGGCGACGTTTCCGGGAGCCAACGCCAGGCGAACAACACGTTGAGGAAACAGAGACCGCCGGCGATGAGCCCCGGCGCCTCGTGGCCCAGCGTCGTGGCGAGCGAGCCCAGGGCCGGGCCGATCATCACGCCGGCCGACGTCGCCGCCGACAGCCAGCCCAAGGCCTTGGCGCGGTTCTTCGGCTCGATGGCGTCACCGATGTAGGCCTGGGCCACCCCCGTGGTGCCGCCGCCCGCGCCCTGGATGATCCGCGACAGGAACAACATCCAGATCGAGACCGCGTAGCCGAACACGATGAACGCGACGCCCGAGGCCGCCAAGCCAACCATCAGCGCCGGGCGACGGCCCAGCCGGTCGGACAGCCGCCCCCACACGGGCGCGGACGCGAGCTGGGCAATCGAGAAGCTCGCGATCATCCACCCGATCACCCATTCCTGCGCCTGGAGCCGGAGCGCGTAGAACGGGAGCAGCGGGAAGATCATCGCGAAGCCGAGCATGTCCACGAACCCGATGCCGATCAGCACCGAGATCTTCTTCATGCCGGCGTCGCTCATCGGCGGGTGCCCACGGCCATGGCGGCGGCGGAGATCAGCATGAGAATCACCCCATAGGCCGCGGCCGTGCCCAGATCGAACTGCCGCAGGGCGCCGAGGATCTCGATCGAGATGGGTCGCGTCTCGAACGTGTACAGCACGATGGACGTCACGAAGTCTCCCAGCGCGGTGGCAAACGCCAGCGCGGCGCCCGCCAAAATCGCGGGCCGCAGGATGGGCATGGTCACGCGGACCAGCGTCCGCGTGCGCCCCGCGCCCAGGGAGGCGGCGGCTTCGTCGAGCGACGGGTCGAGCTGCCGGAACCCGGCGAGCACCGAGCCCGCGGTGATCGGGAGGTTGCGCACCAGGTACGCCAGCGGGAGGATCGCCGCCGTCCCCACGAGCACCCAGCGACCGATCCACGGCTGCCGCGCGCTGAACACCGTCGCGAGCGCGATGGCGAGCACGGTGCCCGGCACGGCCCACGGGACGGTGGTGAGCGTCTCGATGGTCCGCCCGAATTGCGCGCGCCGCTGCACGATGAGGCGTCCGGCCCAGAGCGCGAGCACGACCGTACCCACCGTCGCCGCCGCCGCCATCCACACCGAGTTGAGGAGGGGTCGCAGGCGCTCGGGATCGCGTAGCAGGGCGCCGTAGTTACCGAGCGAGTACGCCGGCGGAAACAGCTCGGTGGTCCAGGTCCCGATGGGGACGAACGACACGAGCACCAGCGTCGCGTGCGGCAGCAGGAGCACGGCGGCGAACGCCCATCCGACAACGGCGGCCCCCCAACGCGCGAGCGGCTGGTGCAGCTCGCGCGCCGCCGGCGCGGTGCCCTTCCCCACCACGGCGACCGAGCGCCCGCCCTGCGTGCGTCGCAGCGCGGCAAGACCGACGAGGGCGACGGCCGCGAGGGCCACGGTCTGTACCATCGCGAGCCCGAGGTCGCCGTTCAGCTTGGTGGCAACGATCTGCGTGGTCATCACGCGGAAGCCCCCCCCGAACACGTATGGGGCGCTGAACGAGCCCAACGACGTCATGAACGTGAGCAGCGCAGCGGCCACCAACTGCGGCCGGAGCAGCGGGAGCGTCACCCGCCGCAATCCGTCCCACCGGCCGGCGCCCAGCGATTCGGCGGCCTCGAGCATGGACCGGTCCACGCGGGCCAGACCCGCCCGGGCAAACAGATAGAAGTACACGTACATCGAGTAGGCGTGGACCAGCAGGATGGCGCCGGCCCCCTGAAGCCGCCACGGCGCCGACGCGAGTCCGAAGAGCCGGGTGACCGTGCGCGCGACGAAGCCGCTTTCGCCGTACAGAAACAGGAAGGCGATCACGCCCACGAGGGGCGGCAAAACCGCGGGCAGCGCGACGAGTGCCCCGAGCAGGCGGCGACCGGGGAACTCCAGTCGTTCGAACACGAATGCCAGCGGAATGCCGATGGCTCCGGCGAGCGCCACGCTCGCTACCGAGATCCACACGCTCGCCCACAGCGCCTGCCATTCGCGCGGCTCGCGCACGAAGGCTTGCACGTGGGCGAAACTCCAGGCCCCCTGGTCGCGCAGCGCATCCACCGTCACCAGGGCAAGCGGGTACACGACCAGCCACGCCAGGACGAGGGCGAGCGCGATGCCCCGCGGGCGACGGGTCATGACTCCGCGGGGAACGCGTGCCCGGTCGTTGCCACCACGTGCACGACGGCGCCCACGGCCGCCGCGGCAACCGGGGCCTCGATCTCGATCCGGCCGACCTCGGTCTCCACGTGAAACAGCGCGCCGCCCCCGAGATAGCGTTTGTCCCGCACGGTTCCTCGCAGGCCGGCTTCCGCCAGCCGAAGCGCGTCGGGACGCACGACCACGGAGACGGCCGTACCGGGAGTCACCGGGAGCGCCGTGCGCACCGGCCACACCACGGCGGGCGCCACCTGGGCGTGCGTCGGATCGGCCATGGTCCCCGGCACCACGCTCGCGCGCCCCACGAACGTCGCCACGAACTGTGTTGCCGGCCGTTCGTAGAGATCGGGTCCGGTGCCCACCTGCTCGAGCCGGCCCTCGCGCAGCACGGCGATGAGGTCGCCCAGCGCAAACGCCTCTTCCTGCTCGTGGGTCACCAGCACCGTGGTGATGCCCACGGCCCGCAACGCAGCACGCAACTCCCGCCGCGTCCGCTCCCGTAAGGCGGGATCGAGGTTGGACAGCGGCTCGTCGAGCAGCAGTACGCGAGGCTCGGGCGCCAGGGCCCGCGCCAGGGCCACCCGTTGCTGCTGTCCCCCGGAGAGCGCGTCGATAGTCCGCCGTTCGAATCCCGCGAGGTCCACCAGCCGCAACATGGTGCGCACTCGCTCGTCCCGATCGGGGCGCTGCTGGATCCCGAACGCGACGTTTTCGCCAACCGTGAGATGGGGGAAGAGCGCGTAGTGTTGGAAGACCATACCGCACCGCCGGGCGGCGGACGGCAGGCGCGTGACGTCACGGCCTTCGACCAGGATGGACCCCGCGTCGGGGCGGTCAAACCCGGCTAGCAGCCGCAGCGTGGTGGTCTTGCCGCTGCCACTTGGGCCGAGCAGCGCGAGGACGGCCCCGCGCGGCACGGCGAGCGACAGATCCTGGACGGCGGCGTGTCCGGTGAAGTGCTTGGTCAGACCGCGCAGCTCGAGAAAGGGCTCGCCCATCAGCGTCGCGCGCCGCGCCCCCGCACGTTGCGGTCCCAGTAAGCCATCCACGCGTTGCCGTCGGTGGCAAGCCGGTCCCACTCCATCGGCTCGACCACCAGTCGGGCCCGCACCTCGCGCACCCAGTCGGGGAGCGAGTCCGCCGGCAGGTCCTGTCGCGCCGGAAGCCGGTAGACCTCGCGCGCCGCCAACAGCTGACCCGCAACCGATCCCACCCACTCGATGAAGGCCCGGGCGGCCTCCGGATGCGGGGTACCGCGCACGAGCGCGATGGCGTCTTCGATCACCGGCGTGCCGCTCGTGGGGAGGGTGAACCCCAGCGGCTGGCCCTTGGAGCTCTCGATCAGGATGTCCGGCAGGTCCCAAAGGGAGATCAGCCCTTCCTGCCGAATCAGCTTCTGGTGCAGCAGCGCCGGGTTCAGCACGTACTCGCGGGTCTGGCCATCGAGACGCCGCAACCAGACGAAGCCCGCCGCCGTGTCCCCTGTCTGCCGGAGACTGCGGAGCACCGCCATGCCGAAGATCGCCCGCATCGTCCCCGAGGCCAGCGGGTCGCGAATCACCACCTGCCCCCGCCAGCGCGGCGTGAGCACCTCTTCCCAATCCTGTGGGGCCTGCTCCGGTGCCAAGGCAGCCGTGTTGTACGCAATCACCGCCGGCGTCTCGTACGCCGCCACGTACAGATCGTTCGGGCCACGACTGCGGGCGGGCACATGCTCGGCCCACGACGGTGTGAACGGCGTGAGCAGGGAATCGGCGACCGCGCGTTGGAACAGCATCGCCGGCCCGCCAAACCACACGTCGGCCTGGGGGTTGGCGCGCTCCGACCGGATCCGGTCGAGCACGTCCTGGGACCCCATGTCGAGCCAGCGCACGTCGATGTCCGGGCGCTGCGCTTCGAACGTCCGCTCGGCGAGCGCCAACAGATCCCGGCCGTGCGGCGAGTAGATCACCAGCGGCGTGCGGCCGTCCCGCTGGCACGCCGAGAGCACGAGGCCCGCCGCCACGGCGACATGCCTCGCCGACCGCCAGCCCGCCCACCCGCCCAACCGCCCGCCCACCCTACGGAATCGTCGCACGCACCGGCTCCAACAGATTGAAGAACAGGCGAAACGCGCCGGGTACCCCGGCCGGAAGCGCCCGGAAGAAGCTGAGTCCCGTATACACGTAGGTGCCGCGCCCCATGGGTGCCACCAGCAGCGCCCCCCGCTGCGGAGGTTGGCCGGCATCGTGCATCTCGAGCAAGGGCACGTACGCCTCGTCCCACGTCCGCGGGAAGTACAGACCGCGCTCCTGCGGCCATCCCTCCCAGTCCGTCGGGCCGATCACGTTGGGTCGCTGGAACACGGGATGGCCCGGATCGAGCACGGCCACCGGGGCCGTCTCATCCGTAACTCGGTCGTGCGGCCGCGCGATCTCGAGCGGGAACGGCGCGTAGCGGCCGGTAACGAACGCGTATTGCTGGTACTGCACCACCAGCCGTCCGCCCTGCCGTACGTACTCCAGGAGACGGGCATTGTGGCGCACGAGGGCCGAATCCGTTTCATACGCGCGGCTCCCGATCACGATGGCCTCGTAGCCGGCGAGATCCCCTCTCGCGAGCGACTCCCCATCCAACACCGTCACCAGCAGACCCGCTTCCAGCAGCGCTTCCGGCACCCGATCCGACGCGCCGCGCACGTACCCGATGCGGCGCGCGCGGGGGGCGGTCACGGGAGCGACGCGGACCAGGCTCTCCGCCGGCCGCACCGATGCCGCCGGACGGACATGCGGATACGCGATCTCCTCGGAGCCCAGCCGGAACCGCTCGCCGGTGGTAGTCACCGCGGTGGCCCGCACGCGCACGTCGGCGCGCATGAGATCGGGCGGGCGGCGCACCTCGAACGCGAGCGCCACGTTCTCCCCACTGCGGGTCAGCCGGAACGGTTGGGCCGCCGGGGCCCGCCACCCGTCGGCCTCCACCCGGACCTCCCCTTCCACCGGATCCGCTCCGTGGAGCATGAGTGCGACGGTGAATCGGCGCGGCGCCGTATCCGCGGCGGGCCACAGCAACGTATCGGGATCGAGCCGAACCTCGACGCGCGGGACCACGCGCACCGGGCGTCGCACCTCGCCGACCGCTTGGTCCTGCACGCGGTCGGTCACCTCTCGGCTGAGCGTGACCGCCGCTCTGTCGATTTCGACGACGACCGACGCCGTGAGCACCGGCGGCTGCATCAGCGTCCCGCGGTCCTCGACCGGGGCGGCCAGCCAATCGTACAAGCCGCCCGACGGCGGCCGGGCCAGGAAGTACGGCTGGGTCGGCTCCGTGCCTCGCGGGACGCGCACTGTTCGCCGTCGGGTTGCCAGCGTCCCGGGGGTCACCGCCGTGTCGACCGTCAGGGGGAGGCTGTCACGCCAGCTCCCGTTGTGCGCGCGGAGCCACGCTCCTCGCCACCGCACCGCGCCGGTCCCGGCGTGATAGACCTCGATGTCCACGGCCGCGGAGTCGCCGGGAATCAGCGCGGGTTGGTCGAGGCGCGCGTCGATCACGACCCCGGCGGCGATCGCGAGCGCCTCGCCGAGCAGGGCGAGCGTGCGGGGGTCGCCGCCCTCCTCGCGGAGCCGCGTCACGGCGCGGGCCAGCGGGGGGACCGCGGCGGCCAGCGTGGCCGGCGTCACGGTCCGACGCAGGGAATCGGCGAACCGCGTGGCCCACGTCTCCGCCGGAGGGATCCCGGCGAAGACGTCTGGATCGTCCTCGCCGGGCACGAGCGAGTGCTCGAGCGCGAGCCGGGTCTCGAAGCTCCCGAGGCGCTGCAGCACGCCGAAGTCCTGGGACCGATGTCGGCTCCGGCTCTCCATGGCGAGCTGGTGCAGCGTGCGTCCACTCCGCGGCTCCAGCGTCCCCTCCGGCAGCCGAAGGGTCGCCGCGGCCGCGTTGAACCGGGCGGACGTGTAGAGCTTGAGCGGGCGCCACGGCGCGAGTCCTTCTTCTGCCGCCAGCTCCGTGAAGCGTGTCGTGTCTCCCGCGGCGTCGAACGCGCGCCGTGCGATCACGCCGGCCATCTGGTGCTGACCGTGTCCGTCCCGCGGCGTTCCGGAGAAGACGGCGACGATCACATGTGGGCGGAAGCGCCGCACGATGCGCACGGCGTCCTTGAGCACCGTGTCGGGCAGCCAGAAGCGCGCCGTCTCGTCGAGCGAACGAGAGTAGCCGAAGTCGTACGCGCGGGTGAAGAACTGGGCGGCGCCGTCCACGCTCCGCGCGGCGCGCAGCTCTTCGGTCCGCAGCAGGCCCAGCGCGCTGCCCAACTCGGTACCGAGGAGGTTCTGGCCCCCTTCCCCGCGCGACAGCGACAGATAGGCGGCGTCCGCCCCGCGGCCGCGGGCGAGGGTTACGAGCAGCCCCGTGTCCTCGTCGTCGGGGTGCGCCGCGATCAGCAGCAGCCGCCGTCCCTCCGCCGCCCGCTGAAGCAACCAATCGAAGCGCGGATGCCCGCCGCTGGTCGGGGGCGCCAGCTGCGCGGCCGCGGCGCCCGGCACCAGGGCGGCGAGCAGGACGATGCCGGCGAGATTACGCAGCGGCCTGGCGCGCGACGACGATGCTGCGCAGCCGCTCGGCGCTGGGATCCTGCGGGTCACCGAACGGGCGGGGGTGGCCGTTGGGGTCGAGCACGACGGTCGGGCAGATGAACTCGTACTTGTACGCAAACACCCGCTCCTTCACGCCCTGGGTGGCGGCCGCGGCCGCGACGAGCACGCGGGAGGCCCCGAGATCCGTCGCGGTCCTGGCCGCGGCCAGCAGCTTCCACGGCGACGTCACGTGCCCGTCGATCACCACCACCGTCTGCTCCATGAGGTCGCGGATCCGCCGCTGGCCGCGGAACAGGAGCCGTTCGGTCTTGATGGCGCGGCGCGCCCGATCGATGGCCGAGTTGAGCGGGTCGATCAACTCGAATCCCGGCTCGAACTGCCGGTCGATGACGGCGTCGCCGTCCTCCGCGAGGGCACCGATGATGCCGTGGCCCTCGAGCCGCACGTGCGCCCCGACGATCACGTCGAACGTGCCCGCGCCGCCCCTCGCCGCGCTGGCGGCGATTTCCACTCCCGTTGGCGTGACGCCGAGCAGCGTGATCGGCGGGGTGCAACGCTGGGCCATGAGACGGGCCAACACAGCGCCCGCCGCCGCCCGCGACGGGTACAGGGGTGTCGCAGCAGAGGAATCGGTCACGCGCCCAATCTTGCGACGCGACCCCACGACGCGCAACGGTGTCGGAACTCCCACCGGCGTCGGAGGTTATATTTCCATCGAGGGACACTGAACGAGCGCGAATATAATGTGCGGCCCGCCCGGACGGCGGGCGGCCTCAACTTCGAGGTTGGATACCATGTCAACGATTGCCCCAGACCGTCCGACGGCTTCGGGAACCGAGCCGCAAGGAGCGAGCGAACGGGACGCGCGAGCGGTCGCCGAGGCGGCTCGCGAGAAGGTGTGGGACCGCCCGAGCTTCGTGCGCGAACTGTTCAACGGCCGCGTCATGCTCGACCTGATCCACCCGTTTCCCCAACCGGACGCCGCCGAGTTCGAGCGGGCCAAGCCGTGGCTCGAGAAGCTCGAACGGTTCATGAAGGAAAGCGTCGACTCGATCGCGATTGACCGGAATCGGCAGATTCCTCCGGACGTCATCGAGGGCCTCAAGGCGCTCGGGACATTCGGCATCAAGATCCCGACCGAGTACGGCGGCCTCGGGTTCTCGCAGATGATCTACAACCGGGCGATGTCGATCGTGGGCAGCGTGGACGGCTCGATCGCCACCTTGCTATCGGCCCACCAGTCGATCGGGGTCCCCCAACCGCTCAAGCTGTTCGGCACGCCCGAGCAGAAGAAGAAATACTTCCCGCGTCTGGCCAAGGGGGCGATCAGCGCGTTCGCCCTCACCGAGCCCGATGTCGGCAGCGACCCCGCCCGCATGGCGGCCACGGCCACGCTCTCGGCCGACGGCACGCATTACGTGCTGAACGGCGACAAGCTGTGGTGCACCAACGGCACGATCGCCGAGCTCTACGTCGTGATGGCCCGCACGGGCGACAAGAAGATCACGGCGTTCATCGTCGAGCGCGACTGGCCCGGCGTGGAGGTGGTGCAGCGGTGCCACTTCATGGGGCTCAATGGCATCGAGAACGCCCTGGTCCGATTCACCAACGTGAAGGTGCCGAAGGAGAACATCCTCCTCGCCGAGGGCAAGGGGCTCAAGCTCGCGCTGATCACCCTCAATACCGGGCGGCTCACGATCCCCGCGATCGCGGTGGCCGCGGCCAAGCGGTCGCTCGATATCGTGCGCCACTTCGGGGCCGAGCGGGTGCAGTGGGGGCAGCCGGTGGGCAAACACGACGCCGTCGCGCAGAAGATCGGCGGCATCGCGGCGCACACGTTCGCCATGGACAGCGTGGCCGAGCTGGCGACGCTGATGAACGATCGCGGCTACGACATCCGGCTGGAGGCGGCGATCGCGAAGATGTGGAATACGGAGCGCGGTTGGGAGCTCATCGACGACACGTTGCAGGTGCGGGGCGGCCGCGGCTACGAGACCGAGTGGTCGCTGGCGGAACGCGGCGAGAAGCCCATCCCGGTCGAGCGGATGCTGCGGGATTTCCGCATCAACCGGCTGTTCGAGGGCTCGAGCGAGATCATGCGCCTGTTCATCGCCCGGGAGGCGCTGGACACCCATCTCAAGGTCGCTGGTGCGATCGCGGATCCCGACGCCGGCATGGGCGCGAAGCTCGCGGCTTTGGTCCGCTCCGGGTTCTTCTACGCGGGCTGGTACCCCACGCGCTGGTTCGGCTGGGGCCGGTGGCCGCGGTACGCCGAGTTCGGGAAGCTCGCCCGGCACGTGCGCTACCTCAACCGGGCGTCGCGACGGCTGGCCCGATCGCTACTCCACGCGATCGTCCGGTTCGGCCCGCGGCTCGAGAAGAAGCAGGCTGTGCTCGGCCGGCTGGTGGACGTCGGCGCCGACCTGTTCGCGATGGCGGCGGTCTGTGCCAAGGCGCACTCCCTGCGCAACTCCACGGCCCCCGAAGAACGAGCGCAGGCGGAGACGGCTACGGAGCTCGCCGACGTCTTCTGCCGCCTTGCCCGGCGTCGCATCGACTCCGCGTTCGACCGCTTGTTCGACAACGACGACGATGCGGTGTATGGCCTCGCTCGGCGGGCCCTAGCCGGCGAATACCGCTGGCTGGAGACGAAGGGCGTGGTGCAGTAGCCGCATCCCAGGCCCCGGATCGGCGCCCGGTCCGGTTCTTGCGCGTCTCCGTTTTGCGGGGCACCTTCGCCACGACCATCCCCGCATACGGGGAATCGCATGCATTGGCATTCGCCGCGCCCTCATCGCCTCGCCGTCACCCTGGGCCTCCTCGCACTCGGGACGCTCGCCGTCACGACTTGCTCGGAGAATACCGGTCCGGCTGGCCTCCGTCCGGGGCTTGTGGCGCTGGCCCCGCGGTTTCTCTCGAGCGCAGCCGGCATTGTCGAGATCGCCCGCGTGCGACTCACCCTCACCCGGAACGCCGACGGCACGCTGGTCCGCGACACCGTCGTCACGCTGAGCCCGGCCGACTCCATCGTGGACCTCGCCGTGACGGTCCAGCTGGAGTCACTCACGGAGGAGTTCGTGCTGCGGCTGGCGTTGATCGGTCCCGCCGGGGACACGCTGTTCCGGGGCGGTCCGTTGACCGTGACGGCCACGACGACCGGCACGCCAACGCCGATCGACGTGCCGCTGGCCTACGTCGGCGTCGGTGCCAACGCGGCGCGGGTGGTGATCCTCGAGCCGGATACGGCCGTGTACTTCGGCGAGCCGGCGACCTTCACGGCCGTGGCATACGACGCGGGCGACGCCCCCCTTCCGGGGACGCCCGTCGCGTGGCGCTCCCTCGATACGACGCGCGTCCGCGTCGCGCGGGCGGACAGCGGCCGGGTCGCGGGCGGCTCGCAACGCGGCACCGCACGCGTGGTCGCCGAGCTGCTCACGGGGCCGGCCGACACGGTGCGGGTCACCGCACAGCCGGTTCCCGCCGACCTCGTGGCCGAGAGCGGCGCCGGGCAGACCGGACCACCGGACAGCCTGCTGCCCCTGCCCCTCGTCGCCCGTGTGGTCGCGGCCGACGGGCTGGGCGTGCTCGGCGAATGGGTGCGCTTCCAGGTGACGCAGGGCGGCGGGACGGTGCTCGCCGACTCGGTACGCGCGGACTCCGCCGGCCGGGTATCGGTGGGGTTCCGCGTCGGGGCCGCAGGTCCGCAAGCCGTGAGCGCGACAACGCCGCGGCTCACCGGCGTCAGCGCGCTCTTCAGCGCGACGGCGGTGGTGGTGCGGGCCACCACGGTCGCGATCATCAGCGGCTCCGGGCAGACCGACACGGTCGAGGCGACGCTGCCCCAACCCATCGTGGTCGAGGCCCGCGATGCCGCCGGGGCGCCCGTACCGAACGATACCGTCGATTTCGTGGCCCTCGACGGCGGATCGTTGGCGCCGAGTCGCGCCGTCACCGATGCGGTCGGGCGGGCGTCCGCCGTCTGGACACTCGGACCCGTGGCGAGCGTGCAGTCAGGCCAGGCCCGGTTGCCCTTCAGCGGCAGCGTCGCGGCCTTCCAGGCGACCGCTACCCCCGGCGCGCCGGTCCAGCTCCAGTTCGCCACCCAGCCCGGCAACACCACGGAGCGCACCCCGATCGCACCGGCGCCGACCGTGGTGCCGTACGACCGGTTGGGCAATCAGGTACTCAGCTTCGTCGGGACGATGAGCGCCGCCATCGGCGCCAACCCCTCTGGCGGGACGCTCTCGGGCACGATCACCGTGAATGCCAGCGCGGGCTTCGCCACGTTCTCCGATCTCTCCATCGACGCCGCCGGCAGCGGCTATACACTCGTGGCCACCTCCACCGGCCTGTCGCCCGCTACGAGCACGCCGTTCAATATCCTGCCGCTCGCGAGCCGCACGTTCACCTGGACTGCTGCGCAAAACGGCGACTGGAGCGTGGCCTCTAATTGGACACCGCAGATCGTGCCGGGACCGGGTGACACGGCGGTCATTGCCATAGCTGGTACCTACGCGGTGCAGAGCGGCAACGCGGCCATCACGGTTGATGCGGTACGGGTCGGCGGCGGCGCACCGCAACCCACCCTGGAGGTGAGCAACTTCGCGGGTGCGAGCCTTGGCGTCACCGGTGACCTCTTCGTGAATGTGAACGGCCTCGTCTCCGTGACCGGCCTCCTGAGCGGCCCAGCCCCGTTCGCGGTGGTCGGAGTGATGCGCGTCCAGGACCTGGCCACCGTGGCCGGCGCAGCACCACTACTCGTAGGGAGTCCCGGCCAACTCCAGATCCAGGGCCGCGCGACGTTCCAGAGCCGGAGCATCGACAACCAGGGTCTTCTCACGTGCAGCGGTGCCCCGGGGGGGTTGTGGCCCCGACAGGGCGCGATCCTCGTGAACCGACCCACGGGCACCCTGCAACTGACGGGCTGTGTGATCGACAACCAGAATGAGCCGGCGGTGCTCAACGAGGGACTCATCACGGTCGGCGCCTCGAGCGGCAGCATCACGGGCCCGCTCACCAACACCGGCTTCCTCGATCTTGGCACCGGCCAGTTCTCAGTGACCTCGGCCGGGTCTCTCGATCATCGTGCGGGCGCCATCGTGCAAGGCAACGGCACGCTGAACGTGTCGGACGTCCCCGGCGCGGTGACCCTTGCGGGCCGGCTGGTTCCTGGCGCTGTCGGGACCGTGGGCCAGTTGCAGGTCGTGGGCGACCTGCCGCTCACGCCGACGGCGGCGGTCGAGATCGACATTCCCAACCTGACGACCCACGACCGGCTGAACGTCTCGGGCCGGGCGCTCTTGGACGGAACGCTCTCGGTCAGCATGCTGGGGGGCTACACGCCCAGCGTGGGCGACCGCTTCCCGGTCCTCACCTTCGCGTCTCGGACCGGCGACTTCGTGGCGATGCCCGTGAGCGGCCTCGATCCGTCCCTGCGCTTCGTACGGCAGTACGTCGCCGACACGCTGTACCTCGTCACGCAGCCGGCGGCGGTCGCGCAGATTCTGTTCGCGGGCGACTCGACGGGTGGGGCGATCGGCATTTTCCGATCCGACCCCGACGCCAGCAACCGCGTGAACGTCACGTCGGAGGGCGCTGCGTTCGCCAACCCGCGCTGGTCGCCCGACCGGACCCGCATCACCTACTCGGCCGGCGGCAGCTTCGGCCTGACCAATCAGCTCCACGTCATTTCGCCCGACGGCGCCGAGTTGGCGCACGTGACCAGCGATACGGACACGAGCACCTGGTTCCCGCGTTACAACTCCACGGGACAACACCTTGCGTTCGAGTGCGGAAACCGGTTCGCGGAAGTCGACGTGTGCGTGGTGCCGAACGTGGATGGCCCCATCCTCTCGCTCGAGGGGGTCGGGAACGGCGCGGGCAAGGTGTTCGTCACGGACTTCGATCAGGTGAACCGCAAGACCGGACCCGGCGCGTTCGCCTGGGATCCCCAGAATCCCGACCGGCTCGCCTTCGTGCGCGATTCGCTAGGCACGAGCCGGATCTACACGGCGCTCTTCGACGGGTCGGACGTGCAGCCGCTATCACCGGACTTCATGGACGTGGGAAGCGGACCGCTGCAGATCGTCGGCGGCCTCGACTGGTCCCCCGATGGCACCCAGTTGGCGTTCTCCGCGGCGGACCCCCAAACGGGCATCGCCAAGCTGTTCACGATTCCGCGCACGGGTGGCGACCCCACCCAGCTTACGTTTGGACCGGACGACGACGGGCGCCCCCTTTTCTCGCCGAACAACAGTCAGATCCTCTTCGGCCGCAACCTCGAAGCTGCCGGCTACTGCTCGCTCGACGCTTGGCGGATCAACACCGATGGGTCGGGCGAGGTGCAGGTGACCAACGAAGCGATATGCGACTTCAGTGAGGATCTATTGGGATTCGATTGGTCGCCGGACGGGACCGAGATCGTGATCACCGGGTTCGACGGCCAGGGGAACCTGCTGATCTATGCCATCAAGAATACCACGACGGCAGCCACGTATCTCGCGGACCGGCGCATCGCCGGACGCGGGGCCGCCGGACCCTTCGTGGTCCGGGACATCCAGCCCAGCTGGCGCCCCTGACGAAGCGCGAGGGGCGAAGGGCCTACAACGGGACAAGCCGCCCCCTCGCTACTACACCAGGCGGCTGACCTGTAGCGCCTCCGCCACACTTACCCGGCTCCCTGCTCCTTCCGCCGGTGGCTCGGAGCCTGCATCATCTCTCCGCGTTCCGGACGCCTGCGGATCGGCCGGAAGGCAGCCCACCGGTCCCCGGGCGAGTCCCACACGTTGCGTTCGACCCTCGCGAGAGGGAGCCAATGCTGCGCCCGCGCCGCCGTTCCCTTCCGTTGATCGTCCCTGGCCTCGTCGTGATTGGGGCCGGGGTGCTCATTGCCAGCTGCGCCGATCAGACGGGACCGCGGCCACCGATCCCCGGACGGTTTGCGCTGGCGCCGGGATTCGTGAGCGCCCAGGCTGGCATCGTGCCGGTCGGCAGCGCCCGCGTGGCGCTGACGCGGGTGGCCGACGGGACGGTGGCGCGGGATACGGTGATCGCGATCGCGGCCGGGTCCGACTCGGTGGACCTCTCAATCGGCGTCCCGATGCTCGCGCCGGACGAGGCGTTTCTCCTCACGCTGGCGCTCATGTCCCCCGCGGGCGATACGGTCTTCCGAGCCGGCCCGGTCGAGGTGCGACCGACCACGTCGGGCCCCCCGGCGGTCGTCCAGCCACAACTCGTGTACGTGGGCGTCGGCGCG
>Ga0224512_10000350_pt1 | contig 49760 bp, 49 predicted proteins | sample SF_May12_sed_USG_4_FD_169103 | JGI IMG/M metagenome (GOLD analysis project Ga0224512, IMG submission 169103) | Sediment microbial communities from San Francisco Bay, California, United States - SF_May12_sed_USGS_13 | ecosystem: Environmental > Aquatic > Marine > Sediment | place: USA... | reverse complement strand
CCCGCCCGGCCTCATCCCGGCCCACGGGGTAACAGCCGGCCATTTCCAGCCGCTCGCGCAAGGCTCTTTCGATTTGCCCCATGGCGTCCTCCCCCCGGTGAGCCTAATGCAGGCCGGGCTTCGGCCTGAGGATAGCGGATGCCGGGCGCCGTTGCATCCCGCGCCGGGGGCACCGTAGACTGCCCTATGACCCAGCGCATCGTATCCCTGCTTCCTTCGGCGACGGAACTGGTGGCCGCCCTCGGCGCCGCCGGTGAACTGGTCGGGCGGTCCCATGAATGCGATTTCCCGCCCGAGGTTGCGGCGCTGCCCGTGTTGACCGAAGCCAGGCTCGATGCAACGGGCAGCAGCGCTGAAATCCACGCCGGCATGGAAGCTGCGCTGGCCGATGCGCTTTCGGTCTACCGGGTGGATGCAGCGGGGCTTGAGGCGCTGGCCCCCGATGTGGTGGTCACCCAGGCCCAGTGCGAGGTCTGCGCGGTGTCGGAGGACGATGTCGTCGCCGCGCTCGGACGCTGGAACGGCTCGGTCAACGAGCCGCGGCTCGTCAGCCTCAAGGCCGAGACCCTCGCCGGCGTCTATGACGATCTCACCCGCCTGGGCACCGCGCTGGGGCGCGAGGCCCAAGCCGCCGTGCTGGCCGCGCAAATGCGCGAGCGGCTCGAGACCATCGCCGGCCGGTCGGTCGAAGCGGGGTGGAAGCCGCGGCTGATGTTTGTCGAATGGATGGACCCGCCGATGGCGGGCGGCAACTGGATGCCCGAGTTGATCGATCTGGCGGGAGGCGAATCGCTGTTCGCCGAAAGGGGAAAGCCGTCGCCCTGGGTGGACTGGAAAGACGTTGCCGCCGCCGATCCGGAAGCCATCCTAATCGCGCCCTGCGGCTTCGAGCTTGAACGTGTCGCCGGTGAGATGCACACCCTCGAGGCGCTTCCCGGCTGGGCGGATCTCAAGGCGGTGCGCTCCGGGCGGGTCGCGATCGCCGACGGCAACGCGTTCTTCAACCGGCCCGGGCCCCGGCTGGTCGAAAGTGCGGAGATCGTTGCCGAGTTCCTCCACCCCGACGTCTTCGACTTCGGCCATGAAGGGACACGTTGGCGCAGAATCCCCTAGATCTCCGGCTCCTGGCCTGAGAGGCGGCGATAGGCGAGCGACTGGGCCACGGCCACGCTTTCCAGCACGATCATCAGGAACAGCGCGCCCAAGAAGAAGGGCAGGGTCGCGGCCAGATCCGCCGCGATTTTCGGCATGACTTCCTGCGCCAGGTTCTCGGCCAGCCATTTCTGGGAATAGAAGATTGCCGCACCCGCCGCCGCGGTTGCGAGACCCAATACCGTCCCGACGATGACACAGAATCCGATGAGCCGTTCCACATGCCCGGTGCTCAGCTTCCACGCGGTGTGGAAAGGGGTCTTGCCCTGGATCGCGGTCAGCGGGAACAGCGCGATCAGGCGGACGAGGGCAATCAGGAACAGGATGTTCACGCCGAGGCTGAAGACATGCCCGGCCAATTCGACCAGTGACCCCAAAAATGCGCCAATCGCATCCAGGATCCATTTGGCGATGGTCAGCAGAAGCCATACGCCGAAATAGGTGAGATCGTTGATGCGGGGCAGGAAATCAGAGAACCGGCGACACGGATCGCCCAGCACGATCAGCCGGTGGCAGGACACCATCATATTGGCGATCCCCAATGCGCTGATGAGAAAGAGGGCTATCTCCCAGAGCGCATAGACGCCAATCCGGGGAAAGGTGACGATGAAGGTGACGCCCACCAGGATGGTGGACGGCAGCGCGCGCATCAGCAGCCAGAAGCGGTGGCGCCAGACCAAGGCGAAGGTCTCGCGCGCCGAGCCCCAGACGGGAAACGGTGCCGCGCCCCGCACGGGCGTGGGACCCGCCATCAGGTTGGGGCTTTCACCTCGGCGACGCCGATCATGGAATCCCGGGTGATTAGCGATTCAAGCTCATCGGCGCTCATGGCTTCGGTGCCCTTTGGCTGCAGCGGCACCACAAGGTAGCGGATGTCGGCGGTGGAATCGTGGACCCGTATCTCCACCTCATCCGACAGGTCGGTGCCGAACTCCCGCAACACGGCGCGGGGCTCGCGCACGATGCGGGCGCGGTACTGCCGGCTCTTGTACCAGCTCGGCGGCAGGCCCAGGAGTTCGCGCGGATAGCAACTGCAGAGCGTGCAGACGATGACGTTGTGCACGGCGTCGGTGTTTTCAACCGCCACCAGATGGGTGTTTGGGGTGGGGGCGCCCATGTCGGCGGCGGCCTGGTTGGCGTCGCGCATCAGTAGCGCCTTGTAGATGGGATCGGTCCAGGCCCGGGCGACAATGCGCGCCCCGCGGGCGGGGGTGATGGAATCGCGCTTTTCGATGGCTTCGCGCACCTCGTCGGCGGTGACGATGCCCTTTTCGATCAGCAACTCCTTCAGCGCCTGGCCCAGGATCTGGTAGTAGCTGTGCACCTTGTCGTCGGGCTGGGGCGGGGCATGGCCGTGATCGCCGTGATCGTGCCCATGATCATGTTCGGCGGCGCCGTGCTGTGTTTCGCTCATGATGCCCTTCCTTCGGCTTTTTCCAGCCAATGTTCGTAGATGTCGATGTCTACGGTGTCCTGGGTGGGGCCGGTGTAGTCCGGCCAGATGTCGACCTGGCGGAAGCGCACCGCATACAGCATCTTTTTCGGCCCCGTGAGTTCGTAGGCGGTGATCTCCGGGTTCTCGAACGCTCCGAAAACCTGGGTGACGACGCCGCGCTTGCCGCGGATGAACACCGGTGTGCGGATATGGCCCGGCGGATAATCCTCGCGCACGCGCACGGGATCGCCCGGTTGCAGGTCCTTGGCCATCAGATCTTGTCCGCCTCGCCCGCGCGCAGCTCCAGCTCGCCGGTGGCTTCCAGCCGGTCGCGGATCTCGCGCACCTTGGCGTCGATCTCGTCGCGGGTCAGCACGCCCTTTTCCAGGAGTTGCTGGCTCATGGTGGCGGTCCAGCGCTCGTAGTAGTTGAGCGTGTTGTAGACGTCTTCGCCCAGCGCCTCGACATAGCGGCGGTTCTGCCCCCTAGGGACGATCTTGCGCTTGTCGTCGGCGATCAGGTTGTGCAGCGCGTCGATCTGCTTTTCCCAAAGGGTCGGCGTATGAACCGAGGTATCGATCGGGCCCTCTTCCAGTCCGCCCACGTCGTGCGGTCCGCGCATCGCACATTCCTCCAAAGTTTCGTGTTCTCTCAGAAGACTATCCTAGGGCGTGAGACCTGGGCAAGCCCGGCCCGGGGCTCGGTTGACAGGGCCTGCCGAAGAAACGAATATCGCCGGAACACGACAATATAGGGGGAGTCCCGTGTTCCGTTCGCCTAAGCAGATTTTTTCCGCATCAACCATCGCCATCGTCGGGGCCTCGGACCGGGCCAAGTGGCCCCAGAGCATCTTCGAAAGCCTCAAGAAATACGGATTCGCGGGGAACGTCTACCCCATCAACCCGCGCCGGGATGAGGTCTACGGCGTACCCTGCTATCACGATTTCGGATCGCTTCCGAAACCGGCCGACCTGGCCTTGGTGATCGTGCCGGCGGGGGCGGTCCAGGGGGTGATGGAGGACGGCGCGAAAAACGGCCTGAAGGCGGCGACCGTCTATGCCGGCCACCTGGGCGAAGGGTCGGATCCGGAAATCATCGGCCGGGGCGAGAAGCTCAGGGCGCTGTGCGAGGAGGCGGGCATCGCCCTTGCCGGGCCCAACTGCATGGGCGGCATCGCTTTCAGGGAAAAGGTTTTCGCCTATCCCAACGGTGCCATCTGCCGGCCCGGTCCCGGCGACGTGGCGGCGGTGTTCCAATCGGGCGGGACCATGCAGTTCTGGGTGCAGACGGCGCAGTCCCGCGGTTTACGCTTTTCCTACGCCATGTCTTCGGGCAATGAGATCGGCCTCGACCTGGCGGATTACATCAACTTCTTCGTCGACGATCCCGAGACCCGGACCATTGTCCTGTTCATCGAGGGCATCCGCCGTCCTGAAGTATTCAAGGAAGCTTGTGCCCGGGCGCTCGCCGCTGCTAAGCCCATCATCGCCGTCAAGACCGGGCGGACCCAGCGTTCCCGCGAGGCGGCGCAATCCCATACCGGGGCCATCGGCGGCGACTGGGCCGCGTTCACGGCGCTGTGCGAACGCTACGGCATCGTCCACTGCCAAAACCTCGACGACATGACCGAAACCGTGCTGGCCTTCAGCCAGGGCCGGCTGCCCAAGGGGCGGGGCATCGGCGTTGTCACCACGTCCGGCGGCACGGTGGACCTGCTCTACGACTATGCCGAGGCCGAAGGGGCCGAGATGCCGGATTACGCGGCCGACACGTTGGAACGGATGAGGCCGCTGATCCCGAAGGAAATGAACCCGAAGAACCCGCTCGATGCCGGCATTGCCGCCGGCAACGACGTGCTGGCCGACCTCTGCAAGGCGGCGATCGACGATCCGGCGACCGACATGCTGGCGGTGGCGGGACAGATCTCCTCGGGCCGCGCCAATATCGCGGCCGGCGCGCCGCTCAAGGAGTTGTTGAGCTATACCGACATGCCGGTGATCGGCTTCGGCCGCATGCGCTACAGCCTGGGCGAGGACGGCATCAAGTATCAAGACGCCATCGGCATTCCCTACCTTCAGGGCCTGCCCGAAATGCTTCGTGCGATGAACGCCCTGGCCTTCTACGGCGCCCGCGCGGGACGCGCGATCCCCGCCCCGCCGGAGCCCACGGGCACGGAGGCCAACGTTTCAGGCGCCGCCTTCGATGGACTGCTTGCCGCCAGTGGCGTCACGCCGCCGATGAGCGCGCTGGCCAAGGATGCCGGGGCCGCGGCCAGGGCGGCGGCGGAGATCGGGTTTCCGGTGGTTCTCAAGATCGTGGCGCCGGCGTTTTCCCACAAGACCGAGGTGGGCGGCGTGCTGCTCGGCCTTGATAGCGTGGAGACCGTCAAGGAGGGGGCCGAGACGCTCGCACGGCGCATCCGCGCCGCCGATGCCCGCGCGGAGATCACCGGCTATCTCGTTCAGGAAATGGTGCAAGGTGTGGAGATGATCGTCGGCTGCCGCGAAGACCCGCTCTACGGTCCGGCCATCCTGGTCGGCACCGGCGGGATCATGGTGGAGCTGATGCGCGACGCCACCATGCGCCTCCTGCCGGTGGACGAGGACGACGTCGCGGGCATGCTGGGCGAGCTCAAGGGCCGGGCGCTCCTGCATGGGTTCCGGGGCGCGGCGGCGGCGGATGTTGACGCGCTGATCAAGGCGGTGGTGGGCCTCGGCCGCATCTACCTGGATCACCGCCATATCCTGAGCGATCTCGAGGTCAATCCGCTCATCGTCCGGGAGGCCGGCGCAGGTGTCGCCGCCGTCGACGTGCGGCCGGTGCGCCGCGGCTGAGTCGAGTTATAATAAGAAGCACTTGGGAAGGGGAGTACCACGATGAGTTTCGAACTGCCGGAGGAGCTGCAACTCCTCAAGGAAACGCTGCGCCGTTACGTCGATGCCGAGATGATTCCCATCGAGCTTCAAACCTGCGAGGGGGTCAAGCTGAAGCCGGAATTCAGGGAGAAGTTCGATGCCGACGCCAAGAAGCTCGGCCTGTGGCTGATGGACGTGCCGGAGGAATTCGGCGGCCAGGGCATGGGCGTGCTGGCCACCGTCGTGGTGACCGAGCAGATGGCCCGGACCACGGCCCTGCCGTCCCGCGGCGGCTATTTCACCGGGCCCAGCGTGCGCGCGATCCTGTACGAGCTTTCCGACGACATGAAGGAGCGCTACCTCTATCCCGTGATCCGCGGCGAGAAGCATGCCTGCTTCGGCCAGACCGAGCCCGATGCCGGTTCCGATCCCGGTTCCATGCGGACCACGGCGGTGCGTGACGGGGACGATTACGTCATCAACGGGACCAAGCGGTTCATCACCGGTGCGGGTGAAGCGGATTTTATTCAGCTGATGGCGGCGACCGACCGGGAGAAGGGCTCCCATGGCGGGATATCGTGTTTCATCGTCGACATGGATACCCCCGGCCTCAGCCTCGGCGCCCAATACGAGACCATGATGGGCGACAAGCCGTGGGAGATCGTGTTCGATAATGTGCGGGTCCCGGCCAGCCATATGGTGGGCGAGGAAGGCGGCGGCTTCCGTCTCGGCCAGCGCTGGCTTGGCGCGGGCCGCCTGCGCCACGGCGCGCGGGCGCTGGGCGTCGCCGAGCGCTGCATCGAGTTGATGACGTCCTATGCCAAGCAGCGGGTGACCTTCGGCCGGCCGTTGGCCGACCGTCAGGCGATCCAATGGATGATCGCCGATTCATTCGTCGAGTTGCATGCCGCCAGGCTGATGGTCTATCACGCGGCGTCCAAGGCCGATTCGGGTGAGGATTTCCGCAACGAAGGCTATATCAGCAAGTACTACGCCGATGAAATGGCGTTCCGCGTTGCCGACCGGTGCATGCAGGTTCACGGCGGCATCGCGCTGACCACTGACCTGCCGATCGAGCGGTTCTGGCGCCAAGCCCGAAGCAACCGCATCACCGAAGGCGCAAGCGAGGTGATGAAAATGGTGATTGCCCGGAATATCCTGAGGACCTATGGCTGAACCCCGCGGGGTGCTATTGTCCAACTCAACGGATCGCCGGTCCCGGCATCCTTAACACGCTCTGAAACAACGCGAGAGAAGGGAGACGTGAATCATGGCCACACGCGCCGCTACCAAGAAAAAACCCGCCGCCAAGGCTGCCAAGTCCAGCAAGGCGGTCGTCAAGAAGTTCGAAACCGTCCTGGTCGAGAAGAAGGACCGCATTGCCTGGGTCATCATGAACCGGCCCGAAAAGCGCAACGCCATGAGCCCACAGCTGCATCTCGACATGAACGATGCGCTGGAGGAGCTTGCCATCGACGATTCCGTCGACGTGGTGGTGATCACCGGGGCCGGCAAGGCGTTCAGCGCGGGCCAGGACATCCGCCTGTATTTCCGCGGCACCACCGGCGACCCGGTGCTCCGCCACAAGTCCAAGAATGCCTCCCACCATTGGCGCTGGACCACGCTGTCCAAGTTCCCGAAGCTCACCATCGCCATGGTCAACGGTTTCTGCTTCGGCGGCGCCTTCACCCAGGTTTCCGCCTGCGACCTCGCCATCGCGGCCGATGACGCCATCTTCGGCCTGTCGGAGATCAACTGGGGCATCCTGCCGGGCGGCATCGTCAGCTGGAACGTGGTCAACACCATGAGCTACCGCGACGCGATGTATTACGCCATCACCGGCGATACCTTCACCGGCAAGGAAGCCGCGGCGATGCGCTTCATCAACAAGTCGGTGCCCAAGGCCCGTTTGAAGGCCGAAACCACCAAGCTCGCCAAGAAGATGATGAAGAAGAACCCGACGGCGGTGCGCTATACGAAGGAAGGCATCCGCGCCGTCAAGGAAATGAGCGTCGACCAGGCGGCCGATTACCTCAACGCCAAGTCCGATGCCCTGAAATACCAGGATCCCGAGAACGGCCGCCAGAAGGGCATGGCCCAGTTCCTGGACGACAAGACCTATCGTCCGGGCCTCGGCGAGTACGATCGCAGCAAGGATCTCTAAGCCCGGCGCGGGCGACCGCGCGCAGATCCGCTGGCCGCCCGGTCCCCGAATGGGGGCCGGGCGTCCCGGTTTTGGGGCCGCCCCCGGGCAGGTCAACCGGCCGGGCGCAACACGGGAAAGGGTGTTCGCATGACCGCCACCGTCGGCCTGATCGGCATCGGCAATCTGGGATTTGCCATCGCCAAGAATCTGCTGGATGCCGGACACACGGTGATCGGCTATCGCCGCACCATGATGGAGAAGTTCATCGCGGCCGGCGGCACCGCCGGGACCTCGCCCCGGGACGTCGCGGCGCGGGCCGATGTCGTGCTGACCTCCATTCCCAATCGGCAGGCTCTGCACGAGGTCATTTCCGGGGCGGACGGCATCCTCGCGGCGGGGCGCCGGGGCCTCGACGTGTTCGAGATGTCGACGGTCTCTCTGAAGGAGAAGCTGGCCGAGAAGGAAGCCGCCGCCGCCGCCGGGGTGACCCTGGTGGACTGCACCATCAGCGGCAATCCGGTCTATATCGCCGCCCGCAACGCCGCCGTGTTCGCCGGCGGCGACCGCGACGCGTTCGAGCGTTGGGCGCCGGTGCTGCGCGATTTCACCGACAAAGTCACTTGGGTCGGGCCGTTCGGCGCCGGTCGGCTCGCCAAGTTCGTGGCGCTCTATCTGGTGGCGGTTCACACCCTGGCCGCGGCGGAAGCATTCGAGCTCGCCACCCGTGCCGGCCTCGACCGTGCCGCCATGTTCGAGGCGATCAAGGGCTCCAACGCCACCTCGGTCATGCTGGAAAGCCGGGGCGCCTTGATGGTGGAGCGCGACTATCAAGATTACGACAGCGACAAGCGCCGGGACACCAAGGCGCGCCAGGACCGCGGCGAGGCGCCCAACCGGGGGATGGCCAACCGGGTGCGCCAGATCGACCGGCTGAACAAGCTGGCGCAAGCGCTTGGCGGCCGTTATCCGTTGCTGGATGCCATGGGCGGGGCTTATAACGAGGCGGTCGCCGGCGGGTTCGGCGTTTACGACATCGCCGAGGTCTTCGAATACCTGATGGACGGGGGCGAGCAGACCGCCGAGCTTGCCGACGTGCTCGACCTGATGGAGCGGATGGACGCGGTGGTCGAACGTTGATCCCATTGCCCGCTCGGGCCGCCTTGGTCCAAGCCGCTTGCCGCTTCGGTCCGCGTTGCTTAGGCTTACGCAAAGTCTTGAGGGAGGCATGCAATGGCCGGATCACGGGCATTGGAGCTTGCGGAGTTGGAGCCGGTCGGCCCCGGCACGCCGGCGGGTAGGTATCTCAGGCTGTTTTGGCACCCGGTGATGCGGGCCAGGGATTTGCCCCCGGGGCGTGCCCGCCCGCTCGAGGTGCTGGGGGAAAAGTTCACCATCTATCGCGGCGAAGACGGCGCCGCCCATGTCGTCGCCTACCGCTGCCCCCATCGCGGCACGCCGCTCAGCCTCGGCTGGGTGGAAGGGGATGATTTGCGGTGCCGCTATCACGGCTGGAAATTCGGCTGCACGGGCGATTGCCTTGAACAGCCCAACGAAGACCGCCCCTTTTCCGAAAAGATCAAGATGGCGTCCCATCCGACCCGGGAGTATCTCGGCCTGATCTTCGCCTATCTGGGCGATGGCGAGCCGCCGCCCTTTCGCCGCTATCCCGACCTCGACCGCCCGGGCGTCGTCACCACCGATCCGCCCGAAGTGCTGCCCTGTACCTTCTGGAACAAGTTCGACAACGACCACGGCCACCGCGCCTGGGTGCACCGGGCGACGGCACTCCGAAAGAACCGCAAGGATATCCTGGTGGTTCGCCATGAAGAGGTCGAAGAAACGCCTTACGGCTGGCGCGGCATTCGCACGGTGAAGGGCGAACAGGAAGACATGACGAGCTCACTGGGGACCGTTTCCGGGGCGAGGGCCGATGCCCAGCGAGCCCTCGGCCCGGCCCGCCATACCCATTGGTTCATGCCCAACACGAGGCTGTTCTTCCAGCGCAGCCGCGCCCCGGGGTTCGAAAACAGTGGCCTGTGGGAGACCAAGGCGGCCTGGGTCGTGCCCCTGAACGACACCTCCCATGCGGCGTTCGACGTCACCGTGGCGCCGGTCGAAGGGGCGGAGGCGGAGCGTTATGCCGCCGCCCGCGCCACCCAGGAAGAGGAGGCGGAGGACCGCTGGGACCTCGCCGAAAAGATCCTAGCCGGCGACATGGCCCTCGAGGATTTGCCCGACGACATGACCGCCTACACGAGCTTCACCATCGAGGATTACGTCACCCAGGTGGGCCAGGGATCGCTGAAGGACCGCAGCAAGGAGAACATCGGCCCCAGCGAGCACCGGACGATCCTCATGCGCCGCCTCTGGCTCAGGGAGGTCAATGCCCTGGTGGCCGGCCGGCCGCTGACCGAATGGCGGGTGCCCGACGTCCCCTTCCTGGACTCGGCCCCGGCTCGCGCCGCCGCCCAAGGGGCGGAATAGGGCTTCAGACGTCCCGGTTCCAGGTCTCTCGAGCCGGCTTTCGAGGAAAAGTGGTGGCGCCGGGGCGCTGTGCTATAACAACTCCAAGTCATGGAAATCTATGGAGGAAAACGCCATGTCCGTCGCCGAGATCATCCCCGAAACCACCGATAAAATGGGCGAGTTCAAGCTCAAGGGCACCTTTCCGGAATTGACCGGCACCGCCACCAAGCCGATCGTCTTCAAGCTCCGCGCCCAGATGTTGGAGAGCGGGCGCACCAATCTGCCGGTGTGCAAGACCGATAACATGTGGACCGTGCTGAAGGTCTATGCCTCCGGCGGCGAAAACGGGCTCCACGCCCACACCAACGAAGACCACATGTTCGTCATCCTGCAGGGCTCTGCCCGGTTTTACGGACCCAACGATGAACAGACCGATGTCGGCAAGAATGCCGGTATCTTGCTGCCCGCGGGATGCTATTACAAATTCCACGCCACTTCAGAGGAGCCCCTGGTCCTGCTGCGGATCGGCTGCATTGCCGGCGACGGCGAGCAACGGGACGAACGCCTCAATATCGAAGGCGGTGAAATGCCGGGCGACCATCCCGACAACAACCAGATGGAACTCAAGTTCAAGGAAGGCGAATTCTTCGAATAATCCGGAAGGGCGCGGCATTTCTGCGTCCCGCTGCTTGATCGATGCCGGCGTCCCTCCCGGGCGCCGGCATCTCCGCATCCGGGTCTCGGGCTTTCAAATCTGCGGCAGCAGGCCGCGCGCCGTGAGGAACTCCTTCATCAGCGCATCGAAACCCGCCGGGTCCTCGATGCAGCAGGCATGTCCGGTCCCGGGGAGCACCTTGTGGGTACCGTCGGGCACCCGTTCGGCGGTCTTCCGGCCCGCGGGCAGGGAATGGTCAAACTCCCCATTGATGACCAGGACCGGCGGCTTCATGGTGCCCAGCCGGTCGGTGGTGTCGGTGCCGTTGCCGGCATGGAACACCTGGGCAATGGCCTCGCCCTTCAGCCGCGGTTCGCGTTCCACCCACAGGTTCAAGAGATAGGCACCGAGCTTGGTTTCCGGGAAGTCTTCGGCGACCAGAAGCTTGAGGTGCTTGATGTGGTAATCCGCCAGATCCCGGGTGTAGCCCTCGACCCGCTGCATGTAGCGATCCGAAACCCCGGAATTGCCGCCCACCAGGATGAGGGCGGAAAAGCTATCGGGGTGATCGAGGCCGAGGTGGATGGCGATGCCCGACCCCACGGAGCAGCCGCCCAGCACCGCTTTTTCGATGCCGAGGTCGCCCATTACCCCCAACACATCGTCGCACATGTCCTTTTCGGTATACGGCGTCGTGATCTTGGCGGATCGGCCGTAGCCGCGAATGTCTACCGTCACCACAGTGAACCAGGTGGAGAAATGCGCCGCCTGATAAAGCCACAGGTCGTGGTCGAACGGATTGGCGTGGACCAACACCAGGGCCGGCCCGTCGCCGGTCACCTCATACCAGATATCCACGCCATTGGATGTGCTCTTGGGCATGGGCGGCAGTCTAGCCTAACTCCATCCATGCGCAACCGCGCCGCGGGCGAATCTTTGCCTCTTCCGTTATTCGGCCGGGGCGGTCGCCACGTCCGCTGCGGGCGTGGCCTCGCCAGTTCCCATTTCCAAGCGCAGCTTCCAGGTCAACAACGAAAGGAGCGGAGGAATGATCAACAGGGTCAGGACCGCCGACAGGGCGAGACCTCCCACCACCACCGATCCCAGGCCGCGGTAAAGCTCCGATCCCGCACCCGGGGCCACGACCAGGGGCAGCATGCCGAAGACCGTGGTCAGGGTGGACATGAAGATTGGCCGCAGGCGGGTCCTGGTCGAATCCAGGATCGCCTCCTCGGGCGTCATGCCGTTGTGCCGGACATTCTCCACCGTATAGGTCACCAGCAGGATGGCGTTGTTGACCACCGTACCGATCAGGATGATGAAGCCCAGGATGGTCAGCATGTCGAGCGGCTGGCGGTCTGTGTCCGGCAGGACGGCGGTGTTCAGGATCCACAGGCCGAGCATGCCGCCCGCCGTTGCCAGGGGAACCGAAAGCATGATGATCAAGGGATAGATGAAGCTTTCCAGGATCACCGCCATCACCAGGAACACGATGACCACGGCGATCAGCAGATCGAACTGCAGATGATGCCAGGTCTGGGTCAGGTTGTCCGCCGCGCCGGAAAGCCGGATCTTGACCCCCGGGGGCAGGCCCTCCTTGCGCAGCGGATCCAGCACCTTTTCCTGGATCCGTTGGATGGTGGTTTCAAGGGGCACCAGCTTGGACGGACGAATCTGAAGCATGACATAGCGGGCACGTTCCAGGTGCCAGACCTGGGTCGGCCCTGCGGTCACTTGGATCTCCGCCAGGGAAGAGGCGGGAATGATGCGCCCGTCGGGCGTGACCACCGGCAGGTTGCTGATGCCTTGAGTCTCCTTAACGAGCTTGTCGGGCCCGGTGAGCGACAGGTCGATGCGCTTGCCGCCGACGGTGATTTCGGTGATTCGGATGCCGTCGTTGAAGGCATCGATGGTCTGGGCGAGGTCGCGCGCGGTCAGACCGGCATCAGACAGGCGCAATTGATCCGGAATGATCCGGATTTCGGGGGCGCCGAATTCCAGCCCGGGACGCGGCCGCACGCGGTGTCCTTCCGACCTGGGAAGGACATCGCGGAGGAGGTCGTCGGCGCGCCGCGCGACTTCGATATTGGCTTCGAGGTCGGGTCCGGAGATATCGAAACGGATCGATCGCGATCCGCCGATGCCGCGCGAGAAGATCGAAGATTGCTCCACGGAGCCGCGCGTGCCCGGCTCTTTGAGTACGGGCTCCTCTATCACGTCCTCCAATTCGGCGGCCCGGGCCGGGTCGGTGGAACTGGCGCCTACGAATGCCTGATCAGTGCGGGAGGTGATGAAGAAGTGATCGATCTTGGGCGGCTGGCCGGGCCTTGATTCCCTGCCGTGCAGGCTGGCCCAATAGGGCTTGACGGCCGCCTCGATGTCGTTGGCCACTCGGGTCATGGTTGCGAGGTTGTAGCCCGGCGGTGGTGTGATGCGGCCCCAGACGAAGTTGCGGTTGCCGTCGGGCAGGAAGTCCAGGGGCGGCATGGAGAAGATGGTGAACAGGGTGGTGCCGCCGACGACCGCGCAAACAACGGCCAGCGCCGCGATCTTCGAACGGACGACCAACCGGGTCACGCCCATGACCCCGGCTGCGAACCAGCGGCCGAAATGGTCGATTCCAGGGATCGAAAAGCGTTTGTATCCCTCGTCGCCGACGGTGGTCAAAAGCTTCCTCGACAAGGCCGGGATCACCGTCACCGAGACGATCAGAGACAGGGTGACGGCGACCGACAGGGCGACGGCGATATCGCGGAAAAGCTGTCCGACCTCCAGCTTGAGCGCGAGGATCGGAGCGAAAACGACCACGGTAGTCAGCGCCGAGGCGAACACCGCCGGCCACACCTGTTTGGCCCCTGCCATGGCCGCTTCCATCGGTGGCTTGCCCATCTCCCGATGGCGATAGATGTTTTCAAGCACGACGATGGCGGCGTCGACCACCATGCCGACGGCGAAGGCGATGCCGGCCAGGGATATGACGTTGATCGATCTGCCCAGGGCCGCCATGGCGACGAAGGCGCCGATCACCGACACCGGTATTGCCAGACTGATTATCAGGGTGGGGCGCCAGGAGCGTAGAAACAGGATCAGGATCAGCGCCGCCAGGGCGCCGCCGAACCAGATGTTCTGCTGGACCAGGCCGATCGCCGAATCGATGTAGACGGTTTCGTCGTAAACCCAGGTGAGGAAAAGATTTTCCTGGGCCAGCTCATATTTGTTCAACTCGTCGATCGCCTTGCGAATGGCGGCCATGGTCTTGACCACGTTGCTGCCCGATTCCCGGAAGGCCTGCAAGGTGATGACATCCTCGCCAAGGTAGCGGCGATGGCTGTTGGGATCCTTGTAGCCGTAGACCACATCGGCGACATCGCCCACCGTGACACGGCCGACCCGGCCCGAGGTGTTATCTTGCTGCCGGATCAGGACCACGGATTTGGCCTGTTCGACGGTGCGGATTTCACCTTCGGTGCGGACAAGATAGCGGCGCTTGCCCTCCTCGACCTCGCCGGCGGAAATCGATGCGCTGGCGTCCCGCATCCGGCGCAGCACGTCGGGAACCGTCAAACGGTAAAAGGCGAGCTTTTCGGGATCGACCTCAATGCGCAGTTCGCGCTTGGAACCGCCCCGGAAATCGGCGCCCGACACGCCCGAGACGCGTTCGATGCGATCGATGATGATGTCCTCGATCAGGTCGCCATAGGTCTCCATGTCCCTGGTATTGCCCGGTTTGCGCCGCAGCACGAAATAGGCGATGGGGATGTCCTCGGACCCGCGGGAATCGAGCCTCGGTTCCTCGGCCTCGGGAGGCAGATCGTCGACGCCGGACAGCCGGTTGTTGATCAGCAGCATGCCCTTGTCGAGGTTGTAGCCGACCTCAAACTCGAGGCGAATCCGCGACTGACCGAACTGCGAGCGGCTGGAGAGTTCGGTCACGCCCTCGATACCTGCAATTTGTTCCTCCAGCCGGTTGGTCACCTCGCGCTCGACGTCGACCGGCGCTTCGCCGCGCCAGTTGGTGCGGATGTCGATCACCGGCCGTTGCACATCGGGCACCAATTGGATGGGGATGGTCTGCAGGGCCATCAAGCCGAACGCGACGATCATTAGCACCCCGGCCATGACCGCCATCGGGCGCTTGAGGGAAAGCTCGATCAGCTTGTTCAATTGGTGACTCCATCGATGCGCACCCGGCGCCCATCCTTGAGGGTTTCATTGCCGCGAATCACGACCAGGTCTCCCTCCTTGATGCCGGACAGCACTTCGAAGCGTCCGCCGACGCCCTCGCCGATCTTGATCTGGCGTGCCTGGGCGCGCTCGTCCTCGATCACGAACACCGTAGGCTGGCCTCGGGAACTGACCAGCGCGTCCTTGTGGACGGACAACACGTTGCGGGCCTTGCCGATGGGCAGGTAGACCGTCGCCGACTGGTTGGCCGCAAGCGCCTCCGGCTGTGTCTTGAAATCCGGCTTGAAGCGGACCAGCCGGGTGCGGGTGCGAAGGTTTTCTTCCGGCACCACGGCGCGGACATGCGCGGGGATCTTTGTCCCGCGCGTCAATTCGAAAGTGACCTTGGAGCCGGGCGCCAATCCGCCAATCCGCCGCGACGGAACATCGGCCTCGATTTCGATATCCTTGTGCGACACCATGGTAACGATCGGCTGGCCTTCCTTGACGAAGGCGCCGGCCTCGGTGTGGCGCTGGGTGATCGCGCCGTCATAGGGGGCGCGGATCGCGGTGTAGCGCAAATCGGTTTCCGCCATCTTCAGGCTGGCCTGGGCGCGGACCAGGGCAGCCCGGGCCTCGCCCAATTCCGCGACATAGCGCGTGACCTCAAGCTCCTTGTCCTGGAATCTGGCCTTCGAGTACGCCGCCGATGTCCGGAGGTCGGAGATGCGTTTCAGCTCCTGCCGGGCCAGGGCGAGCCGGGCCTTGGCGGTGGAAATCTTGGCGTTGGCCTGATTGACTTCCGCTGCCTTTTCCGCTCGGTCCCATTTGAACCGGTCGTTGACCAGGTTGGCGAGGATATCGCCTTTCTTCACTCGATCGCCCACGTCCACTCTGACGTCGGCCACCGGGGCATCGATGCGCGTGGCCACTACGCCGGAACGCACCGACACGATGCGGCCGATCACCGGCATGGTCTGGCGCAATGGCTCGACCCGTACCTTGTCCACCTGGACCAAGGTCTGCCGCCTGCGGCGGCGCTTCTTCTTTTTCTTCTTCTTTGCGCCGCCACTCTTGGCAGCCGGCGTGTCGGCGTCACCGCTGGTGGCCGCGCTGCCGGCGTCTTGGGCCTGGGCTCCTTGGGGCGCAACCAGGCCGGGGCCATACGTCACCCCAACCGCCAGCGCCGCCGCGGCCAAAACCGCGAACAATAATATCCGTTTCTTCAAAATCCGTTCCTCGTTGCCTCCCGGGCAGCACTTCCTGGGCGCCGCTTCCCGGTTGACCACGCGTCCGCGCGGAGACCGGGTTATTCCTTATCACGGACGGTGACCCGAATCCCCGTCGGATGGACGCTGCCTCTGAAATCTATTTGCGGTACATTTTAAGTTAAGTCAATTGCAATGCACGACGCCGTCGCTGGCATGTTAACTCTATGGGAAACAATATTTTTCCTCCTTCCCCCGCCGAAACCGGCTGCCCGGTTGCGCTGGCCGCTGAATATGGGGCCAAATGTGGCCGGAAGCTTTGAATTTCTAGGGTTTGAGGTGGCCATGCCGTGACCGTGACGATTTTTACCCATCCGCTTTGCGGAGAACATGATCCGGGGACCGGGCACCCGGAATCGCCGGCGCGGCTCAAGGCCGTGGTCGATGGCCTGAAGCGCTGGGTCGAGGCCGGCGGGCCGGGGGCGGCGGAGATCGCCTGGGCGGAGGCCGCCGCGGCGCGGGCCGACGACCTTACCTTGGTTCACGATGCCAGGCTCGTCGAGCGCGTCTTCGATGCCGTGCCGCAAGGGGGCTATGCCTATCTCGATCCGGATACCGGGATGAACCCGAAGTCCGGCGAGGCGGCGCTGCGGGCCGTCGGCGCCCTGATGGCGGCGGTGGACGCGGTGATCGGCGGCACCGCCGCGCGTGCCTTCTGTGCCGTACGCCCGCCCGGCCACCACGCGGAGCCCGGCCGCGCCATGGGGTTCTGTCTATTCAACAATGTCGCCATCGGCGCGTTGCATGCGCGCCGGGCGCATGGGCTGACGCGCGTCGCCGTGGTCGATTTCGACGTTCACCACGGCAACGGCACCGAGGCCGCCTTTCGCGCCGACCCGGACCTGTTCTTTGCGTCCTCGCACCAGTTTCCCTTCTACCCCGGAACCGGTTCGGGCGCCGACGACAACGCGCACATCCTCAACGCCCCCCTGGCTGCGGGGGCAGCAAGCGCGGAGTTCCGCGCCGCCTGGAAGGATCGGCTGTTGCCGGCGCTGGACCGGTTCGGGCCGGAGCTGATCCTGGTCTCCGCCGGCTTCGATGCCCACGCCGCCGATCCCTTGGCGCAGCTCTACCTGACCGAGGCGGATTATACCTGGATCACCCAAGAGATCCGGGGCCTTGCCGAAACCCATTGCGGCGGACGAATCGTGTCGACCCTGGAGGGCGGCTACGATCTCCGGGCGCTCGCCGCTTCGGCGGTGGCCCATGTCGCGGCCTTGGCCGCGCCTTGAGGCCTGTCGCGGCCTTGGCCGCGCCTTTGACGTAGCGCGTGTGCCAAGGAAATCCTGAGGTCAGCCCTGGACGAGCGCCAGGCAACCGGCGAGGAAGCAGACGGTGGCGCCGGCCGCCGCACAGACCCGAACATGATTCCACCGGGTCCACCTTGACACGTACTTCCTCCAATATCCTTCGCTCGCCACCGCGTTCGGGTCCATCGAATCGAGTCGCAAGTTCATCGGCACGTTGCAAAGGACGGTGATGACGACAACGCCAAGGCCGTAAAGGCCGCTGCCGATAGCGAGCCAGGCAACGGCGGGGCCAGGCGCGTGGACGTAGGCAAGGGCGGTCAGCAGGGCCGAGAAGGGTGCCATGCCCATCAGCAGGACAAGGAAGACGGAGCGGTAGACTTGCCGGTTGATCACCTGCATGGCCTCGATCCCCCCTGGCCGGGTGGCTTTCGCGAGGGAGTTCATTACCAAATCGGAAAATGCCAGGAACACGCCGGCCACCAGTCCGCTTGCCACGACTGCCGATGAGGCGAGAAATCCCATCAGTTGGTGCGTCATCGATTTCTCCATTATCTTTATTGCGAAACTCTCGTTTCGATCCGGGGACGGCCTGCCTAGGCCGCCGCCGTGAGGCCCATGCGCTCCGCCCGGTCCAGCCAATTCGCGATCCGTTTCGCGGGGGCCGTCTTCACCGGCCCAAACTGGACCACACGCTTGGCCTTGATGCCGCAGAATCCCAGGACCTGGTTCCTGATCACCCGGCGGGCGGGCTTCCTGTAGAGCAGGGTATCGAGCAGCGGCGGCGTGTCCGACGTGATGATCGCATCGGCCGTCCTGCCACTCAGCAGCTTGTCCCAAGCCACCCCCTTGCGGTGGTACGTGAACCCGAATCCCGGGATGAGGGCACGGTCGAGAACGGCCTTGGCCCTGGTGGGCATGGCCCCCCACCAATAGGGATGGACGAAGAGCAGATGGTCGGCCCAGGCGATGCCGTCCTGCCAGGCCCTGAGATCGGGTTCGAGCGGCGGCATATCGTCTCCATAGCCGTCGAATTCCGGGGCGAAAGCCATTTCACTCAGATTCAGCCGGCGGATGTCCGCACCGGCGCGACCGGCGCCGGCCTGGTAGGCATCGGCGATCCCTTCGCAGAGGGACCCGGATCTTGGATGGGCGACCCAAATGAAAACGCGCTTTGTCATCTCTGCCTCCATTCACTTGACATGGTGTCAATTGACGGGGCGTAAATTATGTGGGACTTTACATGATGTCAAGTGCAAATATTCAGACCCGCACACGCATTCTCCGTTCGGCATGGAAGCTGCTGGAAGGGGATAGCGGTCAGGGCGTCCGCATGGCCGACATCGCCAAGGACGCCGGGATCAGCCGGCAGGCCGTCTATCTGCATTTTCCGAAACGCGCGGAGCTCTTGATCGCCGTGACGCGGTATATCGATGAGGTGCTGGACGTCGATGCGCGCCTTGCTGCCAGCCGACGTGCGGCGACGGGCGCGGCGCGTCTCGAGGCGTTTATCGAGGCCTGGGGCAATTACATTCCTGAAATCCACGGCATCGCGAAGGCGCTTCTTGCCATGAAGGATACGGATGCGGCCGCGGCCGCGGCGTGGGCCGACCGGATGGGGGCCGTGCGCCAGGGCTGCGAGGCAGCGGTTCAGGCGTTGAATGCGGATGGGATGCTGACGCCCGAATTTTCTCCGCAACAGGCGACGGATATCTTGTGGACTCAATTGTCGGTGCGAAATTGGGAACAGCTCACGCAGGAATGCGGTTGGTCCCAAAAGCGTTATATCGAAGCGATGCAGATGATGGCCCGCCGGGTTCTCTTGACTGGGGCGCTGCGGCCGTGACTCCCGGTGCGCGGTTTCCGGGCGGCTTGCCGAAGGGAGGCTCGGCACCTAGACTGGCCTGATCGGGCGCCGGCAGGATCGGGCGCGGCCCCGGCGGCAACAGGAGGGCGGCACACACGCCATGGCGAAAGCGGCACAAGCCAAGAGTGATGAAGACATCGCCAAGCTGAGCTTCGAGGATGCGCTCGAGGAGCTCGAGGGAATCGTGCGGCAGCTCGAAGACGGCACGATCAAGCTCGACCAGGCGATCGGCGCCTATGAACGCGGCGCCAAGCTCAAGGCCCATTGCGAGAGGAAGCTGACCGAGGCTAAGTCGAAGGTGGAGAAAATCTCCCTCGGGCCGGAAGGGGCCGAGGGAACGGAGCCCGCGGATATCGGCTAGCCGGGCGGGCCGAGCGTCACCGTGACCCAGCAAGAGAGTGCGCCCCAGGAACTGAGTGACGCCCTGGCCCAGGTGGCCGGTGAGGTGGATCGCGCCCTGTCGCAAATGCTCCCTGAACCGGAAGGCGAAGGGCCCGAAGCCACCCTCTTTGAAGCGATGCGTTATGCGACCCTGGAGGGCGGCAAACGGTTGCGTCCGTTCCTGGTGGTGGCCACCGCGCGCCTGTTCGAGGTGCCCGACGCCGTCTCCATCCGGGTCGGCGCTGCGGTGGAACTGGTACACAGCTATTCCCTGATCCACGACGACCTGCCGTGCATGGACGACGATCCGATGCGCCGGGGAAAACCGTCCTGCCATGTCAAATACGGCGAATCCACGGCGGTGTTGGCCGGCGACGCCATGGTGCCGCTTGCTTTCGAGGTGCTCGCCGACATCCGCACCCATCCCGATGCCGCGGTGCGGGCGGAGCTGGTGGTCCGCCTCGCCCATGCCGCGGGGCCGCGGGGCATGGTGGGCGGTCAGATGATCGATTTGGCGGCGGAAGGCCTTGATCTCAATATCGGGGAAGTCGCCCGGCTGGAGCGGCTCAAAACCGGCGCCCTGATCGAATTCTGCTGCGTCGCCGGGGGAATCCTGGGCCGGGCCGACGCCAAGGAGCTGCGCGCCCTCGGCGCCTATGCCCATGACCTGGGCCTTGCTTTCCAGATCGCCGACGATCTTCTCGATGCCGTGGGAGAGGCGGAGCAGGTCGGCAAGGCCGTCGGCAAGGATGCCGCCCGGGGCAAGGCGACCTTCGTCGGCATCTTGGGTGCGGCGGGCGCTCGGGACCAGGCGCAACTGCTCGCGCGGCAGGCGGCGGCGCATATCGAGCCATTCGGTCCCGCCGCGCGGCTCCTGATCGAGGTCGCCGACTACGCGGTGGCGCGGACCGCATGAACGCGGCCCGCCCGCGCCTGGATCAGGCCCTGGTGGACCGCGGCCTTGCGGAAAGCCGCTCCCAGGCCCAGGCGCTGGTGATGGCGGGCAAGGTGTATTCCGGCACCACGCGGCTCGACAAGCCGGGGCACCGCGTGGCCCGCGACCAGCCGATCGAGGTCCGGGGCCCGGCCCATCCCTGGGTCTCGCGCGGCGGGCTGAAGCTGGCCCATGGGTTGTCCCATTTCGGGATCGAAGCCGAAGGCTGCGTGGCGTTGGATGTCGGCGCCTCCACCGGCGGCTTCACCGATGTGCTGCTGACCGGCGGCGCGGCGCGGGTCTACGCCGTCGATGTCGGCCGCGGTCAGCTGGCCTGGAAGCTGCGCCAGGATGCGCGGGTCACCGTGCTGGAGGGTGTCAACGCGCGCTACCTCACCCGGGATCAGGTGCCCGAGCCGATCGATCTGGTGGTCTGCGATGCCAGCTTCATCGGCCTTGAGCTCGTCCTGCCCGCGGCCCTTGCCTTGGCGCGGCCGGGCGCCCGCCTGATCGCCCTGATCAAGCCGCAGTTCGAGGTCGGCAAGGGCCGGGTCGGCAAGGGCGGCGTGGTGCGCGACCCGGCCCTGCACGAAGAGGTCGTGGCCCGCATCCGCGCCTGGCTCGCGGACGAGATGGGCTGGCGCGTCCTGGGCGTGACCGAAAGCCCGATCCGCGGGCCCGAAGGCAATATCGAGTTCCTGATCGCCGCCTGCAACGAACGGACGGATGCCGGTGGCGGGGGTTGAGCACGGCCGGGCCCCGGCCCCGGCGGCCGAAACCCTCTGTCCCCATTTCGGCAGCTGCGGCGGCTGTGCCGCCCAGGACAAGGCGCCCGCCGACTACCGCGCCTGGAAACGGGGATTCGCGGAAGCGGCATTGCGGCGCGCCGGCCTCGGGGCCGAGATCGCCGATCTGGTCGGGGTGCCGCCCGCCTCCCGCCGCCGGGCCCGGTTCTTTGCAAGCCGCACCGACCGGGGCCTGGTGCTTGGGTTCCGGGCGCGGGGCAGCCACGACGTCGTCGACATGACGGTTTGCCGCGTGCTGGAGCCCGCGCTGTTCGCCCTCACCGGGGAACTGCGGGCCTTCTTCGAAGAGACCCTGGCGCCGGGCCAGGCGGCCGAGGCCGAGGCGCAGGTGGTGGGGGGCGCGCTCGATCTCTTGATCCGTGCCCCCGCTGCCCTCGACCTCCCGATCCGCGAGGCGCTGACCGCCTTCGCGCGAGACGCCGGCATCGCCCGCCTGTCCTACCAGGCCGAGCGCCCGGCTCCCGCAGGACGGGGGCGGAACCCGCGGGCCCGGCGTCGCGGGGCCGGCGGAGAGGCGCCACGCGCGCCCGAGGTGATTGTGCAGTTCAGCCCGGTCACGGCCCGCTTCGGGGACGCCGCCGTCGCCTTGCCGCCGCTTGCCTTCTTGCAGGCTTCCGCCGCGGGGGAGGCGGCATTGGTGGCGCAAGTGCTGGAGGCGGTGTCCGGGGTGCCGCGCGGCGGCCGCGTCGCCGATCTCTATTGCGGCGCCGGCACCTTCACCTTTCCGCTTGCCCGCCAATGGCGGGTTGTGGGTTACGACGGGGATGAAGCGCTGATCGAGGCCCTCAATGCCGCCGCCCGCGCTTCGGGGCGCGGCGCCGCGGTGACGGCCGAGGCGCGCAACCTGGCCCGCCGCCCGCTGTGGGGTCCCGAGCTCGCGGCCTTCGATGCCGTGGTCCTTGATCCGCCGCGCGCCGGTGCCCGCGCCCAGGCCGAGGCACTGGCGGGCTCAAGCGTTTCCACGGTCGTGATGGTCAGTTGCGATCCGGCGAGCTTCGCCCGGGACGGGAAGATTCTAGCGGATGGGGGATTCGCCCCGGGCCCGGTGACCCTGGTCGACCAGTTTGTCTGGACCCGGCATCTCGAGCTGGTGGCGGCGTTCTGTAGGTAGCGCGTTCATCCGCACTGGGCGCGGTGGCGCAGCAGGTGGTCGGCCAGCACGCAGGCCATCATCGCCTCGCCCACCGGTACGCCGCGGATGCCGACGCAGGGGTCGTGACGGCCCTTGGTCGAAATCTCGGTATCCTCGCCTTGAAGAGTGACGGTGCGCCGGGGCGTCAGGATGGAACTGGTGGGCTTGACGGCGAAGCGGACGACGAGATCCTGGCCCGTCGCGATGCCCGCCAGCACCCCGCCCGCCGCGTTGGAGAGAAACGAGACGTCGTTGCCGCGCATGCGCATTTCATCGGCGTTTTCTTCGCCGGACAGCGCCGCGGCACCCATGCCGGCGCCGATCTCCACCCCCTTGACGGCATTGATGCCCATCATGGCGGCGGCAAGATCGGAATCGAGCTTGCCGTAGACCGGTGCGCCGAGGCCCACGGGGACGCCCTCGGCCACCACTTCGATGATGGCGCCGCAGGACGAGCCCGCCTTGCGCACAGAATCGAGATACCCCTCCCATTCCTTGGCGGCCTGGGCATCCGGGCAGAAGAAGGGGTTGCGGTCGACCTCCTCCCAGTCCCAATTGTCCGGGTTGATCGTGTTGGGCCCCATCTGGATCAGCGCCGCGCGGATCACCACGCCGGCCCCCAGCACCTTGCGGGCCACGCCGCCCGCGGCAACCCGCATGGCGGTCTCCCGGGCCGACGACCGGCCGCCGCCGCGGTAATCGCGGATGCCGTATTTACGCCAATAGGTGTAATCCCCATGGCCCGGGCGAAATTTGTCCTTGATGTCGTCGTAATCCTTGGACCGCACGTCCTCGTTCTCGATGAACAGGCTGATCGGCGTCCCGGTGGTCTTGCCTTCGAAGGTGCCCGACAGGATCCGCACGGTGTCGGATTCTTTGCGCTGGGTCGTGAAACGGCTTTGGCCCGGGCGGCGCTTGTCGAGCCAGCCCTGCAGGTCTTCGGCATCCAGCTCGATGCCGGGCGGGCAACCGTCCACCACGCAGCCGATGGCCGGTCCGTGGCTTTCGCCCCAGGTGGTGACCCGGAACAGGTGCCCGAAGGTGTTCATGGACATGGGATCACCCGGCGCGGATTTCAGACGGTGGAGATATCGGGGGCATCGGGGTTCTTCATACCCACGATGTGGTAGCCCGCATCGACGTGCAGGATTTCCCCGGTGACGCCGCTGCCCAGGTCCGACAGCAGGAACAGCGCGGCCTTGCCAACGTCCTCGATGGTGACGGTGCGCCGGAGCGGCGAATTCAACTCGTTCCATTTGAGGATGTAACGGAAGTCGCCGATGCCGGACGCCGCCAGCGTCTTGATGGGCCCGGCGGAAATGGCGTTGACCCGCACCCCGTTGGCCCCGAGATCGACCGCCAATGCCCGGACGCTGGCTTCCAGGGCCGCCTTGGCGATGCCCATGACGTTGTAGTGGGGAATGATGCGCTCGGCTCCCAGGTAGCTCAGGGTCAGCAGCGAGCCGCCGTCGCCCATCAGCGGCGCGGCCCGGGCCGCCAGCGCGGTGAAGGAATAGCAGGAGATGTCCATGGTGCGGGCGAAGTTGCCGGGGCTGGTGTTGAGGTAGCCGCCGGTCAGTTCGCTCTTGTCCGAGAAGGCAATGGCATGGACCAGGAAATCGAGGCCGCCCCAGGTTTCCCCAATATGGTCGAATACCGCGTCCATGGACTCCGTGTCGGTCACGTCGCACGGCAGAACCATGCTGGACCCCGCCCGTTGCGCCAGCGGCTCGACACGCTTTTTCAGGGCGTCCCCTTGATAGGTGAAGGCGAGTTCCGCGCCGTCGGCAGCCGCTTCGGCGGCGATGCCCCAAGCGATGGAATGGTCATTGGCGACACCCATGACCAGTCCCTTCTTGCCCGTCAGGAGTCCATTGCTTCGGCCCATTTCTCCCTCAATGGTGATGTTGGGGACGAACGCCCCGGCAGGAATTGCGTGCCGCGGCATCCTACACGAAAGGCGTCCCAACTCAAACAATGCCCCTTTTGCGCGAAGGGATTAGGGCCTGCCGCCGACGCCGGCGGCGCAGCGCGCCCCTCACGGTCGGGCAAATGGTTCATTTTGGCGCGGGTGTGTTCTACACTGTAAAATCATCCCTTGGTCCCGGCGGGAGAGGCCGGCCCATGACCTCAGGAGTTCGACGCGCGCTTGATGCTGGACGAAGGCACCGCTCAGCTTGAAACATCGGATCCGCTGGTCCAGTTCGACACGTGGTATCGTGAAGCCTGGGCGTCCGAACGGGATGCCAATGCCATGGCTTGCGCTACCGCCGATGCCGACGGCGTGCCGTCGGTGCGCATGGTGTTGCTCAAGGGGCGGGAGGCGGACGGGTTCGTCTTCTACACCAATTTCGGTAGCCGCAAGGGGCATGAGATCGGAGCCAATCCCCGGGCCTCCCTGGTCTTCCATTGGAAGAGCCTGAAGCGCCAGGTGCGCATCGACGGGACCGTCGAGACCGTCGATGACGCGGCCGCCGATGCCTATTTCGCGAGCCGCCCCCGCGACAGCCAGGTCGCCGCCTGGGCGTCCTTGCAGTCCGAAGTCCTGCACGAACGTTTCGAACTGGAGAAGCGCTTGGCCCATTTCGAGCTCAAATTCAAGGGCGGGCCGGTGCCGCGGCCGCCCCATTGGTCGGGCTACCTGGTGCGGGCGGAGAAGCTCGAATTTTGGCTCGACCGGCCCTACCGCCTGCATGAGCGGATCGTCTTCCAGCGGGCCAGCCGGGAATGGCACGTGACGAGGCTTTATCCTTGAGTTCCCCGGCTAACATGGTGCCGCCCCGTGACGGGGTCGCGGATCGGCCGGGCGCGGCGGGGGCCGGGCCCGCACCCACCGCGATGCACGATCAGATATCGCCGCACGTCGTGCGTCTGCTGAAGATCGCGACCGCCGCATCGGTCAGCGTGGCGGCGCTCCTGGTCGGCGCCAAGGCCGTCGGCTGGTTCATGACCTCGTCGGTCAGCGTGTTGTCGGCGCTGATGGATTCCTTGATGGACGTCGCCGCCTCCCTGGTCAACCTGGTGGCCGTACGCCGGGCGCTCCGCCCGGCCGACACCAAGCACCGTTTCGGCCACGGCAAGGCCGAGCCGCTGGCCGCCCTGGCCCAGGCGGCCTTCATCGCCGGCTCGTCGCTCTATCTGGTGGTCGAGGTCGTGGGCCGGTTCGTCGGGCCCAAGGCCATCTCCAACCAAGCCTTGGGGATCGGCATCATGGTGTTTTCGATCGCCCTGACGCTGGCCCTGGTGGCGTTTCAGAGCTATGTGGTGAAACGCACCAATTCTGTCGCCATTAACGCGGATTCGCTGCATTACAAGGGCGATATTCTGATCCATGGCGGCGTCATCCTTTCGCTGTTCCTGAGCTCCACCATGGGTCTTGGGATCGCCGATCCGCTGATCGCCCTCGCCATCGCCGGCTACCTTTTCTGGAACGTCTGGCGAATCGTCCGTACCTCCCTCGATTCCCTGATGGACAAGGAGCTCGGCCAAGACGACCGGGCGCGCATCGTCGACATCGCGCTCTCCCATCCCGAGGTCTGCGACATCCACGATCTCAGGACCCGCCAGTCGGGCCCCAGGGCGTTCATCCAGTTTCACCTGGATCTGCCGAAGGACATTTCCCTGCTCAGGGCCCACGAAATTTCCGATGAAGTGGAGGCCAAGGTCCGGGCCGCGTTTCCCGGCGGCGGCGTGATCATCCATCAGGATCCCGAGGGCATCGACGAGCACAAGGCAATCTTCATCGGCGAAGATGGGGAGAAAGAGGTCTAGGGGCCTTGCTGCCCGTGGCCAAAACCCCATATATTTTAATGAAATAACTTTCATTCTGGGATCTAGGGGGCTGAATGGGTCGGCTTCGTCCTGGGGGAGGAGGGGGTACCATGCCAATTAGAACCATTCTCGTGCCTTTGTCCGACGCGGCCGGCGCCGCGGCGACGCTGGGAACGGCGTTCAGCCTCGCCAAAGCGTTCAATGCCCATGTCGAGGTTCTGCACCTGCGGGCCGATCCCACCGATTCCATATCCGATTTCGTCGGCGAAACCGTATCCCCGGCCCTCGTGGAAGAGGTCTTGGAGGCGGCCGCCAAGCGCGCCGATGCCATGGCCGCCCGGACCCGCAAGGCTTTCGACACCGCTGTGGGCAAGGCCAAGATCAAGACCGCGCCGCGGCCGGCGGCCAAGCGCGAATCGTCGGTATCCTTCCGTGAAGAGACCGGCCTGTCCGATTATTGGGTCGAATCGCTCGGCCGGATCAGCGACCTGACCGTTGTACGCCGTCCTCGGGATTCCAGCGACGTGGTCGCCTCCAGCATCGCGGAAAGCGCCCTGATGGGCACCGGCCGTCCCGTATTGCTGGTGCCCGCGACCAAGCCCCGCAGCCTGGGCTCGTCCGTCGCCATCGCCTGGAACGGCAGTATCGAGGCTTCGAAGGCGGTGGCTTCCGCCATGCCCTTCCTCATGCGCGCCAAGACCGTCACCGCGATCTCCGTGGTGGAGGAGGGCGGCACGGGTCACAACCTCGATGATCTAGTCGCCTACCTGCGCTGGCACGGCATCCGCGCCAAGGCCAGCGCGGTGAAGAGCCGCGGCGGCGATGTCGGCAAGGCCCTGACCGGTGCGGCGTCACGGGCCAAGGCGGACCTTCTGGTGATGGGCGCCTACACCCATAGCCGGATGCGCGAGATGATCCTGGGCGGCGTTACCGACCACGTGCTGCACGAAGCCAACATCCCGGTGTTGTTGGCCCATTGAGGCCGGACATCCCTGAAAACGGAGGAAGGAACACCGTGGCTTTCAAGACCATTCGCCTGGAGCTGGCCCGTACCCCTGAATTTCCCGAAGGCAGCGCGGAACACGGCTATGTGTTCCGCGTGCCGCTGGATGCCGAAGCCCATATCGACGCCGAGGCCTGGCGCGACGACAAGAAGGCCTGCACCGTCAAGCGCTTCTGGGGCGATGAGGACGCGGAGGAGGGCTATCTGATCCACACCCGCCACCGCACCTGGGCGTTTTCCTACGCGCCCGGCGAGGAAGACGACGAACCCTTCTTCCGGTTCGAATCCCATGCCTTCAAGGAGGGGGAGTACGTCTCCCTCACCGGCCATGACGGCGAGATCCATCCCTTCAAGATTGTTTCGGTCACCTGAAGGCGCCATCGCGGGGCTGGCCCGGCCCGGGGAAAGCCTCTAACCTCCGGCCATGACCCAAGCGGACCAAGATAGCGGTATCCCCAAGACCGTGGTGCTGACGGGCGCCAGCCGCGGCATCGGCCATGCGACGGTCAAGCGCTTCTCCGACGAAGGCTGGCAGGTCATCACCTGTTCCCGCGATGAGGTGCCCGAAGCCTGTCAGCGCGATCCCAACTGGGCCGGGCATGTCACGGTCGATTTGGCGCGCCCGGACGAGCAGGACCGCTTCATCGCCGAGGCCCAGGACCTGATGGGCGATGCGCCGCTTCACGCGCTCGTCAACAATGCCGGCGTCTCACCCAAGACGCCCTACAAGGAACGGCTCGGCTGCCTCAACGGGGATATCGACGCCTGGCGCGACGTCTTCGAGCTCAACCTGTTCGCCCCCTTGCGCCTGAGCCGCGGTTTCGCCGCGGCGCTGCACCGGGGCCAGGGCACCGTGGTCAACATCACCTCGGTCGCCGGCCACGCGATCCACCCCTTCGCCGGATCCGCCTACAGTGTCTCCAAGGCGGCGCTCAGCGCCTTGACCCGGGAAATGGCGGCGGAATTCGGGGCGCTGGGCGTCCGCGTCAACGCCATCGCCCCCGGCGAAATCGCTACCGACATGCTGTCGCCTGAAACCGATGCCCTGATTCCCCGCATTCCCCTGGGACGCCTCGGCGAACCGGAAGAGGTGGCCTCGGTCATCTATTTCCTGTGCAGCGCCCAGTCGGGCTACGTGTCGGGAACGGAAATCTTCGTCACCGGCGCCCAGCACGTCTATTGACGCGTGACGCGCGGCACGATCCCTAAGGATGCCGGGCCGCGGCCTGCCGGCCGGCGGGGACGTCGCGGCCGGCGATCTCGCGGATCAGCTTGGTCAGGATCGCGGCGTTGAAATCCTTGAAGGTCTTGGCGGGGATGGAGAACGCGCCGGGGCCGCCGATCACGTTATCCAGGAAAAAGACGTCGAGCTGCGGATAGTTGTTGAGGATCGGCAGGCCGTTGACCGTGAAGCCCCGGGCCACCACCTGGTCGCGGGCAATGGCGGCGGGCATGCCCCGGTTGGTGGGGCCGTCGCCGGAGACGTCGATCACCCGCCGGGTGCCCTTGAACTTGTTGGCATCGATGGACTGGGCGCCGTACAGGATGGCGTTGCCGACCGCGGTGCCGCCCGAGAACAGCTCCCGCGGGCCCACCTCCAATTGCGTGGCGAACGCCTCGACAGAGGCTTTATCGTGCAGCACCGTCCAGTTGATGATCGGCACCTGCAAAAAGGGCCCGGTCCATTCCACGTAGGAGACCGCGATCTTGCGGAGCGGCCCGTTGCGGATCGCGGCGGCGACCCGGGGATTGCGGAAGGCCTTGGCGTAGCCGAGGCGCTGCAGGATGAACTCGTCGTCGTCGATGCTGCCCGATCCGTCGACCATGAGGATCAACTCCAGATCGACCTTTTCCTGGGCCTGCGCACCGGCGGGATTGGCGGCCAGGGCGGCCAGCGTCAGTATCGCCGCCAGCCGGGCGAGCCCGGCGGTCCAGGCCCAGGTCCGGCGCCCGCGCGCCAAAAGCGTCTTCGCAATGTCGGTCATGGGTGCCGCCGATGGGTCATCGACGCCTCGGCCCTATTCGGAGGCCCCGGGCGCCAAGGTGGCGAACCAGCGGATGCTGTCCTCGATCTGGGCGAGGTCATGATCGAGCCAGCGCACCAGCGCATCGCCGCCCGCAGATTCCGCCGCGCGCTTTGCGCGCAGGCTGGCGAGCCGCGCGAGCTCGCCCCGCAGTGCCGTGGTGATGACCTCAACCTGGGTGCGGCGCTGATCGTCGTCCAGCAGGTGCAGGAGCCGCATCTTGAGCGCCACCACCAGCTTGTTGAGGTCGTTGAACGGCGTGCGCACGGACGCCAGCAGCAGTGTCTCGAGCTCCGCCCGGCCCGCCTCGGTGATGGTCAGGAGCGTGTCCGGCGGCAAGACCCGGCCTGGTTGGCCCGCCGCCTCGGCGGCGATCAGCCCCTCGAAGGAGAGCAGCTGGATCGACGTGCCCATGATGTCGAGATTGGGTCCCATCACGTGGCTGGTGAAGTCGCGCACGTCCGCGGCGAGATCGGCGTAGGTCCTGGCGCCTTCCGCGAGAATGCCGAGCGCCGCCAGGTGCACGGCCTCCTTGGGCATCAGGGAATGGTCGGGATACATGGCGCAGCGTCTCCCCGGTTCGGCGTCAGGCGGCCGACGGTTGGGCTTGAATTTCCAGCCGCTCCCAGACATCCCTCAGCGCGTCGACCAGTTCGGCCATCAGGCCGTCGTCATGGTACGGCGTCGGCGTGATGCGCAGGCGTTCGGTGCCGCGCGGCACGGTCGGGTAGTTGATCGGCTGGATGTAGATGCCGAAGCGGTCGATCAATTCGTCGGAGGCGAGCTTGCACAGTCGCGCGTCGCCCACCAGCACCGGCACGATATGGCTGTCCGAGTCCATCACCGGCAGGCCGGCCTCGCGCAGCAGGCGCTTCAGCGTCGCCGCCCGTTCCTGGTGCAGCGCGCGCTCGGCATTGGAATTCTTGAGATGCCGCACGCTCACCAACGCGCCTGCGGCCACGGCGGGTGGCAGGGCGGTGGTGAAAATGAAGCCCGGCGCGAAACTGCGCACTGCGTCGATCAGGGCGGCGCTCGACGCGATATAGCCGCCCATCACCCCGAACGCCTTGGCCAGCGTTCCTTCGATGATGGTGAGGCGGTCCATGATCCCCTCGCGGTCGGCGATGCCGCCGCCCCGGGGGCCGTACATGCCGACGGCGTGAACCTCATCGAGATAGGTCATGGCGCCGGCCTGGTCCGCGGCGGCGCAGATCTCGGCAATGGGGGCGATGTCGCCGTCCATGGAATAGACCGATTCGAAGGCGATCAGCTTGGGCGTATCCGGGTCGTCCCGGGCCAGCAACTGCGCCAGGTGGTCGACGTCGTTGTGGCGGAAAATGCGCTTCTGAGCTCCGGAATGGCGGATGCCCTGGATCATCGACGCGTGATTGAGGGCGTCGGAATAGATGATGCAGCCGGGCAGCAGGCCGGCCACGGTCGACAGGGTCGCGTCGTTGGAGATATAGCCCGAGGTGAAGATCAGGGCCGCTTCCTTGCCGTGAAGGTCGGCAAGTTCCGCTTCCAGCAGGACGTGGTTGTGATTGGTGCCTGAAATATTGCGGGTTCCACCCGCCCCGGCGCCGGAGTCTTTCAGCGCCTTGGTCATGGCGTCGATCACGTCGGGGTGCTGTCCCATCCCGAGGTAATCGTTGGAACACCACACCACGGCGTCCTTGGTCGCACCGTCGACGTGGCGGACGGCCCGGGGAAAGGCACCGGCCTTGCGCTCGAGATCGGCGAAAATCCGGTAATTGCCCTCGGTTTTCAGCTTGCGGAGCGCATCCGTGAAGTATTTTTCGTAGTCCATCGGCTCTCCCACGGGGTTCGGCCCCCCGTCACGTGCGGCACATTAACATAACGGCTGGGATGACGGCTAGGCATTGGCATTCCCATCACATCTTTGTGTGACATGCCTAATATTTTCCTAACACGGCCTGCAAGCCCTTGAATACATAAGATTTCATCGTCCCGACGCAAGCTCCGCCGCGACCCTGTCCAGGGCCCGGCCGAATCGCTCGAGAACGGCGTCGATTTCCGCCGGCGAGATGATCAGCGGCGGCGAGAAGGCGATGGCGTCGCCCAAGGCCCGGGTGATCAGGCCCTCGTCCTGGGCGGCGCGGACCACGGCCGGGCCGATCCGCCCGGGCGGGTCGAAGGGCCGGCGGGTCTCCTTGTCGGCGACCAGTTCGACGGCGCCGATCAGGCCGATGCCGCGAACCTCGCCGACCAGGGGATGGCCGGCGAGCGCGCCCAGGCCCTTCTGCAGCAGCGGCGCGGTCTCGCGCACCTGGGCCAGGATGTCGCGTTCGGCGTAGATCTTCAGCGTCTCCAGCGCCACCGCGGCGGACAGCGGATGGGCGGAATAGGTGAAGCCGTGGCCGAAGCTGCCGACCTCGGCGCTCTTGTCGGCCAGGGCCTCATAGATTTCCCGGCTCACCAGAAGGGCGGAGATCGGCGCGTGCCCCGCCGACAGCGCCTTGGCCAGCACCATCATGTCGGGTTCGATGCCGAAGGTCTCGCAGCCGAACATGTTGCCGGTGCGCCCGAAGCCGCAGATCACCTCATCGGCGATCAGCCACACGTCATGCTTCGCAAGCACCGGCTGGATCGCCTGGAAATAGCCGGCGGGCGGCACGATCACACCGCCCGCGCCCATCACCGGCTCGGCGATGAAGGCGGCGATGGTCTCGGGCCCCTGTTCGGTGATCAAGCGGTCGAGACTGGCGGCAAGGCGATGGGTGAAGTCCGCCTCGCTCTCGCCCGGCTGGCCCTCGCGATAGAAATGTGGGCAATCGGTTGCCAGCATCGGCGCCAGCGGCAGGTCGAATCCGGTCTGGTTGACCGGCAGGTGGGTCAGCGACGCGGCGGCGATGGTGACCCCGTGATAGGCCCTGCGGCGGGAGATGATCTTTTTCTTCGCGGGGCGGCCGAGGGCGTTGTTGGCGTACCAGGCGAGCTTGATCGCGGTATCGACGACTTCCGAGCCGGAATTGGCGAAAAACACCCGGGCGAAAGGTGCCGGCACCATGGCCAGTAGGCGTTCGGCAAGCTCGATCGCGGGGGCATGGGACTTGCCGGAGAACAGGTGATAGAAGCCGAGGGTCTCCATCTGGCGCTTGGCGGCGGCGGCGAGGCGGGGCTCGGAAAAACCGAGGCTGGCGCACCACAGTCCGGCCATAGCGTCGATATAGCGGTTGCCCGCATCGTCGGTCACGGTGACGCCGTCGCCGCCGGTGATCACCAGCGGACCGGCCTGTTCATGGGCGCGGAGATCGGTATAGGGGTGGATCAGGCTGGCGCGATCGCGGACGCCGAGGCTGTTGCCGCCGCCGGGTTCGACTCTGGGGCGGGGGCCCTCGTCAGGACCGGCCATAGATGTCTTCCAGGCGCACGATGTCGTCCTCGCCCAGATAGTCGCCCGACTGCACTTCCACCAGGTGCAGCGTTTCCGCGCCCTTGTTTTCCAGCCGGTGGGCCATGCCGATCGGGATGTAGGTCGATTGGTTGGCCTTGAGCTCCATGATGTCTTCGCCGCGGGTCACCGTGGCGGTGCCCGAGACCACCACCCAGTGCTCCGCCCGCCGGGCGTGTTTCTGCAGGCTGAGGCGGCCGCCCGGCTTCACGGTGATTCGCTTGACCTGATAGCGCTCGCCGACATCGACGTTCTGGAAACTGCCCCACGGGCGGTAGGTCGTGGTGTGGGTCACGGTTTCCGGCCGGCCGTCCTTGCGCAGCCGGTCCACGATCTTGCGGACATCCTGAGAGGCTTTCTTGCCGGCCACCAGGACGGCATTGTCGGTGGCCACCACGACGACGTCGTCGAGGCCCACCACGGCCAGCAGCCCGGCATCGGAACGCAGGTAGGAATCACGCACGCCCTCGGCCAGGACATCGCCGCGGATGACGTTGCCTGCGTTGTCCTTGTCCGTGATCTCCCACAGCGCATCCCAGGACCCCACGTCGGACCACCCCACGTCGAGCGGAACTACGGCGCCCTTGTCGGTCGGCTCCATCACCGCGTAGTCGATGGAGATGTTGGGCGATCTGCCGAACGCCTCGCCGTCGAGGCGCAGGAAATCGAGGTCGTTGTCCGCGCCGGCGAGAGCTTCGCGCGCCGCGGCCAGGATATCCGGATGCAGGCGCTCCAGTTCCGCGAGATAGGTGGCCGCGCGCATCAGGAAGATGCCGGAGTTCCAGAGATGGGCGCCGGAGGCGATATAGGTCTTCGCCGTCGCGGCATCGGGCTTTTCCGTGAACCGGGTGAGGCCGAACACGCCGGGGGTGTCTGCCGGGCCGCCGCGCTCGATATAGCCGTAGCCGGTCTCGGGCCGGCTGGGGGTGATGCCGAAGGTCAGGAGACTGCCGTTGCGGGCCGCGGGCAGGGCGGTTTCGATGCCGGTGCGGAAACCGTCCGCGTCGGCGATCACATGATCGGCGGGCGCCAGCAGCATCACCGCCTCCGGGTCCCGCCCGACCAGGTGGAAGGCCGCGACGGCCGCCGCCGGGGCGGTGTTGCGGCCGACGGGTTCCAGGATGATGGCGTCGGCACTGATCCCCGCGGCGCGCAACTGCTCGGCGGCGATGAACCGGTGCTCGTCGTTGCACAGCACCACGGGGTCTGCGAACAGGGGGCCCGATAGCCGGGCCGCGGTTTCCGCCAGCATCGTGGACTCGCCCGCCAGCGCCATGAACTGCTTGGGAAACAGTTCGCGGGAGGCCGGCCAGAGGCGGGTTCCCGTTCCCCCGGCCATGATCACGGGCCAAACTGCAGGAACGGTGCTGGATGTGGACATTTTCTACCTTTTCTCGACTTGCGCCTTGTTAGAGGAAATCGCCGTGCCTCACAAGGGCGGGGGTCAAGTGGTGCTGGCGTTGGCCCCGCGCTTGTGCTTATGCTTCCCGGCAAAATGAGATCCTTATGCGGCAGACGGACAAGAACCCGGGAAAAACGCCAAGATGGGCGGAGAATGGATAAAAAAGGATAAATAAGAGGGCAGGCGTCATGGCTTTGAAAGATATTCTGGTTCACATCGACTCGTCGCCGGCGACCCCGGACCGCCTGGATTACGCGATCCGCTTGGCCCAGGCCAACGACGCCCATCTCGCCGCGGTCTACGTGGTGGCGGTGGCGCCCATTCACCAATACACCGAGGCGGACCTGGGCCCCGAACTGATCGAGGCCCATGACAAGTTCATGCGGGAATCGGCGGAAGAAGCCAAGCGGCAGTTCGACGAAAAGATTGGGCGCGCCGGCATCGCCGCCGAATGGCGCCAGGTCGAAGGCGCGGTGCCGGAAATGCTGGTCGTCAACGCGCGCTATGCCGATCTTACCGTGGTGGGCCAGCGCATGCCGGGGCGCCTGGATGCGGGCGCCGCCCCGGAACTGCCCGATCACGTGGTGCTGGATGCGGGCCGCCCGGCCATCGCCGTTCCCTATTCCGGCGCGCCCGACACCGTCGGCAAGCGAATCCTGCTGGCCTGGAACGCAAGCCGCGCGGCGGCCCGGGCCGCCAACGACGCGCTGCCGCTGCTCCAGGCGGCGGACGAGGTCCGAATCATGGTCATCAACGCCGAACGGGGCATCATGGCCCATGGCGAGATGCCGGGTGCCAATATCGCCACCCACCTCGCGCGCCACGGCGTCAGGGGCGAGGTGGTGGAGGTGACCGCCGACCGCGGCACGGTCGGCGACGAACTGATCAAGCAGTGCGGCGATTTCAACGCCGACATGATGGTGATCGGCTCCTACGGTAGCTTCCGTTTGCGTGAGCTGGTCTTCGGCGGCACCACACGGCGCATCCTGGAAAAGATGACGGTGCCGGTCTACATGTCGCGCTGATCCGGTCTGCGAATCAACCCCGGCCGAATTCGGCGGGTCATGGCGACGAGAATTCGGTCATGCCCCGGGGTCGTGGGAAGGTACGCGTGGGCTTGACTCCGGGGCATCCATGAGACCGTCGCCCCCCGGGCAAACAGGGGCGGAGGTATGGTTCTACCGTTGACCTAATGTCCGCGACTGGCCAAGAAACGGACATTTGGCGGCTTCCGAAGGCGTCGCTTGACGGCTTGGGGCGATGCCCATTTGCCTATGTGGGGCGCCTATAGAATTGCCATCCTTTTCCTGACTCGATATGGGGTGGATTGAGGGCCGGCATCGCCGAGACATCCGCAATGGCTGCCCGGCGTATCGCCGCTTTTCTAGTAGACGAGGCTGATCATGACATCCCACCGATCTCCGAGCCGTTTCCTTCCGACCGCTGGGCTCGGTGCGTTCATCCTCTGCGCAGGCGCCCTGGCGGCGACCGCGGCCGACTGGGCCGGAAAGGCCAAGTGGGACGGGATCGTGTCCGCTGCCAGAAACGAGGGCAGGCTGGTGGTCGCGGGCCCCACGGGTCGGACCTGGCGTGATGTCTTGGCCCGGTTCCAAAAGGATTATCCTGACGTCAAGATATCCGTGACGCCGTTCGCCGGTCGCGATTTCTGGCCCAAGGTGCTGAAGGAGCGCGAGGTCAGCAAGCACCTCTGGGACGTTCGCGTGGGCGGCGCCACCGCAGCGGCCTGGCAGCTTTCCTCTCAAGGGGGCATTGCCGAGGTGAGACCAATGTTGATGCTGCCCGAGGTCACCGACGAAAAGAATTGGCATGGCGGCTTTCAGCACATGTTCCTTGATAGGGGCAAAAAGTTCTTCCCGACCTTTTGCATCTACGAAAGCACCTTCGCTTACTTCAACAGGGACTTCATCAAGCAGGAAGAATTCGAACTCAAGGAGATGCTGGACCCCAAATGGAAGGGTAAGATCTCCATGGCGGAGCCTTCTGAAGGGTCGGCCTCGATCACCATGGCGATGCTGTTGAAGGACACGCGTTACGGCAAGCCATTCATCCGCGCTCTGATCGAGGAGCAGAAACCGGTCATTACCAGAAACGAGCGCCAGTTGATGGACTGGTTCGTCAGTGGCAGGTATCCGGTCTCGATTGGCATTCCGGGCTCCTTCATTCGCCTATATCGACAGCGCGGCGTCACGCTCAACATCGGGGAGGTCACCGGCCTGAAGCGATGGAGCCCGGGAGTCTGCGGCATCCAGGTCCTGAACCCTCGACCCCACCCCAACGCCACCATCGTCTTCGTCAACTGGCTACTCTCGAGGAAGACCCAGGAGATGATCATGCCCTTGGTCGGACTTAACAGCCGGATGCAGGGAGTGCCGATGGCTGATCCGGCCCACAAGATCGATTTCGACAAGCTCGACGAATACGAAAGCGGTCAGACCGAAGAATTCCACGTCCAACAGCGCGAGGCGCGAGACTTCGTCAAGGCCCTGACGCGCTAGCGTGGCACGCGAGAGGCCAGCGCGTGAGGTTTAGTCCGCTTCGGGTCAGGCCGGCCGTCGGATTAACCCGCCCAACGACGGCTTGCCCCGGCATTAATCCTCTATGTGATTGGAGCCAAAGGCGACATCAAAGGATTGACCGGATTTCCAATCACTTTGCACTGCTCATTGTTTGAGATGACAGCCGATGAGCCACATCGGTGCTCTCAAAGACCCCTGACCAACCACGAACAACTTATTGCTCGTGAAGACGGAGAAGGGAGGACTCTCCTACAAATACTGAGAAAAATTAAGCCCGCCCTCCAACAAGGTGTTGAGAGGCGGGCCCTAAGAGGCGTGCTCATGATTAGCCAGGAACGTAGCGAGGTCTTCCGGCCAGGTCGAGTGTCAGGATCTTTTCGGCAACGGTCTCGCCGGTCGCAAGCCCCAAACAGGAACAGCCGATGTGGTGTGCGATCCATTTGGTCTTGTTCTGCTGGTCCTGGCCGATGAGCTTCTTGATGACTTCACCGACGGTGGAATAGTCTCCGAACACGCCCGTGTCCTCGAGAGCATCGGCGATAGCTGCAAAAACGGTGCCTGCGGTCTGAAGGTTGGCAACGTCGTTGTTGCAACTGTAGTCCTCGATTCGTTCGATCGTTTGGAATTCTTTGTTTCCACATTTACGGAGAGCGTCGGCAACGGCTGCGCGGATACTGGCAACCGATCTCACCTCAAGGGATTCATCGAACGGCATGGGAATCTCCTCTTTGCTTTTAGTGTCGGGAACCTGGCTTCCGCAATAGTATTACTATCCAAATAATATTTGGATGGAGAACTGAAGTAAAGTCAATAGTTTAATCGGTAAATAAATCCGCAGATGGGGAGAAATCTTGGCATCAGCCGATCTGCCGCCGTCACACACCCGCCGCCGCCCAATCCAGAACCACCGGCACGGCCAGTCCGCTTGTCGGCCGCAACATGGCTTTTCCCACTTTGAAGTTTCTGCCTCTCAGTGCTGAGGTTTCGTCCCAATTTCGAAATCCCTTATTGAACATTGTCTCGGCATCTGGAGCTTAGAGAATCTCGGACGATTGCGGGATGAATTTCCGCATGCGAGCTGACAGGTGGATTCCGAATTCAACGTGCGGGGCAGGCAAGGTGGTTCTGGCGGATGCTTGCGCGCCAACCCAATGCCCACTGTTGGCCATTGGCGGATATAACCGGCTTGAAAATTTCTAAATGGCCTGCGAGCCTTTACCATTCCAGTGGTGGGCGCGCGCCACCCCACATTATTTCAATCCCCTCCCTGATTAGGAGGATGACAGATATTCACAGCGAATGGGAGGGGTATGGTCATGGGCTATCCAGATCTGCTCGCTAAGACACGTGAATTTGTAAATGTCACGCAATTAATGGGAGCGTTGGGCGCTGAACTACGCTTGCGTCAAACGGAACAAGAGGGTGATCCGCAGGTCCGAGATGCGATGAATGCCGTTCTGAAAAACCTCGAACCTGGCCTGTTGGATGGGTTGGAACCGGGCCACGTCGCTACTGTCATTGGCCATTTAACCTCAGCGCTTCAGGATGCACTTGAATTCTTGAGTGAGCCCAACCGGGCGCCGGGCTGGGGATATACGGACCCGGCGGTTCTGCAGCAGCGGGGGCGTGCATCACGCTCTGTCGCTCGAAATTTCGCTAACCTTGCGCGCCAGAGACCGGCGTTGGATGCCGCCCTAACCGACTGCGACTTTCTCGATGTCGGGACTGGGGTGGGATGGCTGGCAATCGAGGCTGCCAAGCTATGGCCCGACATGCGGATCGTTGGTCTTGATATCTGGAAGCCCTCCCTGGAACTCGCGGAAACCAACATTTCCGCTGAGGGTTTGCAGGACAGGATCACGCTGCGGTGCCAAGACGTTAGCGACATCGATGACAAGGAGGCTTTCGATGTTATTTGGCTGCCCAGCAGCTTTCTGCCTCGACAGGTGGTCGATTCCGCCCTGCCACGCCTCAACCGCGCGCTAAGGCCGGGCGGGTTCCTCTTCTTTGGGGGAATCCCGTCTCGCTCTGACTCGCTTAGCCAATCGCTCTCAGACCTCGAGATATTCCGACGTGGCGGTCATCCATGGCGGGTTGAAGAGATCACGGAGCAATTGCGCGTTACCGGTTTCAATGACATTGAAATCGTCGAGGGCGGCGGCGGCAACAATTCCCACATAATTGCCCGATGCTAGAACATGTAAATTGCTTGCCAGTACCAGCATCAGAAACAGGAATGATGATTACGTTGCCACTTGGCAAATAGGATGGATCGCGGAATCGCAGGCATCCTTTGCCAAGGATGTCTGATGTCCGCCTCGGGTCACAAGCGGTCATCAGGTTGACGGACCGGGATGGCTCCGGATTGACCTACATGGCCGAAAAAACGAAACCCCGTGCCGATCTCGTTGCGACACGGGGCTTGCATTCGGTATCCACTGTCAGGCAGCGGCGCTAGCCCCCTTGAGAGGCCCTGTTAGACCGCGAGCGGTGTCCAAACCGTAGAAGCCCGGCGAAGACGCCGGTAAAGATCACGAGGCCAAGCGCTTGCTTCATCCGAATGGGCTCCAGGCCGAACATGTCAGGCGCAAACATGTTCCAAGAGGCCAAAACCAGAAACGCAAGACCGATCGTAATTCCAATGATTTTTGCGCCTTCAAGGGCATAGTGCCGAAAGCGAGAGCCCTGCAGGCGCAGGGGATTTTGACGTTCGTTTTCCATGGTGCTTCTCCTTAACTCTTGGGGGAAAACTCTTTGGTGATGGCGTGCCATTGAGCGCTATCGAATGCGCTGATCAGTTCCGTAAGTACGCGGTCCGCCTGCTGCAAAGCCGCAGGCGAAATTTCGCTCGCGAGACGATTTAGGGCTGAGAATTCCCGTCTCTTGAGAGCCGAAAACGCTTCCTGCCCTTTTTCGGTTGCCCTGACGAGCTTCGATCTCCGGTGGGCTGGGTTGTCCTGATAGCCGACCAGGCCTAAAGCCAAGAGGTCGTTCACAAGGGCCTGGATGTGCTGCCGGGAAACCGGTCGCATGCGGGCCATTTCGGGCACCGTCATGGGCCCACGCTCAACGACGTTTTCAAGAACAGCGCGCATTCCTGTCGAAATGCCGCTTCCTTCATGGAGCGCCTCCGCCGCTGCCGCTAATTTGTGGAACAGCGACCGCACCGATCTTGAAAGCGGATAAAAGGCTTCGATCTGCTGAGATTTCATAGACCATCCCACGCCTGTTGTTATCGACAACTAACATGTCATATTGACAAATTAATTGTCAATATTAATCTGGGTCCTGCCATCGCAATTGGGTATCCATGGTTCTGAGAGGGTCCCATGATGCGGCCTCTAACGTCCGCGTTTGCGGACAAGAGAATATTGGAGGCGTCAGCCGAATTTGGCCTTTCCCCAAGTTCCCCCTCGACTAACATGCGAACTAGACCAGCCGTTCGGGGCAGGCTGTTTGCATGCAGTGAATGGAAAGCGATTTACATAGGTGCGGCCATGAGGAGCTTTTCGCGACGGGTTCTGAAGTGCATTGTATGGGCCGTCGCGCCATTCACCGTTTCCTGTGGCGCCAGCGAGGCGCCGGATTTCGCCAAGGAACGGGCACGAATGGTTGAGACCGTGCGCGCCCATGCCATCCAGCCCGGGTCCGGCGCCCCCGGTGGGCGGATTTCTCCGCGGGTGCTGGCCTCGATGGCGTCGGTGCCCCGCCACATGCTAGTCCCGGAGCGTCTTCGGTCTTCCGCGTATGCCGACCGTCCGCTGCCCATCGGCCATGGGCAGACCATATCCCAGCCCTACATCGTCGCCTTGATGACCGAGCTTCTCCAACCGGGTCCAAAGGACGTGGTGCTTGAGGTGGGAACCGGGTCGGGCTATCAGGCGGCGGTCTTGTCGCTTCTCGTGGGCCATGTCTACACCATCGAGATCGTCGAGGGGCTGGCCCGCCGCGCCGCTGCCGACCTGGCGCGTCTCGGCTACGCCAATGTGACCGTCCGGGCGGGGGATGGCTATAAGGGATGGCCGCAGCACGCCCCCTTCGATGGCATTGTGGTGACCGCCGCGCCTAAGGAGGTCCCGCCGCCCCTGATTGCCCAGCTGAAGCCGGGTGGGCGCTTGGTCATGCCCCTGGAAGATGCTCTGGGCCATCAGTCTCTCATCGTTCTTGAGAAGGATCGCAGCGGGCGAATGGTGCGCCGTAAGGTCATCGCCGTTCGATTCGTGCCGTTGACTCGGAACCCTCGATAAAAGGGGCGATAAGGTCCACATTTCATCGGGATCCCAATGTCCGCCTCGGGTCAAAGGCGGTCATCGGGTCAGAATGCCGAATCTCATTCGACCGCGCTTTTGGCCATGGCCGCCGTCGCCGACGCCGTCCTGGTCAAGCGGTTCAATGCCCCCCAGACCGCTCCGGGGCGGCCCGTCAGCCCTCGATGGCGCGGGGGTCCAGGGCGTCCTGCAGCCCGTCGCCGAGGAAGTTGAAGGCGATCACCGTCACGAAAATCAGCATGCCGGGATAGAAGGCCAGAACCGGTGCGCTCCAGATCAGCTCCTGGGCGCCGGTCAGCATGTTGCCCCAACTCGCGATCGGTGGCTGGATGCCGAGGCCGAGGAAGCTTAGGACCGATTCCAGAAGGATCACGTTGCCGACCGAGAGCGTGGTGGCGACGATGATGGGCGAGACCACGTTGGGCAGGATGTGCACCGCCATGATGCGCATGCCCCCGGCCCCCGCCGCGGTCGCGGCCAGCACGTATTCCCGTTCACGCAGACTGAGGGCAGCGCCCCGCACCAGGCGGGCCACCGTGGTCCAGCCCACCAGGGAAATGATCACGATCATCCGGTAGAGGCTGACATTGGGGTCATTGACCAGTGCCTCGGGCAGGCCCAGCTTGTTGAGGTCGAGCGCCGCCAGCACGATCAGAAGCGGCAGCAGGGGCAGGGCGATGACCCCGTCGGTCAACCGCATCAGGACGGCATCGAGCCGGCCGCCGTAATAGCCCGCCGGCAGGCCGATCAGGGTGCCGATCACGGCGGAGGCCAGCGCCGCGACGATGCCGACGAACAGCGAGACCTGGCCGCCGTATAGGAGCCGGGCGAGCAGGTCGCGACCGAGTTCGTCGGTGCCGAGCCAATGGCCGGCGGTGGGGCCGGCAAACCGCTGGGTCAGGTCCACGGCGTTGGCCTCGACCCCCAGGCCCGCCTCTATGACCGGTGTCAGGATCGCGAGGCAGCCCAGGATCACCAGGAAGGCCGCCGAGCCCACCGCCAGCTGGTGGCCCAGCAGGCGCCGCAACAGCAGCCCCCAGACGGTGCGCGGGCCGCGCGCGGCCGGGCGGGCGGTCTCGTGCAGCGCGCTCATCGCCCGCGTCCCCCGCCGCCGCCGTAGGAGATTCGGGGATCGAGCCAGGCATAGGCGAGATCGGCGCCGAGATTGGCGAGCAGCGTCACCAATGTCGCGAACAGCAGCGTCACCAGGGCCATGTTGAAGTCGTTGCCCATGACCGAATCGAAGATCAGCTTGCCCATGCCGGGATAGGCGAACATGGTTTCGGTGATCAGCGCGCCGGAGAACAGGGTCCCGAAAGACAGCGCCACGATGGTCACCACCGGCAGCATGGCGTTGCGCAGCGCGTGATGAACCACCACGCGCTGCCTGTCGGCGCCCTTGGCGAAGGCGGTGCGGATGTAATCCTGGCGCATGACTTCGATGGTGGCGGCGCGCATGAAGCGGGTGTAGGAGCCGACCGAAAAGACCGTGAGGGTGATCACCGGCAGCACCAGGTGACGCGCCCGGTCCAGGATGTCGCCGCCGCCGATGGACGAGACACCCGAGGCCGGCAGCACCGGGATCAGCACCGCGAAGACGATGATCAGCATCAGGGCCAGCCAGAAGATCGGCACCGAGATGCCGGCGAAGCAGGCCAGGTTGATGACGTAATCCGCCGCCGTCTGCTGGCGCAGGGCGGCATAGATGCCGACCGGCACGGCGATGGCGACGGAGATCACGAAGGAGATGCCCATCAGGTTGAGAGTGTTCAGCAGGAACCCCGGCATCACGTCCAGCACCGGGCGCGCATAGAGCCGCGAATTGCCGAAATCGCCGGAAAGCGCCGCCGCCGCCCAGCTCAGGTAGCGTTCGGTCAAGGGCTTGTCCAAGCCGTAAACGGCGCGCAGACGGGCGGCGTCCTCGGGCGTCAGCCTGGGGTCCGACTTGATCATCAGGTCGATGGGATCGCCCGGCATCAGTCCGATCAGGGCGTAGATCACGAACGACATGATGACCAGCACCACCAGCGATTCCACCAGCCGGCCGGCGACGTAGCGGCTCATGGCGCCTCTCCCGGATCCAGCGGGTGGTGGCAGGCGGCGAGATGTCCGGTCTCGGCCCCTCCCGCCGCGGCCTCAAGCGCCGGCATGGCGGTGCGGCAGATGTCGCTCGCCCGCGGACAGCGCGGATGAAACGGGCATCCGCTCGGCGGCGCGGCAGGCGAGGGGACGTCGCCCCTGGTCGCCGTGCCGAGCTTGCGCTTGCCGCCGCCCGGCACCGGGATGGCATCGATCAGCGCCCTCGTGTAGGGGTGGCGGGGGGCGGCGAACAGGGCATCGCGGGGCGCGGACTCGACGATATGGCCGAGATACATGACCGCCACCCGGTCGGCGAAGTGGTCGACCACCGCGAGGTCGTGGGTGATGAACAGGAAGGCAAGGCTTCGGGCCGCCTGAATGTCTTGCAGCAGATTGAGGATCTGGCTCTGGATCGAAACGTCGAGCGCCGACAGCGGCTCATCGGCGATGATCAGCTCAGGCTCCAGCGCGAGCGCCCGGGCGATGGCGATGCGCTGGCGCTGGCCGCCCGAGAATTGGTGGGGATAGCGCTCCGCGTCGCGCGGATTGAGCCCCACCTGGGTCATCACCTCGGCCACCCGGGCGCGCCGATCGGCGGCCGTGCCAAGGCGGTGGATCTTCAAGGGCTCGTTGATGATGGCGCCGATCGGCAGGCGCGGGTTGAGCGATCCGAACGGGTCCTGGAACACCATCTGCAGGGCGCGCCGCGCCGATTTCAGCGCCCCGCCCTTGAGCCCGGCCAGGTCCCGGCCCCGGAAGCGGACGGTGCCCTCGTCGGGGCGGTAGAGGCGGGCGATGGTGCGCGCGACGGTGGTCTTGCCGCAGCCCGATTCGCCGACCAGCGCGAGTGTTTCCCCGGGCGCCAGTGTAAGGCTCACCCCGTTGACCGCGTGGATCGTCCCGGTCCGCCGCCCGAACAGGCCGCCGCCGCCGATCGGGAAATGCTTGACCAGGTCGCGGACCTCCAGCAGGGGCGCGGCAACGGCGGCGGCGGGAGACGTGCCGGATGGCGCCGGCGCGGCACTCATGGCGCGCTCTCACCCGCCTTGAAGCAGGCGGCGAGATGGCCGCCGCCCTGATCGGCAAGCGGCGGCAGGGCGGCGCGGCATCCGGTGTCGGCCAAGGGGCAGCGGTCGGAAAACGGGCAGCCCAATGGGAGAGCGCGGAGGTCCGGCACGGCGCCGGGAATCGCCGGCAGGCGGCCCACCCGGGCGCCCAAGCGCGGGATGGTCTCCATCAGGGCGCTGGTATAGGGATGGCGCGGGGCGGCGAAGATCTGGGCGGCGGTGCCCATTTCCACGATGCGCCCGGCATACATCACCGCGACGTCGTCGGCGATCTCCGACACCACCCCCAGGTTATGGCTGATGAACTGGATCGCCATGCCGAGCTCGGCCTGCATCTCCATCATCAGCTCGATGATCTGGGCCTGGATGGTGACGTCGAGCGCCGTGGTCGGCTCGTCGGCGATCAGCAGATCGGGTTCGCATGCCAGTGCCATGGCGATCATCGCCCGCTGGCGCATGCCGCCCGACATGTGGTGGGGATAGTCGTCAAAGCGCCGCCGGGGATCGGGGATGCGCACCCGTTCGATCATGTGAAGCGCCGCCGCGCGCGCCTCCGCCGCGCTGCCCTCGCGGTGCAGGGTCCAGGCCTCGGCGATCTGTTCGCCCACGGTCATCACCGGGTTGAGCGCCGTCATCGGTTCCTGGAACACCATGGAGACGCGCTCGCCCCGGATCGCGGCAAGCTGATCCTCGGCCAGCGCCGTCACCTCCAGGTCGCCGACGCGCACCGTGCCGCCGCTGATCCGTCCCGGCGGCGGCACCAGCCCCAGGATGGCGAGCGCCGTCATCGACTTGCCGCAGCCCGATTCGCCGACCACGCCGAGGGTGCGGCCCGCCTCGATGCGGTAGCTGATCCCGGCAACCGCGTGGAGCGGCCCGTCTTCGCTGGGGAAGGTGACGGCGAGGTCGCGGACGTCGAGCACCGGTTTGCCGTCGCCCATGGGCGCAAGCGCGTCTGCGCTCATGACCGCTTGCCGCGGCGCGACGGCAGCGGCCCCGCGCCCCGGCTCAGGGGGTGGCGGCGTGCCAGTGCTCGACCCAAAGCGTCGTCGGGTCCTGGTGGCCGGTGGGTTTGATGCCTTTCAGCCATTTCGGGATGATGAACGGGTCGGCGCGGAAGTAAAGGGGCAACACCGGCAGGTCCTCGGCGTAGATCTTCTGCAGCCGCGCCCACAGCCGGGCCCGCTTGTCGCGGTCGAGCTCGACCTCGATGGCATCGAGCAGCTTGTCGACCTCCGGGTTCTTGTAGCTGGTGTAATTCTGGCCCGACCAGTTGTTCGCCGCCGTGGTGATCTGATCTGAATGCAGGGTCAGGCGCGGCACGCTTTCCGGCGCCGACAGCCAGGCGAACATGGCCATGGCCTTGAACTTACGCTTGGTGACGGTCTCGCCGAAATAGACCCGGGCGGGTTCGTTGCGGATCCGGATGTCGATGCCCGCCTTGCGCCATTGGCTTTGCAGGATCTGCTGGACGAGCTCCCTCGTGCGGCTGCCGGCGGTGGTCATCAGCTCGAAGGTCAGCCGCTTGCCGTCGCCGTTGACGCGGAAGCCTTCCCCGTCGCGCTTGGCCCAGCCTGCCGCATCCAGCAGGTCCGCCGCTTTCTTGGGATCGAAGGCGTAGCGCGGCGTGTCCTTGGAATGCACCCAGTCGAGGGGATGGACGAAGGAATCGGCGACCGGCTGGCGTCCTTCGAACAGCTTCTTGGACAGCTCGTCGCGGTCCAGCGCCAGGATCAGCGCCCGGCGCACCCGCCGGTCCTTCAGAAACGGGTTTTCCAGATTGAGGTCGATATGCTCGTAGACCAGGCTGGGCTTGAATTCGATATCGAAATTCTTGCCGTGGCGTTTCTCGAAGGCCAGCCCCTGGTCGACCAGCAGCCCCAGTTCGCCGGCGATGTAGCCGATCGAGCCCGACAGCAGGTTGGCCTCGAGCGCCGCGGTCTTCTCGATGATTTGGACGACGATCTTCTTGAAATACGGCTTCTTGCCCCACCAGGTCGGGTTGGGCTCCAGGATGATGCGCGAGCCGGTCTCCTTCTTGGTGATGCGGTAGGGGCCGAAATAGAGCCCGGGATTGGTGGTGTCGGTGTCGTAGGCGGTGCGTTGGCGGTATTCCTTGGGGTCCTTGAAATTGGCGCGCTCGATATGGGCGGGCAGCACCTGGAAGGTGTTGATGGAGTTGTAATCGAAAGTCAGCCGGTCGAGATGCAGGGTGAAGGTGCGCGCGTCCTTGACGTCGATCTTGAGGATGCGGCGGTAGAGCTCGCCATCGGCGACGCCGCTCGCCGGGTGCTTGCCGACCTCATAGGTAAACTCGACGTCCTTGGTGGTGACCGGCGTGCCGTCGCCCCATTTGGCGCCCTGCTTGATGGTGTAGGTGACGGCGATCCCCTTCTTTCCATTGGGCAGGGATTCGGGCACCGCCAGGCCGTTCTCCAGGGTCGGCAGGGTCTCGCACAGGGCGCAGATCAGTTGCCAGCCGGGATCGTGATGGGTGAAGGGCCGGCGCGTCATGGCCAGGACGTAGGTCTTGGCCAGCATCGATTCGATGTTGGGGTTGAGCGTCGCCGGATACTGGGTCATGCCGATGACCAGGGTATCGCGGCTCTGGGTCTTGTCGTCGCAGCCGGCGAGGCCGAGGCCCAGTGCCGTCCCCAGGATCAGGGCCAAACGGGTCAAGGTCGGGAATCTCATCGCCATCGCTCGCCGCCGCGCCCCCAGACCCGGGCCCGATCAGTCGCCCTTGCCGCCGTGGCTCGCGGACCAGCCGTGGGGATCGTCGAGATAGGCGCGGACGGCGGCGATCTTTTCCGGCGGATAGGCGCCGGTCTCTTCGGCGGCGTCGATGATGTCGGCCCAGACCGCGAGCCACACCAGCTTCACGCCGAGATCCTCCAGCGCCTCCAGCGCTTCCGGGAAGATGCCGTAATAGAACACCACGAAGACGCGATCGACGCTGCCGCCGGCCTTGCGGATGGCGTTGATGAAATTGATCTTGGAACCGCCGTCGGTGGCCATGTCCTCGACCAGGAGGACGTGGGACCCTTCCGCCATGTCGCCCTCGATCTGTGCCATGCGCGCGAACCCCTTGGGTTGCTTGCGCACATACAGCATGGGCAGGCCCATCTGATGCGAAATCCATGCGGCATAGGGGATGCCGGCGGTCTCGCCCCCGGCCACCGCGTCGACCGCCTTTTCCGATCCCGCCTCCGCGATCGCCCGGGCCGCGTAGCCGATGATGCGGTCCCGCTCCTCCGGGTAGGAGATCAGCCGGCGGCAGTCGATATAGACCGGGCTGGCCCGGCCGGAGGTGAGGATATAGGGCTCCTCGGGCCGGAAATTCACGGCTCCGATGTCGAGAAGGATCCTGGCGGTGTCCTTTGCGGCGGCCTCTTGTTCCGCGGTGCGGCCTGTCAGCGTCATGGTCATGGGCAGACTTTTTAAAAGGTTCTTTACCCAGACACAATGCGTTTGGCCGCCGGATCTTGCGCCGAGGCCCGGATTCCGGGGTGCCCGGCCCCTTACGGGGTTTTAAGACAAATTGCAGACGATTGAAGCGGCACCGAAAGGCGATCTCCCTATAATGCGCGCCGGGGATTAGCAGCCATCACGCGTAGGGGTTTCACATGCAGCTGAATTGGCCAGAGATCGCGGGACAGGCCCGGCGGAAGGTCTTGGACTATCGCTATTCCATCGCCGCCGGCCTGGGCGTCGTGACCATCGGCGGCGTCGTTTGGGCCGCCTCGGCACCGGAATATTCGCCCACCTATTACGTGGTTAAATGGAACTCGACGGGCCTGTGCACCGTGGTCGACGACCGGCCCGATGACCGCCGGACGTTCAAGACCATGTGGTTCACCACCCTGAAGAGCGTCGCCAGCCGCAAGGCCAAGGAGCTTCACGAGAACGGGCGCTGCGCCCGGCTCGACGAAGGGCGCAAGATCCGCCCGTTCGGCTGACCGGAGGCGGGGAGGCGAAGCCTTAACACGTCGCGCCCTCGGTGCAGAGCCCGGTGAGCAGGGCCGCATCCTCGAATGCGGCGCCTTCGCTGTCGTTGTCGAAATAGCAGAGTACATCGCGGCCTTGGCCGCGCCAGCCCGCGATCCTCTCCCGCCAGGGCTTGAGCCCGGCGCGGCCATAGGCCGAGACGTAAGTTTCGGGCCGTCCGTGCAGGCGCAGATAGACCAGCGGCGCCGTCACCGCGTCCCAGCGCGGCCAGCGGGCCGCATCGGAGATGCAGTTGGCGACGCCGGCGTCTTCCAGCAGGCGCTGGGTGGCAGGGGCGAACCAGCTTTCATGGCGGAACTCGATGGCATGGCGGGCCTCGGGCCAAGTGCCGAGCGCGTCGAGGAAATCGGAGAGGCGGCCGGGATCCGCCTTAAGCCCCGGGGGCAGCTGCCACAGCACCGCCGCCAGCTTGGGCCTCAGCGGGCGGGCGTTGTCCCGTTGGCGGCTCACCGCGGCCCCGGCATCCGACAGGCGCAGGGTGTGGGTCACAAAGCGGTGGCCCTTGATGGCGAACACGAAGCCGGGCGGCGTCGTATCGCGCCAGCGTTCCAGGGTCACGGGCTTCTGCTCGCGGTAAAACGTGGCGTTGATCTCGATCGTCTCGAAGCGCGTTGCCGCGTGGGAGAGCCAGTCCTTGCGCTTGATGCCGGCGTAAAAACTTTCCTTCCAGGCCGGATAATTCCACCCCGATAGGCCGATGCGCACCCGGCCGGGACCGGCCATCGCCTCAGCCCTTGATGCAGATCATCGGCGCCAGCCGGGCCACCAGGCGCGAGAGGCCGGCCCGGTCCGCCGCTTCGACCACCGCGCCGACGTCCTTGTAGGCGCCGGGGGCTTCCTCTGCGACCCCGCGCATGGAAGGACTGCGAATGAGCACCCCGCGGGCGGCAAGCTCGTCCACCAGCTTGCGTCCCCGCCAGCGTTTGGTCGCGGCATGGCGGCTCATGGCGCGTCCGGCGCCGTGGCAGGAGGAACAGAAGGCGCGGGCTTCGCTCTCCGCGGTTCCCGCCAGGATGTAGGATGCGGTGCCCATGGAGCCGCCGATCAGCACCGGCTGACCCGCCGCCTTGAGGCCGTCGGGGAGATCGGGGTGCCCCGGGCCCAGCGCCCGGGTCGCGCCCTTGCGGTGGACGAAGAGCTCCTTCTCCGCGCCGTCGGTGCCGTGGCGTTCGACCTTGCAGGTGTTGTGCGAGACGTCGTAGAGCAGTTCCAGCCGTGCCTTGGGCAGGCGCCTAGCGAAGGTTTCCCGGGTGATGTGGGTGATGATCTGGCGGTTGGCCAAGGCGCAATTGATCCCGGCCCGCATGGCTCCGAGGTAGCGGCTGCCGAGTTCCGATCGGATGGGCGCGCAGGCGAGCTCACGGTCGGGCAACTCGATGCCGAATGCGGGTGCGGCCACGACCATCTCGCGCAGGAACTCGGTGCCGATCTGGTGGCCCAGGCCGCGGGATCCGCAATGGATGGAGACGACGGCGTCGCCCTCGGCAATGTTGAAGGCCCGGGCCGCTTCCTCGTCGAACACGCGATCGACCTTTTGCACCTCCAGGTAGTGATTGCCCGAGCCGAGCGTTCCCATCTCCTTGCGCTGGCGCCCCTTGGCCTTCTGGGAAACGCAGTCGGGGCGGGCGCCGGCCATGGTGCCGTGCTCCTCGGTGCGGGCGAGGTCCGCCGCCTCGCCGTA